>Ga0209088_10001380_pt1 | contig 15705 bp, 14 predicted proteins | sample S_140625_EF_Meta_FD_187324 | JGI IMG/M metagenome (GOLD analysis project Ga0209088, IMG submission 187324) | Freshwater microbial communities from Lake Simoncouche, Canada to study carbon cycling - S_140625_EF_MetaG (SPAdes) (version 2) | ecosystem: Environmental > Aquatic > Freshwater > Lake ... | reverse complement strand
TTGCAAGGTTCGCAAACCTGCAACGTACTACTCCGCTGACCCCCGGCATTGGGAAGCGCTGTTCAACCGGATGTCCTACGGCACAAAGACGGTGCTCCAAGCGCCGTTCCAAACGTATGCCACCGAGGTAGCACAACCCGCCCAGAACCTGGTGTTCCACCCGTACGGCTACGACGAGTGGATGAGCGTGCCGGACAGCGTCAAGTCCGTACACAGCCCGCCGGGCGCATTCTCAGAGTACATGGTGTTTGGCGTGAAGGAGCAGCGGTCGTACAGTCTGCCGCTGGAGTACATGAGCAACGAAAACACGGGGAAAATTGCAGCGGCAGAGTACCCCATCCCGCAGCAGTCCATGCTGGTGTCGTCCATGTACACCCCCGAAGACATTCAAGAGTTCCTGTACGTGTCGTACGACGCATCAAGCGCCGTGGTGGAGCCCATCGTGTACTTTCCGTTCCTGCGCAGCACGAGTCCCGACCGCATCAGCCCCGAGGCAGAAACGGCGCTGCGAACGTCCACCAAACGCATCACCGACATTCTTGACCTGCCAGCGCCTGAACCCGAAGTCAACATTACGCGCGTACGCTTCCGCGTGCCGTGGGTAGACACGGATTTTGGGAGCGCCGTCCGCACCCGGTTCGAGCAAATCTTTTACGGTCAAACCGTGTCCGACGACAACCCGTACATTGGGTTCTTTACGTCCAGCGACGAGACGGCACGCCACAAGTTCCACGCCAAGCAAAAGACGCCCACGCTGGACATGGCGTGGTGGAAATCGTGGTGGACGGCCACCAAGTTGGTGCGCAGTCGGCCCACGCTGGTGCTGTACCGGGGCACGTCGCCGCAGAGCTTTGACCGCATTGCAATTACGTCCGTGGACATGATTGTGTCGTCGTACCGCAAGGAAGGCAACAAAACCAAAACCATAGAGACGCTTCAAAAAGATTTGGCAGAGTGGGTGGACTCTTTGGACGCGATTCGCCCGTTCTTGGACAGCAAGGACGTTCAGCTGGAGCGGTGGGAGCTACAGGACACGGCGATTGTTGCAAAGTACGCGTCCAAACTGGACGAATACGACCTGCGTAGGTTTGGATGCCTGACGTCTATATTTGACGTGGCAGACAAGGACACTTCAACGTTCCGACTCTTGCGTGCAGACGTTGCAAACGACAAGTTTGGCGCCATGAGCTCCCGCATCCTCCAAGTGTTCAAGGCAAACCCCAATGCAAGCGTCCAGCAACTACAGGAAGAACTGGGTATTGGGTTGGACGAGGCGCAGGAGATTCGCGAAGACCCTGATTTGATGCGTAAACTGTTCCGTGGGTTTCCCACTGTAAAAATCGGTCAAACCACCACAACAATCTCTGCAACTTCCCGGCCGTTGTTTGTGCTGAAGTACGCCAACGCGCTTCGGTTTGTGCTGTCGGACGCAGCAGAGGTGGACAAGGTGTGCCCTAGGCGTGTGGAGCAGATGGGGTCGTCCCGTGCGTTCATCGGCGGGGGCGACGCAGACGACGACGAGTACTCTGACTGGTGGGCGGACGCGCCCGAGGAAGCGCAGCCCGTAGTGGACGAAGAGGTTCCTGCTGAAAAGGTGGCACCCGCTGCTGCGCCCGCTGACGAGGAAGAAGTCAAGGTCCGGACGGGGCGAAAGAAGAAGATGTACAACTACTTCAACGAACGACTCCAAGCGTTTGACCCAGAAACGTTCAACCCCAAAAACTCAGAGTACCCCAAGAAGTGCGAGCACGACCACCAGCCCATTATTTTGAGCACGGAGCAGTTGGACAAGATCCAGGCAGAGCACGGGGCGCAGTACGACCCGCGCACGTATTTTACGAGCGACGAGGACAAGAAGCGGTTGGTGGAGTACAAGAACCCCGATGGACTCATCATGTGCCCCGAGTACTGGTGTATAAAGGACGAGGTGCCCCTCCAAGAGTCGCAGCTGGTGGACGGCAAGTGCCCTATTTGCGGACTGGGCATCCAAACAAAGGCCACCGACGACCCGCGCGAGTTCCCAGTCGTGTCGCACGACAAGGCACGCAAGTACCCTGGGTTTGGAAAGTACGCGTCGCCTGCAAACGGACGCATGATGCCGTGCTGCTACAAGCTGCCCGAAAGCGTGAAACTAAAGGAGGGTCCGACCGACGACAAGTACTACATCCTGAGCGAAACCAAGGACACAATCCCCCCGTTGCGCCTAGCATTCCTGCCACAGGATTTGATTGACGCACTCGCGTTGGGCGAGACGTACACCAGTTTCAAGGGCAGCGAGAAACGCATCCAAAGTCCCATGTCTGGGTTTTTCAGAATAGGAATGGGTCGTCCGTCTGAAACGCTGCCCAAACTGCTGGGCATCTCCACCCAGATTCCGGCGCCGCACGAGAACCCCGAAGCCACCTTGAAGTGCTCGTTCATTTCTACGTGGGCCCTAAAGAGCGACACGCACGTGGAGGCCATTCAGTCAAAAACGCCAATGGACGACTCTATGGCAAAAACCATATCGGCCATCAGCGATGCGTACGCCCAAGGAACGCTGACACCCATACAGGAACTCGAGTACGTGTGCGTGCTGCTTCAATGCGACGCCTTCCGCATCTTTATGGAGTCTCGCACGCTGGGATGTACGTTCTACTCGCCCATTGTCCGCCCCCGCAAGTCCGCCATCCTGGTGCTGCAGTCCAAAACCTCCATTGACATACTGGCACACGCCCGTCGCCTGCCAAAAAGCATACGGTTCTCTGCCAACCTGTATGGGTCCGACTCGGCGTTCAACCGAGACACGGTGGTAGAACTAGAACGCATGAAGAATGCAGCGTGTGCTACCTCGGTGCCGTCATACGACACTGCCCTGACCGCCATGCGGGACATCTTGAGCGAACTGAAAGAGGACACGTTTTCAGTGATTTTGGACCCGTACGGCCGTGCACAAGCGTTTTACGTGCCCCAAAAGGTGGTGCTGCCGTTTCAGAGTGCGCCGCTCCCTGACGTTGCCCAGCCCAAGGTTATGGGGTACGACACGGTGGTGCCGCCTACGCACGCACAAGTCAAGGCGTACCTTGCAATCGCAACCAAGTACTCGTCCGGGTACGAGTGGTCAGAGGACGCCACAAACCTACAGGGCGAGCGCGTAGAGGTGATTTTGAAGAGCGGACTTCACATTCCCGTTGTGCCCGAGGATGCTGACGCGCCAAACGTCCGGGAGGTGATTCAGACCACGCAGAGCGTCGGGGAAAACGAGGTTGCGTTTGGAGAAGCTGACAAAGAGATGCGTGCGAACTACGAGGATATATCGTACGCATCTGAGGTGTTTGATTTTTTGATGTATTCGCTGTCAAAAGACCTGGTTGCGTACCCCGACCTGCGAGCGGTGCTTCGGGTGCCGCAGCCCGTGCGGACGGATGTGCGCCCGCTATTGAAGCGGTGGTTTGACTACCGCACATGGTTTACAGACATTGAAAAAGCACCCGCGTTTGTAACCAAAGTTCGGAATACATGCGGCCCTCCGCCCGACCTTCCTGCACTTGTCGAGGAACCCGAGTCTGAACCTGAACCGGCACCTGAACCAGCGCCTGAACCAGCACCTGAACCAGCACCTGAACCGGCACCGGCACCTGAAGCAGCACCGGCACCTGAACCAGCGCCTGAACCAGCACCAGCACCACCCGCAGCAGCAAACCCTTGCCCACCTGCAAAAATATTGAATCCTGCTACCAAGCGGTGTGTCAAAGAAGATGGGCCCATCGGTAAAAAGATAAAGAAACAGACGGGTGGAGGTGAGCGTGAGTGTAAGGGAACCTTGTGTGGGTGGGACGGGTCAACGTGTCGCATCAAGATACAGGATACGCTGGATAAATCAAAAATGTTTGACCGCCTGCTGTCCACCATGGTGAGCAATGCAAAGCTGCGGGGTGTTGTGCTGGACGGACGCAACACGCCTTTTTTCAGCACGATTCTATATTTACAGTTGCCGCATGAGTTGGTGCTGACCGACATTGAACTTGAGAAACTTACAGCTTAATGGAAACCGAGTTCTTGCCCGTGGAGCCGCCGCGCTTGGGGGTGGACGCAATGGACACCTTCTTGGCGCCCACGTCCGCCTGAACCTGACGGAGCAGGTCGTCTAGGTTCACGGTAGGCGGTTTCATCTCACGCATGGGCGGTGGCGGGGGTGGCGGGGGAGGCGCAACCGCTGCAGCGGGGGGCTGCGGGTTGGGCTTGGGGTAGCGAATCGCAGGCTTGGCGGTCATGGGGGGACGCACACTGGTCTGCTGCGGCGGGGGCGGGGGCATCATGCTGCTCATGAAGTTCTGGAGACCTGCAAGCGGGTTTGCAGATGGGGCCTGCTGCACCATGCTGGGCTGAGCAGTCGTCTTCATGTCCCGCGTCTGCTGCTGCATGGCCGCCGTGGCCAGCTGCCGGGCAATGTCGGGGTTGGTCCGCATGATCTCGTCAATGTTCGGGATGGGTGCCTTGAGCATCATCTTGTTGGTCAGGTGGACCATGTACACCATCATACACGTACGAATGGGGATGCGCACCAGGGGGTGCGTCTTTAGCTTGTCGCCGTACATGTCGTACAACTCCTCAAAGTCCTCCTCCAAGTCGCCCACGTTCATCTGTGCGGACTCGGACAGGCCATCTAGGTTGAGACCAAACGCCTTCATGAAGGACACGTTCTTGCTGGACCACTCCATTGCGGACATGCCCGTGATGTACCAGTCGCAGAACTGCTTGATGGTCTGGTCCGCCGACTTTTCACGCTCCATGAAGCTGTACTCCATCTTCATCTCGTCAAGCGGCGACTCTAGCGTGAAGCGCTTGCGCATGGGCACGCCCCGGCGCTGAAGCCGCTCAAACTTACGCAGCAGCTCGTACTTCTCCTTGAGCGTGTTCTCCTCGGACATGCGGTGGTGGCTGCTGCTCGTAGTGTGGAAGTGGTCGGCGTTCATGTTGCGCAGACCGTCCATGGTCTCCATGGGACCGACCTCGTTCACGGATGGGAACAGCTTGGGAGGCAGGGGCGCAGAGTCGCTGGGCACGTCAAACGACACTGTTGGCAGCTCAATGGAATCCAGTGAGGGCATCTTAATGTCAGGGGCGTTTGCCACCTGGTGGTTCGTCAGCAGCTCTGCTCCGAATAATGCATCGGACATTTGTTTCATTTCACCGAGTCGGTTATGAAAACTCTAACGCAGGCACGCTCTCCACGCGTCGGCCATAACTTCGTAGGTGTGGTGTTTGATGACGTACGCGTACTGCTCCTCGCAAATGCGGGCGAGCTCGTCAGAGGTCAACGCGCGCAACACCTCGACCGCCTCGTCAATAGTTTCAAATTTAGGACCCGGAATGTTTGAAAAGTTGCCTACGCGCGTGCCTATGACGGGCACGCCCGAGACAATGGCTTCATACGCGGGCAAGGGTCCCGTTTCACGCCACGGTTCATCGCCTGCAGTGATGAGTAGAACGTCAATACCATTGTACCATGCGTTCATGCCGTGAAACGCCACGTTCTCTGCGAATGTGTGCTGGACCCCCATTTTTTCTGCAATTTCGCGGACCCATGCTGACCGTTTGTGCCCGCCCGACGACGGGTCTTCGCGCCCAACCCACCCCAGCATTCCTATAGTGGTGGGGAACGGACGTCTCGTGGGGAAAAACGCAGGGTCTACCCCGTTTGGCGTGATTAGAACAGTGGACCCGGCAGGGAACATGCTCAGTATAGTGGGCGACGTTGCTGCAACCCGCAGGTTGTTTGGCAGGTCTGGGACGTCGCCAAACTCTGGGTACCCGTGGCACACAAACACACACTTGCTCAAATCCGTGTACTTCAAAATGTTGTAGGCGGGCAGCGTAGTCAAAATCACGTCGTACGTGTTTAGCGTCTCGTAAAAGTCGGGCGTCGTTTGCCCCCAATCAAAGTACGTAAACTCGTACTGGCGACCCAGCGCCTTTTCAACGTCCCGGAACACGCGGGCAACCGACCAGTCCAGTTTGTTGTACACGAGCACCCGGCGCCGCGCAATCGCCTTGCGCCACGAGTCAATCAACACCGAGTACGTGAAATTCTTAAGAACGTAGTCATACTGCTCTGCAGCAATCCGCCTAACCTCCTCTGGGACCAATGATTTCAAAAGTTGAATGCCTTCTTCCACAGAATGAATTTTGGGACCCGGAACATGCCGGAAATTTCCAACAGGCGTTCCAAGCACAAGTACGCCGGATACGATCGCTTCAAAAGCAGGAAGTGGGCCTGTTTCAATCCGTGCTTCGGGAACAGAGGTGATAAGCAGCACGTCAATTGTGGTGTACCACTGGCGCACCTCGTCGTACGACATTGGCATCCACTCTGCTGGGGTCGTAAACGGCGGGTTTGCAGCGACCGACAGTGGCAGGTCTGCGCCCTTGGCAATCTCCTCGGCCCAGGTGAACTGCTTCCACCACACGCGTGGAGCTCCACACCACCCGACCGACCGAATGGTTCCGTCTCGCTGTACGAACGAAAACTGAGTGTGGTCCACGCCGTTTGGCATCAAATGCACTTTGGCGTTTTCGGGAAACACGTGGCGCAAGCAGTCGCTCGTGATGCCGTAGGTCAGAGACGTATCCTCGCACCCGCCCTCTTCAAACCCGTGCGTCAGGAATATGGTTTTGGACAGACCAGAGTCGCCCAAGTACTGACGAAACAGGTTGACAGACATCAGGTTGGTGATACACACATCACACCACGCGTAGTCGTTCATAAACGTCTGCCAATCGTAGCACGCCCAGTCTGTTATGCGTGTTTCATACCCGGGTCCCAAATGACGTATGACGTCGGTGTACACCCGACCCATAGACCATTTTGTGTCGCTGAAGATGAACACCTTCATTGTATTGTGTCTGTCGTATCAATGTAAATTAACTCCAGAACCGAACACCCAGTTCCTCTAGCACGGATTGTGCATTGTACACTGTTCCCTCTACGTCACCAGAACTGGGGTTTCCACAACGTGCATGCCCTGTAATTTCAGGGCCACAACACGCGACGAGCGCCTTGTACTTGCGCAGGACCGTGCTCGCTTCTTCACCCGTATCGTTCAAAAACCACGAAGACTCGTCCCAGTACGCCTTTTTGTTGTCGAGTTTGGATGCGTGGTCAATGTATACGTGGGGAGGAGACGCAATCGCATCGTGCGCGTCTTCGATATCCACCTGCTCCCAAAACAGGTGCTTCTTAAACACGAGGGGACCCGACGATACGTAGTACTCGCCAAATGCATGGTTGTCCGACACGTTTGTCAGAACATGAATGCGCATGGGACCATACGGTTTACCCCACGACGTGCTGTTCAAGTACTCAATTAACCCAGACGTGGCAATGAAATCTGAATCCCAACGGAATTTCCATGCATACGTGTCCGTTCTAGAGTAGCACCACTTGGAGTAATACACCATGCTGTGAAACGACGTTGCGTCGGTTACAAGCGTCTCGTACCCAGCACGTGAAATGGGGGTGCCATACACGTGAATCTGAATCGGCATGCCTTCGTCACGAAGACGCTCTGCAATCGCACGCGACCCGTCGGTACACATGTGTAGGATGACAATGATTTCATACGGAAACTTAAGCGGACTTAGAGACCGCAAACACTGCTCCAGCGTGGATTCTTCGTTACGAACCCGCACGATAAAGGAGATGCCTTCCATTGGGTATGTTCGCAGGAGTTCGGTGAAAATCAGTGCTCCAGAACCCACAGTCCCTGTAGGAAACAATCCGCCAAGTCGTCCTTTTTGGGATGCTTGTGCAGGTACGCCTTCCATTCAGTAGTGGGAACCAGCTCGGTTGCGTGGACGATGCCCGTCTTCTTGCGCCCCTTGTACGTTTTTGTAGAGTCGTCCAGCGTGATTATGTTGGTCAGTTTGTGTGTGGCGCTCACGCCCTTGCACTTGTACCCTTGGCACACAAACCACATGTGAAGCATGGCCTGGACGCACAGCATGCGCTTGTCGGGCTGCTGCTCGAACGCAATCAGGGTCGCGTCTTTCCACACTGCCCGCCGACTTTCCATTGCGGTTGCCAGTGGCGTAGCAAAGTCAACCACAGACACCTGCTTGGTGGACTTGATGGCCCGAACCCACGTGCTTGCCCGGTACGCGGCGTACAACCCGTCCACCATCGCCTTTTTCGTAGTGCCCTCTACCTTTTCACGCTTGGCCTCTGCCTGTAGCGCCTCTATGGACTTGCCGGTCAGTGCCTTTTTCGTGGGAGGTTTGCCGCTCTTGGGGCAGTGGGTTTTACACGAGTACATGGACTCGTCCTGGTTCATCCAGTTTGCAGACTTTTTACACTTGTAGCACTTGGGGTTGTCCAGTCCCACCGCCTCTGCCATGACATCAATCACCTCCCAGTGCGTTATGACAACGTTGCGTCGGGTGGTGCCCTCCATCACGCACACCGCCAGATTCCGAAGACCCACGTCAAACGACACTAGCTTCATTGTTATTAGAACACACCGCGATGTTTAAGCGGTCGCCTTTAGCAACTCAATCAGCGTCGTCTTGTTGTCGCTCTTGGCGTACGGAATGCCCTTCTCTGACAGCTGCTTCTGTAGCTGTGCCTTGGTCTTTATGTGGAGGTCGTCCGTGTCCATAATGTCCGCCACTGCAGCAGTAGCGGGCGGGGCGCTCACGTGCTCCACCGACACCCGGTCGTCCTCATCCTCCTCATCCGTATCCTCGTCAATCTCATGTACCGGTTCCTTCTGCGGAGCCTGCGGGGGCTGCTGGGCCTGAGGGATGACGGGGACTTCGGCGACCTGCTCCTCCTCTATAGGTTGGGCTACCAGCGACTGTACCAGGAGCGCCAGTGACTGCACGTGCTGGATGGTGCGCGTCTGCTGCCAGTACACGTAACCGATCATGCCCGCCAGGACAAACACCATGGCTGCTAGTACAAGGATGGTTGCGTACGTAAGGTCCATTTTAGTAGGTTTCAAGGTTGTATTCTGTAAGTTTTAAACGACCACCGCAAACCTTTTTGTGCGTTCATTACAAAATGCCTATCGTCCCAGACGCCTCTGCATTCACGCAAAAAAAGCGACTGTCAGCGTTCCAAGCACAGACGCCGCAAAACACCGTCAAGCCCCTGACTCACCTGTACCAACCCATGATTCGCACGGCGGGCGTGACTGACTTTTTAGTGTCGGACAGCATTAACAAACTTGCAGCTCCAACGTTGCGCCAGATTCCTACCACCAAATCAATGACTAACCGCGTGACCTACATTGCAAAGAGACGGCTTTAAAAGTCTTCGTCGTCATGACGGATCTCCATGTCCTTTGCGTCGAGTCCCACCCCCGGTTTTGAGTAGTCGGACACCTTCTTCTCAAAGAAGTTGGTCTTGCCCTCCATTGAAATCAGCTCCATGAAATCAAACGGGTTCTGGACCTTGTAGATCTTGCCACACCCCAGCTGCAGCGCCAGGCGGTCCGCAACAAACTCAATGTACGTCTTCATGTCCCGCGAGTTCATGCCAATCAGCGAGCAGGGCAGTGCAGAGCAAATGAACTCGCTCTCAATCTCCACCGCCTCACGAATGATGGAATGAATGGTCTGCTCGGACAGCTTGTTCTGGAGCTTGTGGTACAGTGCCGTTGCAAACTCGGTGTGTAGACCTTCATCGCGAGAAATGAGCTCGTTCGAGAACGCCAGACCAGGGAGCAGTCCCCGCTTCTTGATCCAATAAATCGCACAGAACGACCCACTGAAGAAGATGCCCTCTACGCATGCAAACCCAACGAGGCGTTCGCTGTACGACTCTGCAGACTCGATCCACTTGAGTGCCCAGTCCGCCTTCCTCCGGATACACGGAATCTCGTCAATTGCACGAAAGTACTTTGCCTTTTCGTCCTTGTCCTTCACGTACTGGTCAATGAGCAGGGAGTACGTCTCGCTGTGAATGCCCTCCATTGCGTTCTGTAGCCCGTAAAACAGGCGGGCAACTGGGGACTGGACCTCACGCTGGAACCGAGTGGCAAGATTGTCCTGGACGATGCCGTCCGACCCCGCAAAGAAGGCGAGCACCTGCTTGATAAAGTACTGCTCATTGTCGGTCAACTTGTTCCAGTCGTCCTTGTCCTTGGAAAAGTCAATCTCCTCTACGGTCCAGAAGGACGCAACCGCCTTCTTGTACAGCGCATACAGGTCCTGCTCGTAGGGCGAGATGGGAAACAGGGTGTAGCGCTCGCCCAGTGTCTTGGTGGATGCGTCAAACAGAGATTCCATGATTGATGTGTTGGAAAATAAAAGGCATATTAATGTTTCCGTTTTGTAAAGACAAATGTCGTCTGACCCATATGCAAGCACGACGACCGTGAAGAACATTGTACAGCACGTGATTTCCCCCAAGATTGTGAATGACGGGAGCGGCGGGTACACGCTCAAGACCGACCTGGTGAATGTGGACCGTATTGTTGCCGGCAAGGTCTTGAGCGACTCTTCAACGACGTCTAGCATGGTTATCAACGCCATGCCTGCCACGACGCCGGGCATGGAGGTTCCAGACATACTCATCAATGTCAATTCAGGGGGGACGTATGCTCCTCGCTGGCAGATTGCCCACAAAAACCCCGAGTTGGGAGCATCGTCCGGCAGCGAGTTTTGTATCCATGGGTACAACGATGCAGGAGTTATGACGGAAGCAATGAATATCAAACGCTCGGACTTTGCAACCATCATTCAAGGTGGGTTAACCGTGAATGGACCCACTATCGCTGCTATAAACGCAGCCGCAACGGTCAACACGCTGAATGCCACCACGAGCATGGTGTCGCCGACAATCACTGCAAGCACCACGCTGAGTGTGCCAGGCACGGCGACGATTGGGAACAACTTGAACTTTACAAACACGGCCTCGAACGGCACCCTCACCGTCGGTGGAAAAATCGCATTTGGTAGCGGAAACCGTGTGGATTTCGTGACGGGTGGCAATTCCGCATCATCTACCACTGCTGGTGGGTTTTTGCGCATGACTGACTCGGCGGGTGGGATTGGGTTTGGAAATGGAAGTACGACGGGCGGCGTGCTCGCATACGGTCCCAACTCCACGGCTGCTACCGCAGTCAGCGGATTCCTTGCAGGTCCCGTAACCCATTCAACCGGCACAACCACCTTTGGAACAAACTCCACGTCCCTGAACGGAAACGCCGTGTTCAACAACCTTCAAACGGGAAGACTTGCTATTACTACTTCAACTTTTGGAACTGTCTCGATTCCCGGATTGAATTCGGGCAGCATTGTTGTCGTGACACCCCGCAGCACATACGCTGGCGGCGTATTTAGTGTGGACACCACCACGGCAGCAGATACCCTGCGCGTCACCGTTACCACCAGCGGCACGTACTCCTTCAACTACTTTGTATCACGGTTTTGAGTTTGTTGACAATCTTGTGAATGCTTAGCACAGACACACCCGACGCTTCTGACACGGGTTTCATTGCAGGTTTGGTCAGTGCGCCCGCCACGTGGGCAATCACACCTGCCACAATGGTCTTGGGCGTGTGCTCAAACTCGTCTTCGCTCTTTTCCGACAGCGTGCACAGAATGTCCATGACTCGTTCGCGCTGGGCGTCGTTGAACCCCAGCGTCGCGCACATGCGCTCTGCAACCCCCAGTTGCGTGTCAAGCACCGTGTTTTGAGTGTCTGTGAACCGGGTGATGGCCTTACACAGCGACCGAATGTTGACGTGAAACATGTCTGCAATCTCCTCGTGCGTGCGCGACGCCCCGTTGTTTCGGCACGCTACAAACACAGAGGCGCCCATACACGCCCGCCGGGTTTCGCCGCGCACCTTTTGTGCGTCCTCAATCTTCTTATACAGACCGCACGCGTCCATGGTAATCGCCTTTGGGAGTCCTGCGTGGGTACACGACAGCTGAATCGCGTCGAAAATACCCATCCACGACCTCTCGCTGTTCGAGTACATGGACCAGCACGACAACCTCTGAATGTTTTTCAAGTTGGAGTTGTCGCATGAAATCCGCTTGTGTGAAATCATGGAACCGTATGACGAGTTTGGAAGGAGGTCCGAGGTTGCAAACCCGGTGCGGCACTGGTCGTCGCCCCCCTTGCTGTCCTCATACTGCCGCCACTCTGCGCCTTCGTCAATCACAGTGTCAAATATACTGCCGCACTGGTTGCACACGTACTGCCCCTCGTCAACCGTTAATGAATGCTGACACTCCATGCTTGGTTGTTAAAGTGTGTTGAATCACGCCGTCCATTTTTCACGCACTACCTTGTCAAGTTCAGTATCATCACGCCGCTCACAATGAGCGCCACTGCAAGGTAGTCGTGTAGGTGGAGCACCTCCTTGAACAGCATCACGCCCACGATTGTGGTGGCGAGCACCGACAGACCCGACCACAGGGCGTTTGTCGTTGCGAGACCGCTGTAGTGGTACGTGCGGCACAGCATGAACCCCACGGCAGTATAAAACAGAATGCCCGCTAGAAAGAATCGCGAATCGTCAAGACTGTGCTTGAAGCACGACATTGCCATGGTTTCAAGAATCACAATCAGCAGCACGTGAAACACAATGGATGGAATGTGTGTAGGGCCCATTTACCTCTCATGCGGCATAAAAGCAAGCGTCGTTGGGTCGTACACTTGCGGCCGGTAGTTTGTGGTGAGAATCGGTCGCCCTCCGTCCCGCCCACGCACGGGTTTCAACCACGAAATCAGCAGGTACTTTTGCTCCACAATCCATATCCAGTACCCCGCTTTGGAAAACTCGCGCACCAGAAACTCAAACGCGTCCTTCATCGCGTACAGCGGGTAGCCAAACACGTACGTGGGCACCTCGTACAGGATGTACGGCGCGTTGGGGTTGTGAATCGCCTGTGTGCGCACCTTTGCCTGAATTTGTGAGATGACAGGGATCATTGCTGCCATTCGGTTCTCGCGTCGCTCCTCCTGTTCGTTCCATATGTCATTTGCTTTCAGCATTCCTGCTTTGTATTCACTAAAAGAATGTCTCTGCCGTTTCGCACGCTTGGCCTGGGGGGCGGAGGCGTAAAAGGCGTCCTCCAAATCGGGGCGCTGCGAGAACTTTCAAAACACCAGCCGCTCGTGTTTCCCAGCGGCATTTACGGGTGCTCCGTAGGCTCCATCCTTGCAACCTACGTTGCATTTGGGTTGCCCATACACAACACGTCCCTTGTAAAGTACCTGTCCATTGACGCCATACTCCCGACCTTTAACTTACAGACCATGACCACCGCGTTCTCCTCAAAGGGCATGTACACCATGGACAAGTTCGAGTCCAACATTATTGCCATGTTTGACGATGCGGGTGTGGACATACGCGGCAAGACACTGGGCGACGCCTCCATGCCGCTGTACATCGTTGCGTCCAACATAACCAAGGGAACGCCGACCGTGTTTTCGGGCAATGTTCCTGTGTTACACGCACTGAAAGCGTCGTGCTGTATTCCGGGACTGTTCCGTCCGTACGCGCTCTATAACCAGCTGTACGTGGACGGCGACACGTTTGTCCCGAATGTGGCGAGCGTGATGCCCTCTGTGCTAAACGACACTGCCCTCGTGCTGATTCTGTCCAAGCACAAGGGACGCTCTCTCACCCCGGAAATGCTTGAAGACATGTCTCCATTGGAGTACACCACCGAGCTGTACAACATGGGTCGCCGTATTTTCCAAGACGCACCGCGCTTCTCAAACACGCTGGCACTCGGATACCCTGAGCTGTACAGCCACTCTGACCTGTCCGATATGGACATTTCAGACATTTTTGCGAGGTCTGGCCGCCAGCTGGAGGGGTTCCTCAGGTCCAAGTGTTTGTGTTAAAAAGTTTAGCATGGAGTCCACAGTGGGAATCCCCGACATCTCGCGGACCTCATTGTTCGGCAGCAAGAGCTTGAACGTGGGGTACGCCGACACGCCGTACTTTCTGCGCATCTCGGCGTTGGTGTCGCCGTCAATCTCTTCCAGCTGCACGCACGTGGTTCCAAACATTACGGGTTGAAGTTGTATGCTCTTGCGGAAGGCTTCCCATTGAGGGCGCGCCTTCTTGGACCACGGGCACCAGTTTGCATAAAAGAAGAGGAAGCGTGCCTTTTTCTCATCAGGCTTGAGCGGCGGTGGCGGGGGCGGTGGGGGCGGCGGCTCGGTCGGAGACTCGGTCAACGGTGGAGACTGAGACTCGGGCGTACCTACAGTGCGTGTCATTATGTCGTACATCAAATACGCCACAAGTCCAAGCGAAATCCATCCAAGAATCTGGAAGACAACACTAAGCTCCATGTGTCTCTTTACGAAAAGACGGATATAAAACACTCACCTTTTTTTGTTCAGCAGCATACCACTCCCGGTAGGCGTCCTGCGACGACATGGAATTGCGTATAATGGTCCACGCAATCTGGTGGGTTTGACGCTCGGGTTCGTACGCTTTGGGCACGATGTTATACCACCGCCCGTTGTAGCGAACGACCTGTGTCATTGTGTTTTCTGCAGCGTATGTATGAAAGTTCATTCATTCGTTTAAGAACCTATTTTCATAGTGGGGCACCATCTATAATAAGATGCCCATCAATCGTGAGGAACTACCCAAGATGGACGAGAACGGGTCTGTGGACTATCTGGAGGAGGACCCCGAGGTGCCGACGCAGCGGTACGCGATTGTGTCCTTCATCTCCCCCGAGAAGGTCATCAAGATGAAGAACCAGTTCATGGTTGAGAAGTTCATTGAGTGGATGGAGTACGACTGGAAGATCAAGGGCATGGAGAAGTACAACGCCTTCATCGCCCAGAAGTACAACCTGAAGGTGGAGGACCTGTTTGCAGACGCCGATGCATTCCGCAAGATTCACAACCAGGACATTTCCAAGACGGATGTGCTGGAGCAGTGGCAGGTGTTCCTGCTCAAGAAGGAGAAGGAGCTGGACTCTGAGTTCACGGAGAAGGTGGACTTTTGCACCAACGTGCGGGGCGTGAAGGTGCGCCGTGTGTTTGGCGACCTGCCCGAGGCCCAGATGTTTGCCAAGGTGCTCCAGCGCCGCTACCCCCGCGACAACCTGTTCATCGGCAAGGTGGGCGCGTGGCTGCCGTGGGACCCCTCGGAGCACATGATGCCCGACGTGGAGTACGCCGAGAAGGAGCTGAACGAGCTGATGCGCAAGTACAAGGAGAATGAGATGAACAAGGAGCTGTTCTTTGAGGAGGACAAGAACGAGAAGATTCGCAAGCAGCGCGTTGAGAACGACACGCGCAAGAAGCAGGCGCTCGAGGACCAGAAGAAGGACTCTGGCATTGCGGACGCTGAGGACGTGCAGCAGATGATTGAGACGCCGATTCACCCTGCAGAGGGCGGCGCGCCTCGCGACCTCTAAAGACGGTTTAGTTGTACAAGCGCCTGCGTTTCTTCGGGTGTAGGCACCTCAAGCCGCCACGGCAAGCACCCGAGCCGAACCTTCCACATGCTGTGCGTTACAGGGTCGTACCAGTACTGGACGGGGGTGTAGAACGGCGACTTGAGTTTCACGAACGCGTCCATTTATTATGCTGTTTTCTTTACATTTACCCAAGGTCCTGCATTCTTCTTGCGCATAGAGTCGGGCGTGTACTCGTCCTGAGCCAGCATTGCGCTTGAAAAGGGTTTGTTATCCACCCACATAACATCATCACACAGCCTAAACGGGGGGTAT
>Ga0209088_10001375_pt1 | contig 15737 bp, 14 predicted proteins | sample S_140625_EF_Meta_FD_187324 | JGI IMG/M metagenome (GOLD analysis project Ga0209088, IMG submission 187324) | Freshwater microbial communities from Lake Simoncouche, Canada to study carbon cycling - S_140625_EF_MetaG (SPAdes) (version 2) | ecosystem: Environmental > Aquatic > Freshwater > Lake ... | reverse complement strand
CCCGATTCGGCTTGGATAGTTTTTAGGCCATCCTCTCGATGAATCGCACGTGCTGATTCATCAAATTCCCCACCGTGTATCCGGACGCGGAAGGGAAACTTAATGGCGTAGCGGCTCATTATTTTGCCGCCTTCGCTGTAATTGGCTCAGAGAGATAAATAGCTTGAGCCAAAATTTGAGTTTTGCCAGGGTTTAACACCAAGCGAGTTGTAATTGTCTTTGGTGCTGCAGTTAGGTCGTAACCGCGCGGACCAGTTGCAATTGTGAAATCGATATCAATTGTTGAATCAACGGTCATAGTTGAAGTCACTAAATAGTTACCGTTGCTTAAGCGATCGATAACAGTATTAGTGGCGCTAAGAACTAGTGGGACCCAACTACCTGCGATGCCAACTGATGGAACACCTTCGTAGGTGGTGCCGGTGCCATCGACCTTGATTGTTTGTGACAACAAGATATTTGGACCAGTTGCATTATTTGCTGTGATAGCAGGGGTGCTAAGAATCATTCCACCATCAGTCATGGTTGGAACAGCATTCTTATTAAGGAATAACTTGCCAACTACCTTGCTGGCATCGGTAACTGTGAAACCAGTTGGGATTCCATCTTTATCAAGGCCAGCGAAATTTAACTTGCCAGTCTTGATATCAACGCCGGCAACCATTCCGAATGACTTCTTGGCTTGAGTTTCAAGCGCTGGAGTCGCTGATGCACTTGCAACAGCTGAAGGAAGTGTTGACGGAGTTGAAGTCTGCGGGGCAACTGCAACGACATCTTGTTGGGTTGCAACAGGCGTTAGAGCGCCATCGCGACCAGTCATTGAGTTAAAGCCAAGGAATGCAGTAACCACCAAAATTAGTGAAAGTGCGACCTTAGAAGATTTCTGCGCGAGTTCGGCAGCCTTCTTATAGGTATTTGAAAGTGAATCAAGGGCAGTTGCACCAGTTGTTTCGTCAACGATCCACTCAGAGAGAACGCGGACCATTGATTGGCGAGCGCGAGCAACAACGTGGCGAACATTTGCTGGGGTGGTGTTCAGGGCGGCTGCGATTTCCTCGGTTGAGCGGCCTTCCATTTCCCACATGACAAGAGCTGTGCGCTGATCTGAAGTTAAACGTGAAAGAGCTTCGCGGATAATCGCGGCATCTTCAGCTGCAGTAATAGTGGTATCGATATCAACGTGGTTTTCGTTGGCGATCTCGTTTAGGCGCTCTTGGGTGGTATCGGAATCAAGGGCAACCAAGTTAGGGCGATCGCCGCGAGCACGGATTACGTTAAGAGCTAAGTTATTAACGGAGGCGCGAAGGTAGGCAACAGCGCGCTCGGTGGTATCTAGATCTGGTGCAGCCAACATGAACTTTAGGAAGGCTTCCTGGACGACCTCGTTGGCATCGGTCTCATCGCGCAACATGCGGCGAGCTTGAGAGACGAGTGAGGTGCGGTATTCGGTGTAGATAGCGCTTAGATCAGCGATCGACCAGTCAGATGTAGCTGTGCGGGGTACGACTGGAAGGGCTGGAGTTACGCTTGTTGCGGCATCGGCAAGGGTCGTTGCAGCTGCTTTCGCTGCCTTCGACTTGAGAATTGCCATTTTAAATCCCGCTTATCTAGAGACAACGTCTTGCCTCTACTAGTTAAGACACCTGAGGGGGCCAAATGTTGTGCCCAATCGGAAACTTTTTTTACTAAATGTCTTCGGTCACGCTCAATCGACACTCTAAATGGGCAGCCTGAGAATTTCCTTTGAAAGATTGGTTGAGTTTAGTGGGGGAAGGGCTTTCGCCGATGGCCTAGATCGCTAATTTGAGCGTGAAACTAGGCAAATGAATGCACGGTGGAGTGTGAAACCTCGAAAGGCTCAAGTAAAGGATAAGGGTTTGGCGGCAGGATCTGGGGATTTCGAGGGTTGGGTCGCGATGGCGGGCGTTAAGCCTGATTTTGAACTAGGGGTAGCCTTCGCAAGTGAAAACGGCCTTAATCACCGGCATTCTTGGGCAGGACGGGCATCATCTGGCCCCCCTGCTTCATGAAAAGGGCTACCGGGTTTGGGGCATGGTTGATGGCTCAAAGCCGAACCGGAGCAGGGTATTCCAAGAGAGATTCCCTTTTGTCGAATTAGTTTCAGGCAATCTAGCAAATACCGATCAGCTTTATGAATTGTTTCAGCAACTGTCTCCAGATGAAATTTACAATTTAGCCGCACAAAGTTTTGTTGCGAAAAGTTTTGGTGAAGCAGAGCTAACAGGGAACATCACTGGGCTCGGGCCTCTCCGAATACTTGAGGCTGTGAAAAGGATTTCTACCGTCAAGCAAATGCGCATGTATCAAGCTTCAAGTTCAGAAATGTTTGGCGCCGCTCAGCAATCACCACAAAATGAAAATACCCAATTCTTTCCCAGATCTCCTTACGCGAACGCAAAGGTATTTGCACATCACTCGTGTGTGAATTACCGACAAGCATATGGAATACATGTGAGTTCTGGAATTCTATTTAACCATGAAGGCGAGTTCAGAAGAGAAGAATTTGTAACTCGCAAAATAACCAAATCTGTTGCTCAATTGAAATTAGGAAAGATAAAAAGATTCTCTCTCGGTTCACTTGATCAACAAAGAGATTGGGGTTATGCCGGGGATTATGTAAAAGCAATGTGGGCGATGCTTCAGCAAGACGCACCTGATGACTATGTGATTGCAACTGGTGAAAGTCACTCTGTGAGAGAGTTCTTACGTCTAGCACTTAACTTAGCCAAACTCAATGGCGAGATTGAAGAGTATGTCAATTTCGATGCAGCATTTATACGACCAACTGAACCGGCTCATCTGCAAGGCGATGCAACAAAGGCTAAGAGGGTTTTAGGTTGGGAACCTACTGTTTGTTTTGAGAATCTCGTTGAATTGATGCTTAAACATGATTTAAATATCGAGAGCCAGACAAATGACTAGACAAAGTTCTCTAAACGGGAATCCTAAGCTCAAAAAAATTACTTTTACTTTTTTGATTCATGTGGTTGCAAAGCGCTTATTCGACATTAGTCCATCTCTATTCAACATCGCTTCCAAAATCTACAAAAAAATCTTCTTGATCCTTCGAGTACTAGACAGATTGATGACTGATTACAGTAAAGTTGGCCCATCAGAAAAAAGAACCATTTATCTAGTAAAAAGTCGTAATTCTAGGGCAATCTTTAAGGGTGGGATAACTAGAGTTGAGAATTTCTTTCACTATCAACTTATAAATAAGGAGCAATCAACATTCCGCGTTATTCCAGTTATGTGGGATGGAAAAATATTTGTTGTCATTGACAACAACTTTCCAACTATTTCAAGCAAAAGATTTGCTAAAAAGCAGGTATCAGTTTGGAATCCATCTATGGACGACATTTTGTTTTTTCAAACCTCTGAACTTCTTCAAAATCTGGACGAAGATAAACTTCAGAAGTTAAAAGATAAATGTAAAATTGTAGTAAGCATTTATGACATCCTGCCAATTACACATCCTGAGTGGTTTACCGGATACTTAAACGAAGCATTTTTACAATTTTTTACTTCTGCTTGGAACTTTGCGGACCTTCTAATAGTTAATTGTGACAAAACTAAAGTTGACATTGAAACTTACGGGGCAAGTAAAGGAAGTATTTTCAGAGATAACATTCCTAAAATTAAAAAAGTAAACTTGTGGAGCGTAGCGACCCCGAAATTAAAGATTAGAAAAAAATCAGGCAACGACTCCTCTAAAGCAAAAAAGCTTTTCAAAAATAATGACCCGGTTCTGCTTCTTCTCTCCACGGTAGAACCAAGAAAGGGTCACGAAGAACTGATTAATGCAGCGAAGATTGCATGGGGTCAAGGAGCAAGATTTAACTTGTTATTTATTGGTCAACTTGGCTGGATCTCAAAGTCATTTAAGGCAGAGTTTCAAGAATTTTTACAAGTCGAAAGCGATAGAGCAATTTGGTTTGACTCTGTCGAGGATCATGAACTAGAAGAGTTCATGGGAGCGACAGACCTATTAATATCACCTTCACTTGATGAAGGTTACGGGTTGCCCGTGGCGGAGGCTCTTCAGCGTGGAATTCCCGTGCTGGCTAATGGGATACCCACTTATCAAGAGTTATTCGGTACCCATGCGGTTCTTTACGGCCCAGGGGAAAGCTTTCCGTCATTACAAAACGCACTAATGGATATCGAAAGTGTGATGTCAATCGGAAGTACTTTGCTACATTCAGCCAAGCATCCTTACCTTGATTCAGTTACCGAGCTGTTGGAGTCTATTGGGGAGATTTAAATGACGCCTAAACAGGTTGAGATTTTGATTACAGCACCTAACGGATGTGACTCTGCACATGAACTACTCAAGTGCCTAGACAAACAGATTGGCTCAGATTTTAAAGTTAGTATTTTGGAAACTGCTCAGAATTGCCAGATAGATTCTTTTTCTACTAAAAATTTTCAAATTGACCACATTTACTTCTCTCATCAAGAAGAGGCAGAAATGCGTCGTGATGGGTTTATAAAAAGTACCGCTGATTGGGTTTTAGTTCTTGAAGATCATATTTTGATATCGGAAAACTTTATTTCGGAGTTTAAACGTTTCATTGAGAGCAATGCCGCGGCTGATGCAACCACTTTCTATGCGATAAATGGAACCTCTGAGACTTTTGGTTCTAGAGCTTTGTTTTCTTGGGTTTGGGGTTTGGCAGAAACGAAGATGTATCCAGAGAAGCCAGAACCCGTCTGTTCAGCTTTTGCAGTAAAAAGACTGAGCGTTATAAATTTGCTTACGAAACTCAATAAAGTCCTAGAAGTTGGCGAACTTGAAACTCAAATAATCCCGAAATTAATTAGAGATTCCGATTCGAAATTTATGACACACATGGAAATCTCTCACTTTGAATATGTTGGAATTCGAGTTGGTGCGAAAGCAATTTATAACAATTCGCGGATTATGGGACATCTAGAAGATTCTCTACTCGATCGGCGTGATTGGGTAAAACATTTGACACACCGTTTCACTTCGCGACCTGGGCAAATTCATAGAATTTCTGCAAGAGGGTTTGTAGAACTCGCATACCTTTACTATCTAGCTTTTGTAAGTTTTAGTGGGTTTCTAATTGGTGGATTAATGGGTATAGGAAAAGCAGACTTACATCTGGCTTCAGCTCATCCGAAAATTGAGAAGCGCTGATTACCAAGAATCAGACAACTGCTGGAAGTCCTATTAAGACATTTCTTTGGAAATTCAATATAAAAAATGAATCTTTTGACATGTCCCTGGGTGCCTCATGGCGGTAAGTAATCTTGTTTATATCAATGTTTATCTTTGAAAAAGCGAATTAGCTTATGCTCCAACTTCGCCAAAAATATTTTAACCAAATCAAGAAGATTTCTTCGAAAGAAGTCTCCACCTGTGCGATTTCGCATCGCCCAAATTGGAAAATTTAAACCATTCTCCCAATTTGGAGAAAACCACGTTTCATCTTTAATTGGAACTATCCCCTCTGATTTGACGATTAGTGAAAGAATTGACTGATCATGTCTGTGATCTTTGAATCCAGTATTTTGAAAGTCGTCATCTGAGGGGTCAAGCACTAGAGAGTAATTTGAATCAACGCAGTTGGTCAACCACTTTTCCACTACCCGTTGGCTCTTCTCAGACTTGATAGCAAATACAAGAGTGGATTGAATTTGACCAGTATTTCTGAAAGCTTTTTCAGGATCTAGAGCATCTAACGTGGAGCGCTTTGTCCATGCGGCATCAGGTAAATCATCAGGCAACTGCACAACCAGTAGATCTCTAGCTCGACATATTTCAATATATTGCTGAAATCGAAGTTTCGAGTCTTCATTTGAATTTAGTTGGCATCCAGCATCCAAATATAAAACAATTTCATCATCTTCAAGATGATCAAATAGGTAGGACAAGATTGCGGGTTTCCAAATCCAATATCCAAATCCTTTTCGGTGATCTCTCATAAATTTATGGTGCTTAAAGTAGAAATCTGGCACCTTGGTGCGCAGAGTTTCAAGCGTCCAATGCTCTGAAGGGTGGTCAAACCATCCAGTGGAGTCTGCCTCCCTAACAAGCCTTCTCCCTGCGGCACGCAATGCATGCGATCCATCAGAGAAAGTAACTAGTCTAATTCTCATGATTAGTTTCTTCTCGTCCCTAAATTCTTGCGCATCTATTACCTAACTATTTCATAGAGTTATAAGCATCTTCAACCATTTGCTCTAAACTCCGCACCGGTTCCCAGCCAAGCTCTTTTTTAGCCTTGGTTATGTCTGCAACCAAAATGGCTGGATCTCCGGATCGCCTTTCCGCGTCAACAAATGGAATCGTCTTACTAGTGGCTTTATTTGCCGCCTCAATTACTTCTCGAATTGAGTACCCAGTGCCACTACCCAAGTTAAAGGTTTTATATTCAGGGCTTTTTAGTGACAACAATGCCAATAGATGAGCTTCTACCAAATCAATTACATGGACATAATCACGGATGCAAGTTCCGTCATAAGTTGGCCAGTCGGTACCATATATTTTTACTGGATTTTCATGACTACTTTTTAAGATATTGGGTATCAAATGTGTTTCTGGGTCATGCCTCTCAGACAACCAACCGGCATTAGCTTTCAAGGCTCCCGCAACATTAAAATAGCGAAATGAGACGGCTGACAATCCATGCTCATTACACTCTTTGCTGATCAATTTCTCTGCTTGCAATTTTGAAGAACCGTATGGGTTTATTGGATTATTTTCAGTAAACTCCGTGATCGGCATGGAAACATGTTCACCGTAGGTCGCAGCTGATGATGAGAATATAAGTTTTTTAATATTCCTATTACGCATCTGAACTAATAAATTATTTGTACCTTCTACATTTACCTTTTCGTAGAGTTCTGGTTTTCTTACGGACTCTTCAACCAAAGCTTTACCTGCGAAATGTAGAACTGACTCACAATCAGAGAGAGCGTCCACCACTTTGTCTGTATCTAGTAAAGAGCCTTTTACAAAGTGAGCGCCCACCGGAAGGTTTTCCTCATGCCCTGAACTTAAATCGTCAATGATCGTTACTTTAAGACCCTTTTCAATTAACAATGTCGCCGCAACGGACCCGATGTATCCCGCTCCACCAGTGACTAAAACTCGCAAATTAATACCTAACTTTCATTTTCCCAAGCATAAAGTGAAAGCGTATCTTTCTCTACCTTGTTAATTATGATCCTTACACAGAAGTGGGCCCAGACGGGCTCGAACCGTCGACCCACGGATTAAAAGTCCGTTGCTCTACCGACTGAGCTATAGGCCCCACTGCTGAAATCCTTATCAGCGTGCACGGACTTTAGCACTCTTCGTGTCTAGAGTGAAAATCCTTCTACGAAATGTGTTGCGAGCTAAGAACTCACCGCTGTTCAATACCGCCACGGATTTCTAACAAATTAACGACTTTTCAGGACTTCTTTGCAATTTAGTAGAAGACGTTGTTTCGAGTCTATGGGTTAATTTTAAATACAATACATAATCTTGAGCTTTTTTGAGGGTTAGTGGTGAAGCAGAATAAAAGATTTTAAATTTTTATGTACCAATCATCAAAATTAGAGATATCTTCGTTTACTCTCTTAAAACTATTGCTAGTAAGAAGTTTGAAAATTAATTCACGTTGTTGAGAAAAATTGTGTTCAACTGTAATGATCTGGATATTATAATAATTAAAATCGAATTCTTTAAGGATTTCAAATTCAGAGCCTTCGGTATCAATCGATAAATAATCAATATACCTGGGTGATTTATGCTTTTTTAAAAGATCGTTCAAAGAAATAGTTTGTACTTCATATTTCTTACCGTCTTGCCTGGTGTCTCTATGTGCGTCTTTATCGCTGAAAATGTCAACTGTAGACAACTTAGGATCATCAGTTTCATTAAAAGTTAAAGTAGAAGTTGAATCCTTCCAAACGCAAAGAGTCTCAATTGCGGCGTTAGGCCTATTCTCGTACAGGCTCTCCCTCCACACTATGGCTGGTTCTGCGAGGATGCCTTTCCATGAGAATTCTGTCTCCAGCAAGTAGGTATTGCTCAAGTCAATTCCGTTGGTAGCTCCAAATTCGACAAAATATCCTTCTTTTTTAAAATTTGTCTCCCACAGCACGAAGAGGTCCTGTTTCAACTGTGATTTTGAAAGCTCCATGAGGCTGGAGATTTTTTCTAAGTTTTTTCGGTTAAGGGCCTGCATAAATCTCTGATCTTGCCTCAAGCTATCGTTTGAAAAAGATCTAAGTTCAACAAGATTATTATATGAAGTAACACCTAATCCAAACATTTTGAAAACATATTTCAAAAACAATGCCGAAGAACTTTTGATTTTGTTTAACTCAATGTCATATCTCACAAGACTAGAATACAACAAAGCAGTGTAAGTAAACGAAACTGAACAACATATAAAAATATGTTTACTCGCTTCTCACAAGATCTAATTACTCTGATTTTGGATTATCCGGTCTTTTTGCGTGATCAATACTGTCGCAGAATAAAGAACAGCCCTACCTGGCTGAGCTATTGCCAATATAAACCTTTTTCCGATGCGAAATTACTCCCATTCTTAAGTTTCAAATATTCCTTATGAGCAAAGCAGCCTTCCGTCGTGTAGTGACCAATACACAGATTTAATTCTTTAGAATCAGAGAAACTCAAGCACAAATTCATGTATTTGAGAGAACTACCGCAATTCTATGTTTTACAATCGCAAAAAATCGATCTATGTTATGCCCCACGCGAAAAAGAAATAATCTGAAGTACATACTTCCGCTTAATATCATTTTCCAATCCTCATCTGATTTGACCGCAAATTTAGCGCGCGATGAATATCGACGCTCAGCTGGGTACTTAACATACAAATCCAGTTTCTTGTCATATTGTCCTTGAGACCAACGTGTAGATGTTTCGTTGTGGCGGACGCAAAATCCCAGATAAGGGAGGAATCTGAATCGATTAGCTAGCCCATTGATTTTCAACATTAGAAGTAAGTATCGCTCGCAATTGAGATCATCAATACCATTAATTTTAAAATACTCTAATAAATTTTTTGAATCTTGAAAAATCGGGGATGCGATTCCTAAAATCTGTTCAGCAAAGTTTCTGTGAAAAATCATATGACGGTCAGAAATACCACCATATTTTTCTCCATCAAGTAGATATATCTCATCTTTGTTTAATAAATCAACATTTGGGTGTGGCACAACCCATTGAAAATCGGATCGAGTAATAACAAACCACTCGTATTGGTTCAAAATCTCTAGGGTTAAATTCTGTCTCAAAACTTCACGCCAGTACATCACAATAAAACCAGATGCGATTGAGGAATCTCTGAACCATGAAACATCTAGAAAACCATCACCCGGGGCGCATAGGTCGCGCCAATTGGACCCATTTTGGGAAATTTCGTCACAGGCTAAATCCCAATCTTTGGGCTCTGGGAAATTCCAAATGTATTTTGATTCTTGAAGAATACTATTTGTCATCTCATCTTGAGCGCTTCCACAAAAAGCAAGATCACTATTAAGTGGCTTTAATAAATTATCTAGCAGCGAAGGGAAATTGAAATTGCCTTCCCGAGTTTGACAAGTAATGATCGTGAGAGTTTTGCTATGCACGTTCTAATACTTTCCCTTCATAAGTACTCCTCAGACAAAAATAACCAAAATTGTTTTTGTCACTATTACTGAAATCAGCCATTACCGGAAACTCCCAATCTATTTCTTGATAATGAGTCGGCAAGAGTAATCAACATAATGCATCCACGGCTTATCGTCATTAAAATACTCATCTACCGCTCTTTGTGCACCTTCGAAGTGTCCATAATCATCAATAATCAAAACTCCACCTGGCTCCAGAAGTGGATAAAGTCTTTCCAATTCAATTCTTGTACTTTCATACCAATCCGTGTCTAGTCTTAGAATAGCTATTCTTTCTGGCAGATTTTCAATTTTTTGTAGAGTTTCTGCAACATCTCCTTGAATTAATTTCACATTTTTGGAGTTGTTTTCTAACAAATTCTTATTGACTAAGTCTAGCGAAGCGAAGGCATGAATAGAGTGATCCCCGTCAATTTTTTGAGTGTTGAACATCATTTCAGAGGCACTCACCCCGCGAAAATCTAAATCTAGAACTTGAGGCTCTACCATCCCAGTAAAAGTATCATAACCGTAAATTGTTCTATTCATTCCCAATTTTTCTTGTACGGCAGAAAATAGAATTAAATTACCGCCTTTCCAAACTCCACATTCAACAAAATCTCCAAAAATTTTGTTTTGATTTATGTATTCAATTGATTGAATAAGAGACCACATTCTTGATGTGCTGGTCATCGAATAATGTTTTGCATTTGATATCAATTCTTTATGAAACAAACTTGCTTCAATTGGGAACTCAGGAAATTGATTTCCGATTCTATGCAATTCTAATCCATAGAAATTCAAAATTTTTTTAATACTTGCCCTAATTTTAGCAATCATAGTACCTCTCGATATAATACAGGACTGACATAATTTTTTCGACTTGGATTTCTAGCCATTCAAAACTGTACTGCTAATCACTAATTACTTAAAGATAACACCTGTGAACTTACCGCCATCGGATAGCAAAAACGGGACACGATTTACCATTTTTGAAAAATCTAGAAAAGCATTGCTCCAATTAGCATCATCACTAACAATGATGCCATTTTCAGGATTTAACATCTCCCAAGCAGTCAAGTATTCAAGCATTTGGTTATCGTAGGAATGGTCAGAGTCATGATAAAAAAGATCTACTCTTTTGATTTCATTCATCGAATTCACAAAACTATCAGGCGAAGAGACAAGTACAAAATTAAACTGAGGTGATCTTATAAGATCAGTAGAAGCTACCCGAGGATCAATATCAAAAGAATATAGCTCAGAATCAACCAAATTGAACTCTTTGAATGAGGAGAGGATTTTTCTGGTTGAAGCCCCATTGGCTACGCCTGTTTCAATTACTATTTTCGGGCGAGTTTCACGAATTAACAATCTTAGAAGTTCTAGCGTTTCAGGATTAGAGTTGAAAAACAACGGGTAAAAATCTCCTACATCGAGCAAATTGCTACTAGTTTTTTTTCCAATCGATTCGATTAGCATGCTTGCATTACTGAAAAATGAACTGCCTAACATTACAAAATCGTGTAATTGCACCGGTGCCTGCCGTCGCTTTTTTTCATCCAGATAATTTCGTATCAAACTTAAAAATGGGAAAATACGTGAGATGAATGTCTTAATTCTCATATTTTTAACCTTCTTAGAAATGAATTAGTCGTCTTGCTTGATTTCTTGTTTTCGAATAACGATTAAGTTGTTATCGTTCGTTTTGTGCTCTGCGGCCATTATGTGATATTCAACAATATAACCCCTGTCATCAAAAAAATCTGAATAAAGTTGTAGATCAGAATTAGAGACATCTTCAATTACATAGACTCCGTTTTCGGCGAGCGCGTGTATCGAATTTGCAAAAAGCATTGAGCCAGCTTTGAATGTATGAAGTCCGTCGTCAAGCATAAAGTCAAAATTCTTTTCTCCTATTGATTCCCAAAGTGAATTAATCGAATTGGGAGAAAGTTGATCAACCAAAAAAGTCCTTATTCGATCCTCCTGCATCAAAACACCTGGATCGATGTCAGCACCGAAGATAACGGCATTGACAAAGTAATCACGCCATGCATAAAGCGAAGCTCCAGGAACACCAGACGGTCCCATATTCGATGGAAAATCTTGCGAATTAGTACCGATTCCACATTCAAATACTTTCAGAACTTTACTTCGGTTTTGGTTCCACAATGTGTCATAAAAATCAGAATATGTGTGAGGAGGCCAAGGGTAAGGATTATCATCCAAATTAAATGAGCCTTTGTCTGAACCATATTTTTGAAACAGCTGAGTTAGAACATTGCTTGGATTAGGTGAATAATAAATTATTCTTCTTCGTTGAGAAAGTTGAATTAAAGTCCTTGAATTTTCATATCGATTGAGCAAATTTCTAAAGATCACTTTGCTACACTCTCATTCATGTTTAACTTAATACTATTCTAAATCATCTTCAGTGATAACGACTCTCTTAAAATCACTACCCAGTATCGTAAGTTTAGGCTCAATACGGTGTCTAACTCTTAACCACCCGAGGGAGATCATGGAAACTAAGAGCCCGTTTACAATTGTCACTGGAATTGACGACAACTATGTACTGCCTTTTTTGGTAATGATTTATTCAGCGAAAATTAATGCGCAAGAGAAATTCCATGTCACTTTAGGATTTGATCCAAAAGTCTTGAGTGAAAATTCGCAAGACTTGGTTGCTCAAGTTTTGCGAATAATTGAAGTGCCTTTTGATTTCGTGGAATTGACTCTGTCATCCGAAATGGAGGCGAGAGGACACATTTCTTCGACATCCTATTCACGCCTTTTACTTGCAGATCGGATTTCAGGCCTAATGCTTTGGCTAGATAGTGATTTGATTTGTTTACCAGGTTGGGATTCTATTTTCTTAGACAGTAAAAATCTACCAAATGGGATGGTCATGTCGGTAGTTCGCAATGCAATTTTAACTTCCGAAGAAGTCGAGGTTGCGAGTCAATCGAGTAATGAAAGTGTAAGAATAATGGGTTCTGATTATTTTAATGCTGGAGTAGCTCTAATTGATTGTGATCTATGGAAATCACTTAATTATCCGAATTTGTGGCCTACGTTGCTCAAGGAATCTAATTCGCGGAGGTTCGAATATGCTGATCAATGTGTACTGAATTTTTTGTGCCAACGCGAAGTTAACTTCTTGCCCTGGAAATATAATGCACTCGCTCGAGCTAAATGGCATAGTCGAAAAACTAGACCGTTTATTTTACATTTTGCTGCCGGGCCAAAGCCATGGTTTTACGCGAATACGGATCCACGCATTTTTACCACGGGCCTTCTTTTCCCGAGAGATGTCTTTCTGTACTTAAGTTACCAATCTCAACTTATCAAAACTGTTAATCTAAAAAACAGTATTCTCAGCACAGTTCTAAAGACAGAAAGAAGAAGGATTCGAAACAAATGGAATCTTAGGAACTCAAGAATTCTATCTTTACCGAAAAAGATAATTAACCTAATTAAAACTCGCCGCCCTTAATAGGCGATCTCTGATCGCAATTGCAAGACCGTCACCAACTGGTTGACGGACATAAATCACTTCTAAATCATGATTGTCTCCAGCACGCAGAGCTTCGTAGAGAACTTGGGCAAACTCATCAATTGACTTCGGGGAGGCAAGCCGAATAACACCTGTTGGAGTGTCAATCTCAGCTAGCGCTATGAAACCACTGCCAGCAATAGGCTGATGATCAAGAATTACTTTTGCTCTTGGTGAGTAATGATTCTCAAGCGAACCACTAACACGGATGTTTACTTCATTCGCATCAATTGAATCTTGATCAAATAATTTTGAAACTTTAAGGCTAGTGGCTTGCTCTATCATCGTGATTGTTATTGCCCCTGGTCGAAGAATTCTTGGTGAGGTACCTGTACAGTCAATAATTGTAGATTCAAGACCAACTGCAGATGGTCCACCATCTAGAACTAAATCTTTTTCTGTAAGGTAATCACCTAACTCTTCCATCACCGCAGAAGCTGTTGTTGGTGAAACTTGCCCGAATCTGTTTGCACTTGGAGCCGCAATTCCTGCTCCACCTAACTTATGAAATACTTCTAGCAAGCCAAGAGCAATTGAATTATTTGGTACACGAACCCCTACCGTATTTTGATTTCCAGTAATAAAATCTTTGGCTATTTCACTTCGTTTTAGAATTAGCGTCATTGGTCCTGGCCAATATTCACGTGCAAGCGAAATTGCAAAATCAGGAATTTCTGCAATCCATTGATCTAGATATTTAAGATCTGCAATATGAATAATTAGCGGATGATCTGATGGGCGACCCTTTGCCTCGTAAATGCGAGCAACTGCTATTGGGTTGGTTGCATCTGCGCCTAAGCCATAGACAGTTTCGGTTGGGAAAGCGACAAGTGAGCCATTTTTAAGAGATTGTGCAGCAACTGCCAAAGTATCAGAACTGCAATTTGAGAGAAACTGGCTCATGGGCACAATTATCTATTGTTTCTGCGAGAAGATAACCACATGGAAGAAAAACTAGTGAGCCAACAAGGCCTTGGCCCAAAAGTAAGGGTTTTGCGCATAATTGCTCGCATGAACGTGGGTGGGCCAGCGGTTCAGGTTTCCGGGCTGATGCGTGGGTTTGATCAAGATCTATTTGAACATGAATTACTCACTGGGTACTGCGCGGCCGATGAAGCTGATTACCTTGAAAAGGTTGCAACTGATGTCAAAGCAATTCGGATTGATGGTTTAGGTAGATCAATAAAGCCGCGAGCAGACTTAACAGCTCTCTTTAAGATCATCAAGGAGATACGTCGATTCAAGCCTGATGTTATTCACACTCACACTGCTAAGGCTGGCGTTGTAGGACGTGTTGCATCTTTGCTTAGTGGCAAGAAATCGGTCCGGGTCCATACTTTTCACGGCCACCTCTTGCATGGCTATTTTGGACCTGGAAAAACGAAGCTTGTAATTGTCGTGGAAAAATTTTTAGCTCGCTTTACTGATCAACTCTTAGCAGTTGGGGTTAAAGTTAGAGATGACTTAATTGCAGTAGGCATCGGGGATGTAAGGAAATTCGAAGTGATGCCACCTGGTTTGCAGTTAGCAAGTGTGCCAAGTAAGTCTGTTGCAAGAAACGAAATAGGTTTAGAGCAAAATCAAATCTACTGTGCATTCATTGGTCGCATCACCCAAATAAAAAGGCCAGATCGATTCTTAGATGTTGTAGCCGAGGTCAAATCTCGTGGCTTAAATTTAGAATTCGTAGTTGCAGGTGCCGGAGAACGATTGCAGTATTGCCAAGATCGTGTTGTTGCTGAGGATTTACCAGTTACCTTTCTTGGTTGGCGTGAAGATATCGAGGTAGTGCTTGCAGCTGCAGATTTAGTAATTCTGACAAGTGATAATGAAGGAACTCCACTTAGCTTGATACAGGCAGGTATGGTTGGTATTCCAGTTGTGGCAACTAATGTTGGTTCCACAAATGAAATCGTGGTTAACGAAAAAACCGGTTTCTTGACTGATTTATCAGTTGATCAGTTGGCTAATGCAGTTGCAAAACTGGCTTCAGATAGTGGTTTACGAGCTGAAATGGGCGCTGCTGGCCAGGAATACACGATGTCTCGCTACGGAATTGATCGCTTAGTTAAAGACCACCAAGATCTATATCTGCGCTTATTAAAGCGTTAGAGCCAGTTGCGGGCCCAGAGTTCTAAGCAAAGTGCGGGCCAAATAATTGAATCTCGGTCGTGGCCCGCTTTATGCTCGGCCAAAATTCGGTGGATCTCATGCTGATCAAACCAGCCACGTGATCGTGCAACTTCATCAGTTAATAAATCGTGAGTAATTTCCCGCAGTTCGTTTCGTAACCATTCAGCGCGCGGGATTGCAAAGCCCATCTTTGGGCGGTCTATTAGTTCAGCTGGTACGAAGGATCGAGCAATATCTTTAAGAATATGTTTACTCTCACGCCCAGCAACTTTAAATTTAGCTGGCAGCGAGTTTGCCCATTCAATTAAATCATGATCAAGAAGTGGTGATCTTAATTCCAGACTATTAGCCATTGATGCTAGATCAGCTTTTACTAATAAGT
>Ga0209088_10001373_pt1 | contig 15739 bp, 21 predicted proteins | sample S_140625_EF_Meta_FD_187324 | JGI IMG/M metagenome (GOLD analysis project Ga0209088, IMG submission 187324) | Freshwater microbial communities from Lake Simoncouche, Canada to study carbon cycling - S_140625_EF_MetaG (SPAdes) (version 2) | ecosystem: Environmental > Aquatic > Freshwater > Lake ... | reverse complement strand
TGTATTTTTACAACATGGAGTAGCGGGTGAGATTTGAACTCACGACTTTACGGATTTGCAATCCGTTCCAATGGACCACTCTGGCACCGCTACACTAATTTCTTCCTTGAACCACGGTGGGTTTCATCCCTACGCATTGTCCAATCGTAAACTCCACCATCAGGTAAAGTTTTATTCTCTACAGCATCAACACCGAACTTACCAACAATCTCTGTCGTGCCATCGGTGATGGTTACAAATTCATCTTCACATCTTGCTTGATACATGGCTTCTTCTAAAGTGAAGAAAACATATATTTTATTTTTCAATTTAACTTCCCACATAATCATCTTTCTTTGGTACCCCCACCGAGATTCGAACTCAGATGAACCAATTATCTGTTGCTTACGGGATATAAATCCGCCGTTTTACCATTAAACTATAGGGGCATTGGCGGTGCGACTGAGACTCGAACTCAGAAAGCGACTTTCATCACTCGAAGGATTAGCAATCCTCTCCAATACCATTATGGGACCGCACCAAAACTTGGAGGAGAGATAGTAGAATCGAACTCTAACCGCTTTCGCAGTCCATCGGTTTTCAAGACCGTGGCAGGCCCAGCCTGCATAACTCTCCATATAGAAACACACTATGGGATTCGAACCCTTCGTTCAGCATTAGAACTTCAAACCTACCCACCTGCTAGTAGGAGTTAGTGTGTTTGTATATGGCTGGTCAATGTTCTTTTTACTCTGCGCTATGCTTAACCAGGATTTGCACCTTTAGAGAACGGATATTCTGAGTACCCATTTTTAACAACGACCATCTACCATGTAAAAACACACTGGCTTGCAAGACTTCTACTAACCTTTCGATAGATGTCGCAGTTAGTATTCAATGTGTTTTTATATGGCACCCCGTATTGGATTCGAACCAATGATACTGATTTCAAAGACCAGTGCTTTAGGCCAACTAAGCTAACAGGGAACAATTTTTGACTCTACAAATTTTTAAAGAACAATGTGTAGTATACAACAGGTACGATGACCTGTCAACCACGGTGTTGTTTTGACGCAACAAGAAAAAAACCTCTAGAACTTTCGTTACTAGAGGTTATTTGAATTTGGAACTTTTGTACTACTTTATGCGTAGCCACCACTTTCATCTAACCTCTGTCTCGGATCAATACTCGTATTTTTCTCTGAGCAATAGCCGGCCAGCCACGAATTTAATCGGGGTTGTAGGTTAAAGGAATGTATAGTTTTCATCATAGTGTTATTATATAGGATTTTTTGTGTCTTGTCAAGCGATTTTTAAAAAATATTTTGTAATTATTTCCACACAATAGGTTCATGTACTATTGGAAGATTCGGATCTTTAAATCCTTCTAACACTTCCCACAGACATTCTTCTACTGCAAATTTGGTTAGAAGTCCAGATTCACGACCATGAGCATCAATTTCCCACGGGTGGACCCAATAGTCTAGAGTATCGGAGTTAACTTTTTTACCCATCCACACGGATAGGTCATCATTTGTTTCATGGTAAATCAACTGTTTTACATGTACCATTTCATGTGCCAGAGCTTCCAGAATTCCATGAGCACCAATACCAGGATGCAACTCAACTAAGAATTCTCGTGGTTCATTTCTACTATTATAACCTTCCGCACCGCACAAACCGTAATCCTTCATGCGTACATCAAATTTGATGGTGGTGTGACAGTTATTCCTAATTCGTGTGTTGGAGATCAGTTCCTTAGCAAAAAATTGGGCTGCCTTAACAACATAAGGTTTGAATAACTCATCCGGACAATTTAGAACCCTGATTTTCATGTTGGTCTCCTTCTCCAGTTGGTATTTAGAATCTTAGATGTTTTGGACTGTTACGCCTGCTTTTTTAAGGAAGTTAATACCATCATCATTACGATAACTGTTACGATAGTAAACAGAATTGATTCCAGACTGGTATACTAACTTTGCACAGTCTAGACAAGGAGCATGAGTAACAAACAATGCAGCCCCATCACCAGATTCTGTGCTTTTTGCGAGTTTAGCAATAGCATTAGTTTCTGCATGTAGTACCTCTGGTCTTGTCTTTAGTTCTTTATTGAAATGATTGTAGTCATATCTCGGATCACTTGGATTAACATTAACCACTTCTTCACAGTTGTTATCCCAACCACTAGGTGTGCCGTTATAACCAATAGAAATGATGCGATCATCTTTGACCACAATAGCTCCAACATGTAAACGCATTGCGGTAGAACATTCCGCAAAAACTTCTGCGGTTTTCATGTATGCTTCTAGATGCTTATTTTTCATAATGTAAAATGGTGCGCCCACTAGGAATTGAACCTAGACTCAACGAATTATGAGTTCGCTGCTTTACCATTAAGCTATAGGCGCAATAATTATTTAATTAGTTCCAAAGAGTCCTTTCGGACATAATGTAACATCTGTGTTTTATCCTGTGACGGATATTGTTTACAAACAGCAAGAAACTCTACCCCGTCAATATCCTTACCTTCCCAATGTGAGTAGGTATAATAAGTTTCGGTACCGTTTCTTACACGATAGGTTTTGAGAATTTGTTTAACAGTTTTCATAATGCATCCATTATACAATAAAAAAAGGGGACTGTCAAGCCCCCTTTTTATTATCTACCTTTTAGTCCAGGACCTTGCCTGTGTTCTTTGATAGATTGGATTGCTTCCAATATGCTTAAAAATAGTTTTTTCATTTCTTGAATCTTTCTGGAAAATTTAATCTTTCCCATTCCTCATCAGAAACGGGCCACCATTTGTTTACGTTTATCATTTTACTGCAATCTTTTTAATAGCATCTTGAGTTTTGACTAGGTTTGCCAGCCAAATCTTCAACATACCATTAACCAATTCAGCATTTTCAATTTCAATCTTGTCTGCCAATTTGAACTCACGATTGAAGTTACGGTTTGCAATACCTTTGAATAGGTAGTCATCCGTTGTTTCATCTTCTTGTGTATTACCTTTAACAACCAATTTGTTACCTTCAAGTGTAACTTCAATATCAGATTTGGCAAAACCAGCAACAGCCATTTCAATAACATATTTGTTATCTTTGACTTGTTTGATATTGTATGGAGGGTAAGATGCGGTTTTCTTTGCCATTTCTTGCAAGTCATCGAACATCTTGTCGAAACCTACAGCGAACGGATCAAATTTGTGAAAATCCAATTGTGGAAATAATTTTGTCATAAAAGACTCCTTAAAAAAAGCAAGTTTAAATTAATACCCCGAAGGCATATCGTTTGTGCTGGTTACTTTTTCCAGCGTACACTAACGAGGTACAGTCTTATTCATCCGGACGCCTTTTACCGTAGCATCAAACAGGCCCTAAGGTGGGCATTTCCTGGAGTATTACGTTGCGGTAGGACCAGGTTCCACCTTTAACGTTCCCATCCCGATGGGACTAAGATCATACTAGTATTTATACTAAGAATCAAGTATTTTGTGGTTTTTTACCAATATTGTATTTCGGCACTAATTGCCAATCATTTTTTTCTTTATGAGAAATGATTTTGATTTGTGATAGAAAAATTGGTGTCGGATCTTGTGCTTGTTCTTTATTAACAATATCCAAAAGGCCCCAATCTTCCAATAAATTTACAATAGCATTCCTACGAGACAAGTCATTTTCGGTAATGTCTGTTGGCTTACCATCTAATGCAAATAGTTCTTTGAAGTGAACAATATAATATTGGCCACGCTTGTGTAAAATATGGCAAGATTGAAATAATGTATTATCTTTTTTAGATGCTACACCAATACGAGTTAGTGTTTCACGAACTTTTAAAAAATCATCCTGCTCTTTCAATTTTACTTCAATTAAATCCTTAACATCAATCATTTCACTCCGCCTTTGTCTGTTCTTTTTCTTATTTCAGCGATTTGTTCTTCATTAAGTATACGTAATGATTCTTTGGCCTTTTCATCTGAATAACCAAAGTAAAGTTTAACGCACTCAATATCTTTATCCCTATTGGCTTTTTGCCACGGTTGAAATTTCCGTTTCATTGGCCTAATGGTATTTAGAAGATACTGGTACTGCATGTCCTTGTCTAAACTAGGCCAGCAGTTTAACTCATTTACATAAAGAATACAATCAACATGATAAGACAGTGAACGATTGACTAGGTAAGGAGCATAGTCTTTATAATCCTGTTCTGTCTCCATGACAGATTTGCCTGTCTGGAGTATTGACGGGATAATCTCTTTGAATAAATCTGGCATTACTTGAACTCACATTCAACTATATAAAATTGAAAAATACTAAATAAAAATATCATAATAAACTTTCACAAAATGAAAAATATACCATACACTTATCTAATTTATTGTATTCCAACACAACAATATTATTATGGAGTAAGGTATTCAAAAAATTGTTGTCCAGATGATTTGTGGAAATCATACTTTACTTCATCAAAATATGTTAAGAATTTAATCCTTGAATATGGAAAGGAGAATTTTAAGCATGAAATAAGAAAAACATTCAGTACCACATATGCTGCTAGGCAATGGGAAAAAAAAGTTTTAATAAAAATGAATGTTGTTGAAAGAAAAGATTTCATAAACAAAACAAACACTTCACTTATCACAGGAAAAAATAGAATTTGGTTGACGAACGGTCAAGAAAACGCTTTTGTGGATATTCTCGATGAATACGATTATGTTGGATGGAAAAGAGGCAGAACATTTAGTGAAAAACATAAAGAAAAAATCTCCAACACTCGTATGAAACAAAATATTATCAACAAACCAAATCATACATCCGAGCAAAAACAAAAATGGAGTAATCAACGAAGTGGTAGAATAAATGGTAGAAATACATCCAAATCTGTTATTATTCATGACATAAAATATGAAACCATAAAAGATGCCATGATTGCAACAGGATTATCTAGATTCAAAATCGTCAATCATTTCCTTTAAAAGTGCATTCCACCATAATTTCTGTGAGACAAGCAATCAAATTAATTTCATGGTCAGCCACAAATGCTGCTTGATATTGATACTTAGCAAGGATAAGAACTAACTGGGGTACTGAACCAGGTTTCAACTGTTCATACAATGAATCATATAAACCACGGAAGATTCGTGACTGGTCGTTGTCCAAGTTATTGGTGACCCATTTACGGCAACCAGCAAAGTCTTTGCCTTTGAGTGAATTGATTAACTCCGTGAGTTGTACATCCGATACAGAAGAAAGAATACCCTTATCAATAGTACCACTAACGCCATAACGCTGCAGCTCATTAAGAATACGGCGATTATCTGGGAAATGTTTAGTGATGACAGCTGCAACAACTTCTCTATCATATGTGATGCCTTCTTCTTTCAGAATACCTTCAACACGTTTAAAAAACGCAGAGGCCATCTTTGCTTTTGAACCATTGGCTTTAAAGTCAATGACGGTGCATCTGGAATGCAATGGATCAATGATCCTGTTCTTAAAGTTACAAGTGAAGATGAACGAACAGTTAGATGCGAATTCTTCAATGCCTGCACGGAGGATAGCCTGTGCATTTGGTGTTAGATAGTCTGCCTCATCAAGGATAACAACTTTACGACCACCAGTCAAGGACATTGACGAGGCATAGTTCTTAATTTTGGTGCGAATCATATCAACACCATTATCATCAGAACCGTTGATAATAATATAATCACAACCTACTTCTTCACACAATGCACGTGCTACAGTTGTCTTACCGACACCAGCAGTACCACACAGAAGCAAGTTGGGAATTTCTTTGCGGTTTACAAATTCTTGAAATGTATTTTTTAACGCATCAGGAAGAATACAATTCTCGATGGCTTGAGGACGATACTTCTCGACCCACAACATATGTGTACTCATTCAAATTCTCCATAATATAAAAATGTATTGTATCAGATTTTACGCCAAGTGTCATTCTCTTTGACGTAAAGTTTACCATCAGGACCAGGTACAATATTGACCTTTACTTCCTTTTTGGTACCTTCAACATATTCATCACCCCAACCTGTAATCATATATTGATTCATACTATATGCAGGTTTGGGTTTTGGTGTTCCATATACCGCTTGCAATTGCAGTACAGGTTTCTTTTCAAGAAGTGCTTCCAATTCCTTGGTAGGCAACTCATCTTGTTTGTAGACAATCCGTTCTTTAGCCTCTTGGTATCCTTTGACACCAGCACCAACTAGACCAAGAAGGCCTAGTGTTGCGGCAAATTTTCTTCTGCCTACGGGTTCCATTACTTAACCTCAACCATACTTTCGTACAAGGCTTCAAACTCTTTAGATTCTGCAACCTCGGTTTGAAATGAGTTTTTGTGTTGTGTTTTTGCCATTCGCTTCAAAATCTTTTTAGGGATTTTTAATTCATCATGTGCAAGGTCAACAATGTCTTTGATTGCTGCGTTATTTGCATCATTGCGGTGCATATGTACAACAGCTTCATCAACATAACCTTTTAGTTTTTTCAATGCTTCATCATCAAAGGAACCGAATAACGTATTTACCTTGGTCATCTTATTCTCCAAAAGTTGAATCTTTGGCTTCAATTGCAATGAAATACTGCAAGTCACCGACTTTGTTTTTAAAATCAGCAAGACCTGCTTTTGAAACTTCAATGTTGTATGTGTCAGGAATCATCTTAAAATTTTCTGTCAAGAAAACAGCTTTGAATTTATTCTTGCGAGTATCTTCACCAATTTGAGTTGTGTTGGTGTGTGCAGAATCATCTTTTGAATTGAACACCGTAACAGAGATAGTTTCGCCGTCAGATTCAAAAGCAATGTTAGGTGATTGTAATACTGAAGCATTTTTCAATGCCTGTGACAAATCTTCTTGATTCAAAGTAAAAGAACCATCAACAGATGGCAATTTCAACTCTTTATCTGGAGGAGAAACAATCATGTTTTTCGCTGTAGTGCGATACTTGGTCTTGGAACGACCAGATTTGAAGATAACATGTTGTGTATCAAAATCTAGTTCAGTATCTTTACTCAGCGAATGAACTGATAGGAACTGATTTAGGTCATACACACAGAAATCCTGTGGAAAAGTATCTTTCAAAGTGGCTGTTGCAAGAACAGTCTTTGTGGAAGAAATAGTTTTAATAGTATTACCGGATTTAAATTCAATACCTGAATTAATTCCAGCAAAGTTTTTTAACACATTAAGTGTTTCATTAGATAGTTTCATTTTTCACCTCTTCATTATTAATAGAATACATTGTATCATGTTCATACAAAAACATCAAGCAGCACATTGCGTGGGCAAGGTGGTGTATACCAGATTCTTCGTCAAATTGTTCGCCTTGTTTCCATGCCCACACATGTCTTTGCATGGCATCAAAGTATCTTCGTTTTGAATCAGGTACTTTTTGCCAATTGTCACGGTCATATTTTTGAGCACCAAAGGTAAGAACTTTTACGGTTTCCTCTAGTGCTTTTGGAGGTAACAAACCATATTCTAGTTTGCCACCATCATATTTACGACCGTCAGACATTACATTTCGCCAACGTAATTCGCAACAGCTGGCATATCTCCCTTAAAGTGATATGTACCAATATGGTCTGTTCTCATCCATGGACACAACCAAATTTCTCCACCCATTTTACGCCACATCTGGCAGAACATATAATCTTCTGATAGATAACGATCAGAACCACCACCAGTGATAGAATCTTTGGTGTCAATAACTGTATCAAAGAAAGCTTGAATGTAACGAGAACCATCAAAGTGAGCTTGGCCAACATGGTCTGGTTTGTATCGAATCATTGGATACTCTGCTTCCATTTTAGCAAACACTTCACGTTTAACCAACATGAAACCTGTTCCGATTTCCAATACTTGCAGAGGTTCAGTTACAGAGAACTTTGCAGTACCTTTAACAGGGTTGAAAACATAATCACCAGTAACTTGTGCTAGTGCATTTTCATCAATGTCAGGGTTCTTTTCAAGAGCCTTTTTGACAGCTTTCCATTTGATTGCTTTCTTAGGGTAAGGACCACCAATAACATCTTTATCTAATGCCAACAAAGCGATAACATCCTTAGGATCAAAGTGAATGTCCGAATCAAGGAACAACAGGTGTGTGCAATCAGAACGATGGATGAATTCATCAACCAAATAATTTCTTGCACGTGTGATCAAAGATTCATTGAAAAGAAATGAAAATTTAACTTTAACACCATATTGCATACACAGTGCTTGTAAGTCTAAACATGCCTTGGCATATAGTCCATGATTCATGCCACCATACATCGGTGTGGCTACAAATATACTTTTCGTTTGTAGTTCTTCTTTTTTAATTGAAATTTCCATTTGCTCTCCAAAAATAAAAAAAGGGAGAACCAGAAATTCTGGTTACTCCCTGAGTTGCCTAATTAGGCAGTAAAGCTGTAACCAGACTGCAAAGCGGCACGAACCATAGCTTTGGTTGGTGAACCTAGGCGATAAACGCTAACTTTGCTACCGTCATTTTTGGTAACAGTGTTAGTGTAGATGCAGTGGCCTTCTTGGCGCAACTCATCAATACGTGCGGAAACATTTTGAACACCGAACAAACGGCGACCTTGTGCTGTCGAGAAAGTGTTGTAACCTTCTGTCTTGCTCAAGTAGTTAACCATTTTTTGTTTTGCGGAAGTGCGTGTAGTCATATCAAACTCCAATAATAATTTAAAAATAAAAAGCCTTGCATTTGTGCAAGTGTCACTATTATACAATTATATAGTGACCTTGTCAAGCAATTTAATGGTATACTTAAATACGTTTACCATTTATATCCACCACACCATACTCTTTAGGATTACCGTTGTCGAGTGGGTTTGGTGAGATATCCTGTGAAAGAAATCCTTTAAATTTCAATGGATGAGATGCAAGGATGTCGTCCAGTGTTGCTTTATATCCCATTTTCTGAAACATAAACTGGATTTCTTTGCAGTCATCTAAAATGAATTCATCGAATTTCAATTTCCATTCTTCGCGTTGGGTGTAAATTGCTGGAGCTTCTTTTGGATTATCTTTAATCCAAGCATAAATCTCCACATCTTTACCTCCATATGCTCTGGATAATTTTTTGGCATCATACAAAGTTGTCTTTGGTGTTTTAATGCCGGTGATGTATCCTAATTTATTTGTTTGTGTAAATCGAGCGTCACCACCAAATGGAATGTTATGCAGTTCAGCAAATTCAATAGTTGAACGGTCACCACCATCAGTATGATAATTACGAATAGTGGATGATGTAGAGATATGTTCTCTAAATTTTTTGAATATCTTAGATTGAACTGTTTTTGTTTTATCTGATGCCAGAATTTGAATCAATGATTTAATTGACGTATCATCATTTGGAATTTCATTGTTTGCAACAGCCTCTTTCACCTGTTTCACAATATCTAAAACGGTGTTTGGAATTGATGGTGTTCTGTGGTGGTTTGATACTGTACGATGAATACGTTCATCCAATGGAGAATCAAATTCCAGCACATCATACATCATTGTTTCCCAACCCAACTGTTCAGCCGCCACTTCACGGTGATAACCAGAAAGGCCAACGAAACGGTCTTTATTATTTGGATCCATTTTAATAGTGGGTGGACTGCATGTATAAATGTATCCATTGACAGATAAAGAATCTCTCAAGTCTGGTACACTAGACAAAACAACATCCAGCTGGCGTGGATTATTGGTTGGCGGATAAGAAACCACACCTGTCCGGCCACGTTTCAAGACAACACGTTTAACAAAACGAACACCTTTTGGATATTTTGGTGAACATTGGTCCAATGATTTTTGAACATCTAATAACACTTTCATATAACACTCCTTATACTCGGAAACTTTCCGATAAGTTAATTAAAACATACAATCTACTGATCGTATGTCGTTTTATCTGCCAACTTGTGCTAGATATTTTGCTTTGGTTTCTTCCCATGTTAGGAAGATGAGGTCATCATAGAATAAGGACTCGTAAGAGACAGTGTTCTTCTTCTTTAACATGGAAATTCGGCCTTTGGCATATTTGGTTTTCCAAATCTCCGTTAAGGCCTCAACACTGGTATCAAAAGATTTTACCAGTGACTCTTCCGTAATTTCTTTACGGAGGAATTCGGGTGTATTGTCATATAGTGGTGAGAAATAAATGCCACGTTGGTGAGCGCATTTAACCAATTCTTTTGGTATCTTCAACTTACTATACGCAAAGTGTAATGTGCGGTTTTTATGGTCACGTTTATAAGGCAGACCATTGGGTTTCTTTGCTTCCCACCATTCAAAATAATGTTTGGTGTGATTTTCTTTTACCCAATTATAGATGCGATTAAGTATATTTCTATTGGGATCGAAAGCAACTGAGCCTGAGCTAAAGCCCATTTTGTTCCAGTGTTCGAGTCCATCATACTGAGAAAGCCCATTGGACTTTGTGTTACCATATAAACTAGTAGTAGTAACGCCAGCAAGAACATCTCCATATTGTCTTCTCCAATCATTTTGAACTGTATCCGAAAGACATAACAATGCCAATAATTTACCACCCATGTAATTGAAACCGAGTGGTTGTAGTGGTACAATAGTAGAACCAATTGCAGTATGATTGATCATGTTGCCTGTGGTCTTAATATCTTTAGGCCAACCAATGAACTTATCACGAGGAGTCAGGTCCAAGAAATCAGATGAGATACAAATGACACCCAAAAACTTTCCTGTAATTTCATCCAACACAGTATAGAATAGATTTCGTCCAATATTGGAATTATTCTTCATTGTAGATGAGAATGTTCGTAGTGTGTTCCACTTCTCTGCCAATGGACCGTTAGAGAGAACCATCTTAGGTTTAAGATTCATATAATCATCTGGTGATTGTGGCATCCAAATGTTACCTTTGATATCTGCAATCACCTTTTCGGTGGACATATCAATCAATTGAGTTGCACTACCATATAATGTAGTAATCTCACGAGTTGGAAACTTCTCATGTACCTCACACCATTTCTGATACAAGGTATATTCACGAACATCCATTTGAGATTTAACCGTCAAGTCGGCAATAATTTGTTGACGTAGTGTTTCCGTATCAATGTGTTCGAATCGTTCTGGTTCATTTTCATTTTGCCAGATTTTCCATTGTTCGTCAATATCAGGGATTTGTTTTTTTGTTGCCATTACTAATCAAGTTGTTCATATTTTTACCAAAATACTTGCGGTATTTTTTTTCAACCTTTTTCATACCAGATTTTAACGCAAGAGGTTTTACACGATTAGTATACACGATTCCGTTCAAATGGTCAAGCTCATGCAGGAAGATTCTTGCGGATAAACCGGTAAACTTTGCGTTATGTACTTTGCCATTCCAGTCTTGGTATTCTACCGTGATTGTTTTTGGACGGGTGATACGCAATTCTAGTAATGGAAAGGATAAACAACCTTCCACCATGTGTGTTTCTTCTTCGGCTAAAATAACTTTTGGATTAAAACAGGCAATAAAATCATCATTAGCACCCATCACAAATACTCTATGTGGAAAACCACATTGATTGGCTGAGAGTCCTAGGCCCCTATGTTTCTTGCAGGTTTCAACAAGCGTTGACGCAAAGTCATCTGGGTTTACTGGAGAGTTTTCAAAGTCAAACTCAGGTAGAACTGTCCACATCATTTCGTGGTTTGGATCAACCAACTGAAAGGTTTCAACTTCTTTTTTGTTTTCTATTTTTTGTTCAGTATTAATTACTAAAACATCATCTTTAATTTCACTCATTTTTCAATCCTACTAAAATTACCTTTTTTAACAAACTTAATTATTGACCTAAATTTGTCGAACAGTTGGTCACCCTTATGGGAAATAACAAACACATTTGTATCTGTTCCCATTTCATTAATCAATTTCAAAAATTCTTCTGTACCCACAGTATCCAGTGAAGAATCAAATACCTCATCCAAAATTAATAGGTTGGTATTGGTACTATTTTTCATCTTGGCAATTTGTCTCCATGTAAACAATAAGGCCAAGTCAATACGCATTTTTTCACCTTCAGAGAAATTAGCATAAGAAAATTCATCACGGTGTCTACTTTTAATTGTTTCTTCAAAGTTTTCGTTGATATTAAAGTTAACAAAAAAGTCCATTGCTGATAAATACTTGTTTATCAATTTATTCATAATTGGTAGATATTGTTTGATGATGCGAGATTTAATGCCTCCATCTTTCAACAATGTACTGGCATATTCCAAATACTGTTTATCTACCAAAAATGTTTGATATTCTTCTTCGCTTTCTTCTAATTCTTTTCTCAGTGTTGATAACTTGCCATTATCTTGCTCGGATGTTTCCACTTTAGTGGAAAGTTCATCAATCTCATCATTTAATTTTGTGATGTAATTATTGATGGCCGAAATGGTGGCATTATTTTTTGTAATTTCACTTTGATGTTCTGAAATGTGTGTCAGTAAATTATTCAGTTCTTCAATTTCGGTATTGACATTGGCCAACTCCACTTCAACTTCCTGAAGATTTCTTTTCTGTGTAACGATCTTAGTATTTTTTTCAGTGACTTGAGTTTCTTTCCACTCAGGTGTAATTGATTGCTTACATGTTGGACAATCGTGGTTGATTTCATAGAACTCAATATCCTTTTCGTGTCGATTGATATTGGTTTGAATCTTACCTTTAACCTGAAACAATCCTTTTGATTTTTTATCCAGTTTTTGTTTACTATCACCAACTTTATTATTTAATACCGTGATGTGTCTTTGTATTGATAGGTTGTCATTATAAAGTTTATTGGATTGTAACTTAGAATTACCAACTTCTGCTCTCTTTTTGGCAATTTCACCATCGTTATGCTTCTTGTGTTCTTCGATAGATTCTAATTGCATCTTGATTTTTTCTTCAAGAAATGTAATAGAATACTTTACTTTTGATATCAATTCTTTATTTTGAGAAAGTTTATCTTTAACTACGCTGTTCATGGTAGAAAAGATTTGAATGTCAAGTAAGTCTTCGATGATTGCTCTACGGTCAGATGCCGATAGTTGCATGAACGGAACAAAGGATGCGGAACCAAGAATAACAACCTGCGTAAAAGACTTAAAATTTAACTTGAGAATCTGTGTCTCTAATACATCTTGATAATCTTTTGCAGCTGCATCTTGGTTCAACAAAACTCCGTTGACATAGATTTCAAACTTGTTTGGTTTGATACCACGAACAACTTTATATTTTTTAGTACCAACATCAAATTCAATTTCAACCAATGCATCTTTTTGGTTAATTGAATTCAATAGTTGTGGTTTATTTATTTTGCGAAATGGTTTTCCAAATAATCCAAAACACAACGCATCCAATACTGTAGATTTGCCTGCACCGTTTCCACCTATAACTAATGTGTTGGTGGACTTGGTGAAATCAATCTCAGTAAAATGTGCTCCGGTACTTAAAAAATTACGCCAACGAATCTTTTGAAATAAAATCATTCTATGTTAATTGCTTCAATGTAGAGTTCTCTCAAGAGATTTTTAACTCTGTTATTATCTATGTTATCTTCTTCGATACCGTCAACATATTTGTTCAATATGGTTATTGTATCTTCAGCTTGGTCGACATCCTCATCGGTGAGGTCAGACAACTCCGTAAAGTCCTCAGCAATAGTAATGTCTGCTGGGTTTACATTATACAAGTTATTCATAAACTTGTCAAATAGGTATGGATTTGTTTTATTGATTACAACCACTTTAACAAAGGTATTTGTATACCGAGACAAGTCCTTACCATCAATCTCTTTAATCGTTTCCACTTTATCATCATAAAGGATTCGGTGAAACATTACATTAGGGTTTTGTACAAAGGTAAGGTCACCGTTATCCAAATCAAATAAATGAAAACCACGAGGGTCGTTATAATCTTGCCAAGTAAGTTCATATGGGTTACCAACATAGTGTATACCATCAATACTGGATTTGTGATGGTAATGACCACTAAATGTAGCAGAAAATTTACGAAATAGTCCGCGGTCCAATCCTTCTTGTGATTGCATACCACGATGCATGGTAAAACCAGCAATTTCAAAATGACCCATACATATTGTGGCTGATGTATTTTTTATTTCTTCCATTGAACGGTCATAATTGTCCGCACAAATCCAAGGCATCATACAAATGTCGTGTGTGGTTTTACCGTATTTTAAAGAAATGGTTTGTGGAGAATCAATTACATTGATGTTATCGTATTCTTTTAATAATAATTCAGGAGAATTCACTTCATTTGTATTTTTATACGAGGTGTCATGGTTACCTACCAAAATATATGTTTGTATGTTTCGTTTATATAATTCATCAAAATATATACTTTTAGCTTTATTCCAAGTAACAAAATTAATATATTTTCTTCTATCAAAAGTATCACCAAGCATCAATATTGTATTAATACCTTCTTTTTCTAAAATTGGAAAAAAAGTATCTCGATAGAACTTCTCATAATAATCTATAAAATTTAAACTGTCATTTCTTGCACCCCAATGGGTATCAGTTATTATCGCAACTCTCAATTAAGTATCTCCAATTTTCATTATAATTTAATCTACACCTTCTTCTAATATTTACTGGATGAATTCCAAAATGTTTAGAAGCTTCTATTGCATCATTAAAAATTAAACCTTCAGCATAAATCTTTTTAATGGGTTTTTGTTTTCTTTTCTGTAAATCTTTTGAACCTTTAGTTCGACCATGATAAACTTTATTTAACATTGGTTCAGTTGGGTTTTTCCATTTCTCCAACATATTTTTTTTATGTACGGTTTTATTACGTTCAATTAATCTTTGTTTTTTATTTTGGCCAGATTCACTATCCCAATATAATTTTGTTTTTTCTGATTTTATTTTTTTAGTTTTTTCGCTATTTTTGATAGAACAATAACCTTTTGTTGCTATACTATGATTGAAGTAATCATCACCCAAAACATTTAATTTAATATGTAAATCATGTTCCTTTTCAACTAACTCTTGTGGTGTTATTTCTTCAAATGATTCAATAATCTCAAATAAAAAGTTTTTAGTGTCTTTTTTTTGTTTTTTCCACCAATCTCTTAACCTCAATCCTTCAGTATATTCATATACTTGTTTAGAATCTACTGATCCAAAATAGTTACCTTTATAATTGTGTTTAGAACCAACATAATATTTTGGACATTTGGTATTTAAATGTGGTAAATAAGTTACTTTATAAAGAATGTGCATAATTGATCCTTTATAACTATTTAGTGATTTGTGTTTTTATAATAAGTATCGTGATTGATACTTACATTATAACATTATTCCATAAACTTTTCAATACCCTTTGGTTTATTTACCATCTTGGCATCTTTCTTTGCCTGTTTGGCATCCTCATATGTTGAGATGAACTCTGATATGTTATCATATAATTCAAATTGCCTAGACGTACCATCATCAAATTCCATCAGTTCAAATTCATCCAATATACCAATCTGTTCTGTAGCCTTGTACTTCACATATAACTGTTTCTTTTCTTTTTGTATTCTGCGTAGGAATGCATAGTAGATGATTTGTGTAAAGTATGCAAAAGGATTCTTAGATTTGTCTGGATTAAAGTTGTCAAAATACATAAGACAATTTTCGATACCATCGGCAATCATTTCATCTCTGTAAGAATAGTTGATAAAGTTTGGCTTATGTGATAATCCTTCGGCAATCTTCATCCAACATTCACCAATATAATTT
>Ga0209088_10001371_pt1 | contig 15742 bp, 16 predicted proteins | sample S_140625_EF_Meta_FD_187324 | JGI IMG/M metagenome (GOLD analysis project Ga0209088, IMG submission 187324) | Freshwater microbial communities from Lake Simoncouche, Canada to study carbon cycling - S_140625_EF_MetaG (SPAdes) (version 2) | ecosystem: Environmental > Aquatic > Freshwater > Lake ... | reverse complement strand
CTCGGAATAGATCGTGGCGGGCTTTATGTTTCCGTAATTGGCGATGATGGAGTTAGGTACTACGGATCTCACTTATCCTCAGTTGTTGCATCAATTCAACCTGGAGTCGTTGTGAAAGCTGGACGGGTTCTAGGAAAGATTGGTTCAACCGGAAGCGCACGTGGAACTGCGCCACATCTGCACTTTGGAATCTCTTGGCCGACCCCTACGCAAGAAAATGTTTGGTGGGTTCGTCGCGGAGTTGTTCTGCCTTGGAAATATTTAGATGCCTGGAAAGCCGGTAAAGATTTATCTCCGGTAAAGGAAGTTGCTGCAGCGCTATTAAAGAACGGTGAAATCCCACCGCTTCCAAAAAAGTAGGAATTAAAAAACCCCGCCGCTTTCGCGACGGGGTTTTTCTAAACTAAGTGTTATTAGTTAGCGTTCACTGCATCGGCCTGAGGACCCTTTGGACCCTGTACGACCTCGAATGAAACTGACTGACCCTCTTCAAGGGACTTGTAACCGTTTCCTTGGATTGCTGAGTAGTGAACGAATACATCTTGTCCGCCACCATCAACTGCAATGAAACCGAAACCCTTTTCAGAGTTGAACCACTTAACTGTACCTGTTGCCATGTTTTACTTTTCCTTCGATATGTGGGTGTTTAAGAAATCCTCAAACACGGTCTTCCTCTTGCGCCAGCGATACCGAGCAAAGCATTACAGCCATGAAACGGGTCCTGATTAAGCGTCCGACTAAGGAAAAGGGTACTGCCTACACACGCGTATACCTAACGGTGGTCTAGACAGTTACGCCTAAATGGAGCAAAATTGGTCTAACTAGTTAGTAATAGCAAGCGTTTATGCCGCTGGGGAAGGTCGCATAGCGCGGTCTTGCTAGGTACTAATAGGAGCAAGAAATGCAAGAGCTAAATCCATCTAGCCAGAACAGAGATCGTTTAAAGGAATCTGTTACCGGCTTACTTGTCATACATAGCGCACCTGCTGCGCTGCGCCCGCATATTGAATGGGGCTTGCAATCAATCCTTGGTACTTGGCTTACTTTGCAATGGTTTGAGCAACCAAACGCTGTTGGAACATATAGAGCAACAATTGAATTTCGGGATATGCGAGGAAGCGCCGCGAAAATTGCATCAACACTTCGTGGCTGGCATTACCTGAGATTTGAAGTTCGCGAAGAATCCGAACTCGGGGGAGAGTTCTATCGCTCCACCCCTGAGCTCGGAATTCATCGGGCGAGTATTGATGGACTCGGAAACATTGTCGTCACAGAACATCAAATCGCTGATGCGCTCGCCAAAGGCTTTGATGAGATTTCCATACGCGATGCAATCGATGAAGTGCTGGGAAATAAGTGGGAAGAAGAGTTGACCCCATACCGCGCAGTCGAAATCGATAAGTTAATTCAACTTCGCGCAATCTAGTCAGATAGAATATAGAGATGACAATTCCAGAAAGCCCAATTATTCAGATCGAACGCCGTAAAGCAATCGCAACAATAGTTGCGGCCATTTTGTTATCTGCCGCAATCGGTCTTGGTCTTTCTATGGTTGGCTCCGGATTTGCAGCGCGCACCGATAATGGAATTGTCGTAACAGGTTCGGCTCGCACTGAGGCCATTGCTGATAATGCGGTATGGACTCTTTCAGTATCGCTTTCTAGCGCGAAGGTTTCAGATGCTGTTACAAAAGTCGGAAACGATGTTGATGCGGTCACTAAATATCTAACAAATGGTGGAATATCTGCAGCATCACTTACCCTTGGACCAGTTTCAACTTATGGCCAAGAAGAATACGTAAATGGAAATTCAACGGGGCGAATCCTTAATTACCGTGCCAGCCGTGATATCACTGTCAGAACTAAAGATGTGCAACTTGTTTCAGAGTTATCGCAAGGCATCGGTTCAATTCTGCAAAACGGCGTCAATGTAAATAATTATGGACCTCAGTACTACATTTCAACTTTGGCAGAACTTCGTCCACAGTTACTTGAAGAGGCGATGAAAGATGCCAAAGTTCGAGCAGAAGCGATAACTAAAGCAGTCGGTGGCTCAGTTGGCACGGTGACCAGCGTTCGAAGCGGGGTATTCCAAGTGACAACTCCAGATTCAACAATGACTTCCGACGGTGGCGCCTATGACACCACAACGATCAAGAAGACGGTCACATCAACTGTTTCCGTAACCTTTAAGACGAAGTAATCAATTAGGTTTAGTTCTATGTCACGCGCAGATGAGTTAATCGCTTATTTTGGAATGAAACCGCTTCCTGTCGAAGGAACCTATTTCATCAATACCTATATTTCTGAAGCTACTACCGCATCTGGTGGCCCTGCCGGAACAGCAGGTCTTGGACTTTATCTTCGCGAACCTCGCAGCGCCTCAACTTTGCATGTTCTGGAATTTGATGAAGTCTGGCATTACTACGAAGGCGATCCGATTGCACTTTATGAATTTCACAAAGATGGCACAGCAAAAACCATAATTTTGGGACGAGATATTGCAGCCGGCCAAGTTATGCAGCACACAATAAAGGCTGGTGTTATTCAAGCCGGGGAGGTTGCACCGGGAGGCGATTGGTCTCTCTTTGCTTGCACAATGTCACCAGGATTTATTGCAAGTTGTTTCCGTGGCATAACCAAGAGCGAACTACGCGGTAAATACGCCGGGTACAAAGAAATCATCGAGCGTGTAGGCGTTCCAGACGGGCATGAAACTGATCTTCCAGCGGATTATGTAAATGAAAGATTTAACGCAAATTAATTAAAGCGGAATATTTCCGTGATCACCACGACGATGCGGTGTGGCAGCAATTGTTCGCGCCAGTGCACTGCGGGTATGTTGCGGATCAATAATTTCATCTACTGCGCCAATTTCAACGGCGCGCGCAACTCCACCAGATATCTTGTCGTGTTCGGCGGCTAGTTCTAGCTCCATATTTTCGCGTTGTTCTTCTGGCAAGTCCGCAAGCAAGCGACGGTGTAATATTCGCACTGCTGCAACTGCGCCCATCACTGATACTTCAGCATCTGGCCAGGCAAATACTCGAGTTGCACCAAGTGATTTGGCGTTCATCGCCACAAATGCGCCACCGTATGCGCGCCGCGTAATCAGTGTTACGCGCGGAACAACTGCTTCACCGAATGCGTGCAGCAACTTGGCACCACGTCTTACGGCGCCTTCCCACTCTTGTCCGGCACCTGGCAAGAAACCAGTTACGTCGGCGATAACAATCAGCGGAATTCCAAAGGCATCGCAGGTGCGCACAAAGCGCGCCGCTTTTTCCCCAGCTGCAGAATCAAGAACGCCACCGATATGCGCAGGGTTGTTTGCGATAACACCAACAGTGCGACCACCGAAACGACCAAGCACGGTTGTCATATTCTCGGCCCAAACAGGCAAGAGTTCTAATTTTTCACCATCGGCATCCAAAATCGCATCAATTAGCGGATGAACTTCATAACTTCGTTTTGTTACGGCTGGAACAAATACCGATAGATCCGAATCCTTTAGATCTGTATCCATATGTCCTTGATTAGCAAAGAGGGCGGTTACATCACGAATTTCATCGAATGCTTCCTGTTCAGAGGACGTGATCACATGTGCGACGCCGCTATTTTTGCTGTGCGCCTCAGGCCCGCCAAGGGAAGCCATGTCAACATCTTCACCAGTTACAGATTTAACTACGTCAGGACCAGTTACAAAGATTCGCCCCTCCGGTGCAAGAACAACGATGTCAGTTAAGGCTGGGCCGTAGGCACCACCGCCAGCAGTTGGTCCAAGTACAAGTGATAACTGTGGAATGCGACCACTGGCCAAAATCATTGATTGAAATACTTCACCGAAAGCATTTAGCGATGAAACGCCATCACTTAACCGCGCACCACCAGAGTGCCAGATACCGATGATTGGCAATTGTTTAGCCATCGCTTCGCGATAAGCGGCGATTATTACTTGCGAACCTGCAACTCCAAGTGCTCCACTTTTAATTGTGGCATCTGATGCGAAGACAACAACTTTATTTCCTTTGATGCTGCCGGTTGCTGCGATCATTCCGCAATCAGTGCGTTCGAGTAAAAACGAATCAGTGCCCGGATCTAGCAGGCGCTGAATTCGCAATAGTGGATCGCGTGGGTCAACCTCTTTGTGGACCATAAGAAAAGAGTTTATAGAGTGGCGAAAGCCAATACAACGTTATGACCGCCGAAACCAAAGGAATCATTAAGCGCGGCGATCTGTCCTGCAGGAAGTTGTCGTGGTGTGTCTCGAACCACATCGATCGTGACTGCAGGATCTAAATTTTCAATATTAATTGTTGGGGGAGCAAGACGTTCTTGCAGCGCTTTAACAATGAATACAGATTCAATTGCACCAGCTCCACCAAGTAAATGTCCGGTCATTGATTTGGTTGCAGATACGGCAACGTGATCAGAATCTTTTCCAAGCGCTAAGCGAAGTGCGTTTGCCTCTGCAACATCACCAGCAGGCGTTGAAGTCGCATGCGCGTTTAAATGAACAATATCTTTTGTTGAAAGTTTGGCGTCTAGAAGTGCAAATTTAATAGCGCGTTGTACTCCAGCACCATCTGGGTCGGGCGCTGCGATGTGATAACCATCGGATGAAAGGCCTTGTCCAACTAGTTCGCAGTAAATCTTGGCACCGCGCGCTTTGGCATGTTCGTACTCTTCGAGAACCAAAACTCCGCCACCTTCACCAAGTACAAAGCCATCGCGATCGGCATCATATGGACGTGATGCACGCGCGGGTGCATCGTTGCGAGTTGAAAGAGCCTTCATCGCAGCAAAGCCAGCCATAGGAAGTTGATGTATCGCAGCTTCTACGCCACCGCTAACGACAACATCGGCGCGATTGTTACGAATCATTTCAAGTGCATAACCAATTGCTTCGGCTCCAGATGCGCATGCGCTAACCGGTGTGTGGACGCCAGCTTTGGCTTGTAGTTCTAGTCCGACATTTGCTGCTGGTCCATTTGGCATCAACATCGGAACGGTGTGCGGGCTAACACCGCGCGCACCTTTCTCTTTCAAATTATCGAATTGATCAAGCAAGGTAATCACGCCACCAATACCTGAAGCGATTACGACGCCAAGTCTTTCCTTATCGAGTTCTGGTGCGCCGGCATCTTTCCAAGCCTCACGGGAGGCGATCAACGCAAATTGCTCGGAGCGGTCTAGGCGACGCATTTCGACGCGGTCCATTTGATCGGCTGGCTCTGTTGCAACGCGCGCTGCAAAGTGGACAGGCAAAAGTTCGCGCCAATCTTCGGTTAGAAGTCTTACACCACTCTTGCCGGCAAGTAACGCGGTCCAAGTCGATGCAACATCTCCACCAAGTGGAGTAGTTGCACCAAGACCTGTGACTACGACGCGGCGTTGTGACATGAAATTACTTATGCGGCAGCGTTAACGATGAAGTTAACTGCATCTCCTACTGTTGCGAGTTCAGTTACCTTCTCATCTGGAATCTTTACACCGAAACGCTCTTCGCAAGCGACTACAACTTCAACCATGCTAAGTGAATCTACTTCTAGATCATCAGTGAAGTTCTTACCGAGTTCGATCGATGCAGCTGGAATACCGGCTACTTCTTCAACGATCTCTTTAATTCCTGCGAGTACATCTGCTGGTGAAAGTGCCATTGTTTTGAATCCTTTTCCTTATTGATTGTGAAACGGTTAACTTGGGTAACAGACGGTAATTGTCTCGGATAAGTGCCCTTACTTCCTAGTAAATGGACGGGTAATTACAAAAAAATTATGATTTTGGCGGCAATTTCACAACTTGGCCCGCATAAACGAGACCTGCGCCATATCCGATGAGCAAGGCTAATTTGCCGTGAAGTTCTGGGTGTTTGAGCAAGAGCGCATCCATCGCCAGTGGGATTGATGCCGCAGAAGTATTTCCATTGGTGCGAATGTCATCTGCGATGACAACTGAATCCGGAAGCTTCATTTCTTTTGCCATTGTTTCAATGATGCGCACATTTGCTTGATGTGGAATAAAGGCGCCAAGTTGATCAACACTTACACCCGCAGAATCAAGTGCTTTGAGTGCAGCTTTGCTCATTGAGAACACGGCCCAACGAAAAACCTTTTGGCCTTCTTGCGAAATATTTGGCCACTTCACATCAGCTTTGGTTAATTGTGTTTCGGTATTGCGCACATCAATCCAAGATGGATTCATCAAGATGGCATCGCGGTTTTCTGAATCTGAACCCCATTCAACTGGTCCGATTCCGGCATCCTCACTTGCGCCAATCACCACTGCGCCAGCGCCATCTGCAAAGATAAAGGCGGTTGCGCGATCAGTTGGATCTGTGAAATCTGAAATCTTTTCAACTCCGACAACTAGAACTTTCTTGGCGCTTCCGGCGCGAACAAAATCGTGTGCCATGGCAACGCCGTAACAGAATCCAGCACATGCGGCACCAATATCAAAGGCGGCAGCGGTTGGATTTCCCATTCGCTGAATCAGTGCAGTTGCTGCAGATGGTGCTTGATGAGGATAAGTAATGGTTGCAACAATCACGGTATCGACATCTTTAATGGTTAACTTCGCCCGCGACAGCGCTTGCTCGGCAGCGCCAATAGCCATATCAACGACTGATTCATCTGCGCCAGCAAAGCGACGAGATTCAATTCCCGTGCGTTGCACAATCCATTCATCGGATGAATCAATCGCATCCACAATTTCAGAATTTGGAACAAGGCGTGACGGGCGATAAGCGCCAACCGAGAGAATGCTGCTTTCGCTGCCGGTCTTGGTTTTAATTGGCATTCTCATCCTGTCGGTTCGCTTCGTCTTGGTGGCGCACAGAAAATTCTTTGGCAAGTGTGACATCTTCTATAGATTTAAGTGCAAATGTTTCGATAATCGGGACGGCGCGCTTTAACAGCCCAACTAACGTGCCAGCCGGTGGAACCTCAATTGCCCCCGATGCGTGTTCTGCCAAAGTGGTCATACACAAATCCCAGCGAACAGGATTAGAAATCTGCGCCACTATGCGATCTAAAACTTCTCGACCATCGGTGATGACTGAGCCATCTTTATTAGAGATGACCCCACAACGAGGTGCGTTGACACTTATTTGTGAGGCAAGGTCACGAAGCGGTTCTGCGGCTGATTGCATATAAGAGGTATGAAATGCACCAGCTACGGCAAGTGCGCGAACTCGAGCACCTTCGGGTGCTAACTGTGCAAGCGCATCCAGATCACCGGCCGCCACGATCTGTCCTGCGCCATTGTCATTTGCAGCAACTAAACCTAAATCGCTAATAGCTTTTAAAACGACTTCGCGATCGCCACCAAGCACTGCAGCCATTCCAGCCGGCTTTAGCGCTGCTGCTTTCGCCATTTCAATTCCACGAGCGCGAACTAATTTCATCGCATCTATCTCACTAATTACGCCGGCAAGTGCCGCTGCTGTTATTTCACCGACTGAATGTCCGGCTACGACGGTAAATCTGGAATCCGATAAAGCTCTGGCACCTAATAAACCTGCTACAACAATTAGCGGTTGCGCATTGGCGGTATCTTTAATTTCATCTGCATCTGCAGCTGTACCGAGTCTTACTAAATCTAAATCAATTTCAGACGACCACAACTTCAGTAATTCAAGCGCTTCTGGTTCTGCAATCCAAGGAGATAACATCCCAGGAGATTGTGCACCTTGACCTGGTGCGATGAATGCGAGCATGGAAGAGATTTTAGGCGAGTCAACCCTTTACTACCTAGTACCGCGCCAAGGCGAAGTGTTAGTGACTTACCAACGTCCGAACTGGTGCCTTACTTGGAACGACTTGGGTTTGTATTTGTGTTAACGGTTTAGATGTTCGCAAGAAACGTGAGCGCACTAGATAAACAATTTCAGCCATACTGAGCCAGATAAGTCCTGGGAATAAGTCAATACTACGCTTTGCAAACCAGGGCGTGCCGTTGCGCAGCATCCAAAGAATTGAATCTTTACGACTGCGATTATTTACGGGTGAAATTACAACATTGCCGACATCAAAGCCGCGATCACGCAACATTTTGGCGAATTCGGATGCAATAAATTGATGGCCCAGTTTGCTGGGGTGCATACGATCAACATGCCATTTTGATCTGGAATAAATATTTTCTAGCGACCTAGTTGGCAACATAATCGCACCGAACTCTTGTGCCATCTTGCTCGTTGCCTTGTTAACAGCAGCAACACGTCTGCGACAAATTCTTCCAACCAGGTAAGGCATCGGCACAATTTTGGTCGGATCATGGAGTTCTAGGAGCATGACAGTTGCGCCAGTAGACACCAGACGAATCAGAGTCTCGCGCAGATTACTTTCAAAGACTGTTGGAGAGAAATTGCTACGCAACAAATCGTTTCCACCGACTACGACCGCCACTAGCTCTGGATCATGAACTGATACTTTAACTAATTGCTCTTCTAAGACTTCACGTGAGCGCGCTCCGGGACGTGCCGCGTTGATATAGATAAGTGGTTCGTTAAATGCTTGCGCCAGGTGATAACCCCAACCAAAGTGATTCCCATTTGCATCTGAGTCGCCAACACCAGAGGCTGCGCTATCTCCGATTACAGCAAGAGTCAGCGGCTGAGTCATTTTATGCCGCTCTTAGAATTCTGCGAGCTTCGATAGAGAGCATCTGAGAAATCGTTGATGACCAAGGGAAATTCTCTGCTTGATGTTGGCAACGTGAGCGCAACGTCTTATCGCTCTCTAATTTAAGGATTAACTCTTGCACTGCCTTCGCAATCGATGCGCCATTGTTATCTGCGGGTAGTCCAACATAGTTATTTGCACCCGTTAACAAGAACTCACCAACTGCGCTGGTCTTTGAACAGACGACCGGGGTTCCGCTGGCAAGTGATTCAAGTGCTGCCAGACAGAAAGTTTCGATGGGACCAGGTGCGATTGAGATATCTGATGAAGCGATGATGCGTGCCAAATATTTCTTATCCGAGATATAGCCTAAGAAGGTAACTGGTATATCGCGTGATGATTCATAAAGCTTCTTGTGCAGCGGGCCGGTACCAACATAAATTAATCGTGCGTTTACGCCCGCCTTTAATAGTTCGCGCAGAGCATCTATCGAACGCTCTGGTTTCTTCTCTGGCGATAGGCGACCGCAGTGAACGAGAAGTACATCTCCGCCTTTTAATAACTTGGTGCGCAACTCTTCATCACGATTTTTTGGAGAGAAAGTTTGCAGATCCACACCGAGGGGAATCTGCAGCAAGTTAGTAGTTCCTATTTCACGAAACTCAGCGGCAGCAAAATTGGTAGTAGTCACAACATGATCAAAACTGGCTGCCAAGCGAGTGTTATGCCAGCGAACGAAGCGGTTTAGTGAAAAAGGAAGATAGGTCCTGATTAAGCCGCGCAGTGTTTCGTGGCTAAATACTAAAGTTGAAATCTTGTGCGCCTTCGCCCAACGCCCAACTCCAGATAGGGTAAATCGATCAGAAATTTCCAATCGATCTGGCGCCAGCGTTAACAAAATGCTCTTGATCTGACGATTAGATTTAATGATGCGATAGCCGCCGCTAAATGGAATTACCCACGATGGAACTGTGATGCGAGCCCCGTGAGCGGTTTTCTCTTGGTGGAATCCATTGCCAGGAACTATGTATGTAAATTCGTGGCCGCGGTTGGTGTAACCAGTGCCTAAATTATGAAGAGTGGTCTTAATGCCGCCTGATTTAGGGCCATAGAAATTGGCGACGTGGATGATCTTCATGCGACCAGATCTTTTCGTGATGCAACAGATTCGATAACGTCTCGATAATGCTCGATAAGGCTTTCATTTATATAGTCCCATGTTCGGTGTTCAACGGATTTACGTGCAGCAATTTGCATGAGATCCAACGCTGGATGCTCAAGTAAGTTATATACAGAATGCAGAAGAAGATGAGAGTCAGCGGTATCAATTAATAACCCAGTACGTCCATGATCAATGAGATCAGTAGGGCCGCCAGTATCAGGGCCAACGACAACAGTTCCGGCAGCGAGTGATTCTTGGATTGCTTGGCAGAATGTTTCGTGCTTGCCGGTGTGAACAAAGGTGTCAAAGGATGCAACATGGCGAGCTAGGTCTGCACCAGATTTATATCCAACGAAGATAGCGTTGGGGAGTTCGCGTTCCAAGCGAGCTTGTGCAGGACCTTGACCAACAATTACTAGTTGCAGGTCAGGCTGTGAATCCAGTATTGCTAAATCATCGATGCGCTTTTCATTTGCTAAGCGGCCGACATAACCGATCACATATTTAGCGCCACGCTTTTGCAAGAATTCGGTGCGAAGTTCTTCATCACGTTTTTCTGGAGTGAAGTTAACTAAATCAACTCCACGCTTCCAGAGTTTCACATTCTTAACTCCACTACTTTCCAAGTCGCGGCACGCCCAGGCAGATGGTGCCAGTGTTAAATCTGTTGTCGAGTGAATGCGCGCCACCCAACGCTTCAAAGTATTGTGAGCAACGGTTAAGCCATAGTGACGTGCAAAGCCAGCAATATCTGTCTGGTAAACCGAAACCGTAGGAATATTTGCTTTACGTGCTAAACGTGCAACGTAGTGTCCCAGGAAAATTGGGGAAGCTAAATGAATAACGTCAGGGTTAAATCCTTCAATAAATGGTTCTAACGTTTTCTTCGGCAGACCCATTGGAATTAAGCGCTTCATTGCGATACTTGGTACGTGCTTGATTTTAAAACCCAAGTAATCTTTAGGCGCGTTCTCACTTTCAGGTGCGATAACCAAAACTTCATGGCCAGCGCGCTTACAAAATTCGAGCAGGCGAAGCACGGAGTTGGTTACTCCATTTACTTGTGGCAAAAAGGCCTCAGTGACGATAAGAATTCTTATCGGCGCAGCGCTTCGGGTCGCGATCATGGGATAAAGATGAACGTTTGCTGTGACCGTGAGCCTCTAACCAGGTGAAGTGTTGGTAAAGGCCAGGTGAAGTATTAGTTGAGGGTTTAGCGGTGGATATTTCTGCTACTGGTGAGTAACCTTTGCGCTATGAAGATCGCCGTATGCGTAAAACAGGTCCCAGATTCGTGGGCTGAGAAGAAGATGGTCAACGGCGTCCTAGATCGCGAAAACGTTGATGCAGTACTTAATGATTTAGATGAATACGCGGTTGAAGAAGCGCTGCGAATTGCTGAAGCACATGGCGGAAATGAAGAGGGCGGAGCAAATACCGTCACCGTGATTTCAATGGGGCCAGATCGCGCAACAGAGGCGATTCGTAAAGCGTTATCAATGGGTGCAAACGATGCGATCTTGATTACTGATTCCGCACTTGCGGGGGCAGATGCGCTGGCAACTTCTGCGGTGCTATCTAAAGTTATTAGCGATGGTGGATATGACCTTGTGATTTGTGGAACCGAATCAACGGATGCGCGCATGAGCGTTGTCCCGGCGATGATCAGCGCTCGCTTGGGTTGGGCGCAGCTAACATTTGCATCCAAAGTCTCTGTCGATCCGGCGGGCACAGTTTCAATTACGCGCGTGACTGAAGCTGGCGTTGATGAAATCTCGGCCGCCTTCCCATGCGTTATTAGCGTTGTCGAAAAAATAAACGAACCACGTTACCCATCATTTAAGGGCATCATGGCGGCTAAGAAAAAAACAATTGAACAGAAAGATCTAGCAGCCGTTGGCGTAAGCGCAACGAGCGCTTGGTCACAGGTTAATGATGCAACGCCACGTCCACCACGCGCGGCCGGTGTGAAAGTTACCGACGAAGGAACTGGCGGCAACGCGCTAGTTGATTTCCTAGCAGAGAAGAAATTGATTTGAGCAACGTATTTATCTTGGCAGATTTCTCTGGTGATAAGGCCACGAAAACAACAGCAGAACTTGCAACTGCCGCAGCTCGTATCGGCAGTGTGACAGCAGTTGTATTGGCTAGCGCCGGTAAAGGTGCAGCGCTAGCTGCTTCGGTAAACCAAGGCCCGATCGCAAACGTGTTGATTCTAGAATCAGATGACTTTGCACAATTTGGTGTTGCGGCATCTGCAGATGCGCTGGCTAATTTAATTAAAGAGAAATCACCTGCTGCAGTGCTTATCGCATCACATGCCTTCGGAAAAGAAGTTGCTGCGCGCGTTGCCGTGCTAACTGAATCTGGAATTATCACTGATGCAGTTGACGTGGCAGCAGATGTCACCGCAACGCAATTGGTGTTCGGTGGTTCAACCACAGTGCACTCAAAAGTTTCGCACGGAACTCCAATAATCACCGTTCGCCCAAACAGTGTGGAAGCCGATTTATCTGCCGCATCCCCTGCAACAGAAGGCGCAACGGCAAACATTGGTGATGCCGCTAAGAAATCTAAAATTTCATCAACACAACCACCAATTAAGGGTGGACGCCCTGAGCTAACTGAAGCCAACATTGTTGTCTCTGGTGGTCGTGGAACTAACGGAGATTTTGCAGCGGTTGAAAAATTTGCTGACGAACTTGGCGCCGCAGTTGGCGCATCTCGCGCCGCAACTGATGCCGGTTGGTATCCGCATTCACATCAAGTCGGACAAACCGGCAAGACCGTTAGTCCGCAGCTCTATGTTGCTTGCGGAATTTCTGGTGCGATTCAACACCGCGCTGGCATGCAGACTTCAAAGACAATCGTTGTCGTAAATAAAGATCCAGAAGCACCGCTCTTTGATATTGCAGACTTTGGCGTGATCGGTGATTTATTCAGCGTTCTGCCACAGGCAACGGATGGCATTCACGCGAAAAAGAGTTAATTTCTCAAGTGATCTAGACTGCTCCAATGAGCGTCTACCTAGATCATGCGGCAACTACGCCGATCTTTGACGTCGCAGTAAAGGCGATGACTGATGCGCTAACTAAAGTTGGCAATCCTTCTTCGCTACACACCGAGGGGCGCTCAACTCGTAAAGATGTAGAAGATGCGCGCGATTTAATTGCCAAGGCTGTTGGTTGTCTAGCATCGGAAGTTATTTTCACAGGTTCTGGAACTGAGGCCGATAACGCGGCGATTAAGGGGTTGTTCTGGAAGAGTGGCAAGAAATTAATTGTAATTAGCGCAATCGAACATCATGCAGTCCTGGACCCGGCGCGGTGGTTGGTCGAACATGAAGGCGCAGAGTTAATTGAGATTTCTGTAGATAAAAACGGTGTGATTGATCTAGATTATCTAAAAGATCTAGTTGCAAGACGTGGCTCTGAGATCGCGCTGATTTCGGTGATGCATTCCAATAATGAAACTGGGGTTATACAGCCGATTGCAGATGTCGTAAAAATTGCTGGCTCGATTCCAGTTCATACCGATGCAGTTCAATCATTTACTAAGACTCCGCTTTCTTATAAAGAACTTGGCGTTACATCCATGGCCCTTAGCGCGCATAAAGTTGGTGGACCACATGGAATCGGTGCTTTGATTTTGCAACGCGCCTATGAAATTCCTGCACTGTTACATGGCGGGGGACAAGAACGCGAAATTCGCAGTGGCACTCTCAACGCACCCGCCATCGTTGCTTTTGCAGCAGCTGCTGCCAGTAAAATTTATGAGGCGAGCAAAGTTCAAGAACTTCGCGAACGATTCGAGGCGGGCTTACTCACGTCAGCGCCTAGTGCTTATATAAATGGTGTGGATGCAAAGCGCCTACCCGGAATTTCTAACGTGACATTTCCTGGCACCCAAAGTGATTCACTACTTTTACTTATGGATTCAGAGAAAGTCTCCTGTTCAACAGGCGCTGCTTGCAGCGCTGGGGTGCATCGCCCATCACATGTATTACTTGCCATGGGCCATAACGAAATAAGTGCACAATCTTCACTCCGTTTTTCATTGGGCGCTAACTCAACCGTCGCCGATGTAGATTTCGCTTTATCAGTTCTACCAACAGTGATCGAACGTGGACGGGCGGCAAATCAGAAATGAAAATAATTGCCGCAATGAGCGGGGGAGTTGATTCGGCCGTTGCCGCAGCTCGCGCAGTCGAAGCGGGCCACGAAGTAATTGGTGTTCACTTAGCGCTAGCCTCTAATCCCCAAAAATATCGTTCAGGTGCACGCGGTTGTTGCACGATTGAAGATTCACACGATGCACGTCGCGCTGCTGACAAGATCGGAATTCCTTTCTATATCTGGGATATGGCCGAAGAATTTCACGAAGGCGTCGTAGAAAACTTTCTCGCCGAATACGCCGCTGGCCGCACACCCAATCCATGTCTACGTTGTAATGAAAAGATAAAGTTCGCAGCAGTTTTAGATCGCGCGAAGGCTATGGGCTTTGATGGTGTTGTCACCGGACACTATGCCCGCACCCAAATTGGGCCAATGGGAAAGACGCTGCACCGCGCCGTTGATCCGCTAAAGGATCAGTCATATGTCCTTGCCGTATTAACAACTGAACAAATAAATGGCGCGATATTTCCGCTTGGTGATACTGAAAAAGTTGATATTCGTATTGAAGCAGAAGCACGTGGCTTGGCAGTTGCACAGAAGCCAGATAGCCACGATATTTGCTTCGTTCCATCTGGTGACAACGCTGGATGGTTGCGCGATCGTTTAGGCAGTGAAGTGGGACCAATCGTTGATAACGCCGGCAATAAAATTGGCGAACATAAAGGTGCCTACACCTACACGATCGGCCAACGAAAAGGTTTAGGGCTAACAATTCCTACCGCTGATGGGTCACCAAGATTTGTATTAAAGATTGAACCCGTTACAAATACTGTGGTTGTTGGTGCGCGTGAAGAGCTAGCCGTTAGCAAACTAATTGGCGAAAAGACGATCTGGTGTGGTCCCGCCGTGGATGACAAACCACTGCGCGGCTTTGCCCAAGTGCGTGCGCATGGGGCAGCCTTAGATTGCACTTATTACTTCAGCGGCACCCAACTTGTTGCTGAATTAGATAAACCTTTACTTGGAATCGCAAATGGACAGGCGTTAGTTATTTACGACGGCGATCGCGTGGTCGGATCGGCAACTATCTGCGAGAGCGCATGAGTAATCAAGCCCGCCATCGCATTACCGAACTCACCAACGAGATTCGTGATCATCAATTCAAATATTATGTTTTGGATGCGCCAACAATTACCGATGCGCAATTTGATTCCCTTCTCAAAGAATTACAAGCACTTGAAGCCAAGCATCCAGAGTTATTAGAACCAGATTCACCATCTTTGGGCGTCGGTGGAGGATTTGCAACAACCTTTGAGCAGCACGATCACATCGAAAAAATGATGAGCCTTGACAATGTTTTCGATACCGAAGAACTTGCAGCTTGGTTTGATCGCGTAGAAAAAGAGAGTCCTAACCCAAAATACTTATGCGAGTTAAAAGTTGATGGACTTGCCATTAATTTGCTGTATGAAAATGGCCAGTTAACCAGGGCGCTCACTCGTGGGAACGGCGTTACCGGTGAAGATGTGACCTTAAACGTCAAGACCATCAAGGGTTTGCCGCACACTTTGATCGGCAAGCAGATCCCATCTCTAATTGAAATCCGTGGAGAAGTTTTCTTGCCGGTTGCAGCTTTTAATCAATTAAATGAAGAGCTAGAAGAAGCTGGCAAACAACTCTTTGCAAACCCTCGCAACTGCGCGGCAGGTTCGCTTCGCCAAAAAGATCCACGCATAACTGCCAGCCGCGACCTCAGCGTCGTTGTTCATGGGGTTGGAGCCAGCGAAGGAATTTCTTTCGCATCGCAATCTGATGCTTATGCGCAGTTGCAAGTACTGGGTATGC
>Ga0209088_10001368_pt1 | contig 15767 bp, 14 predicted proteins | sample S_140625_EF_Meta_FD_187324 | JGI IMG/M metagenome (GOLD analysis project Ga0209088, IMG submission 187324) | Freshwater microbial communities from Lake Simoncouche, Canada to study carbon cycling - S_140625_EF_MetaG (SPAdes) (version 2) | ecosystem: Environmental > Aquatic > Freshwater > Lake ... | reverse complement strand
ACACCTTCCGGCGTTACCCTCCACCTTCCTCACCGCCCTGCTGCTGGCGGGGGGGTCCGTGCTCAGTGGTCGGGCCCTGGCGTCCTGGGCCTGGTGGGGGGTGCTGGGGGCGGGCTGCGGCTCCCTGCTGGGCAGCTCCATGGTGGTGGCGCAGAAGCTGCAGACCACGCAGCCCCACGAGGGCCTGGGGCTGCGATTGGCACTCTTGGCCTGCCTGATGGTGGCGGGGGCCATCGGCGGCGGCAGCCTGAGCCGCGATGCGGAGCGACCCGATCGGCGGCGCCCCAAGGACACCCTGCGCTCCGCCAGTGGCCTCACCACCGGCATCTTCGCGATCCTGGTGACCGTGGCCTTCGTCCATTCCGGACTGGATGAGGCCCGCACCGTGTCCAGCCGGTTGAGCACCTCGCTCACGATCCTGGTGTTGTCCCTTTCAGGGCCGGGTTGGCTGGTGCACCTGCTCGGAACCGGCAGGTGGCGGCGCTAAGCAGGCGCACCAGGGCCGGGTGGCACAGGCTCAGGCGAGCAGCGGCTGACCCTGGCCGCCGTGGGCCTTGTCCTTGAACGGATCGGCGTGGTGGGGCAGCATCAGGGCCTCCTTGAAACTCATCTCACCGCGGCCGGCGATCAGGTCGCGGAAGGCCATGCGGGCGGCGGCGCCATCCACGACCCCCGCCGTACTGCTCCCCCCGGAGGCCACGGCACCACCATTCACCAGGGCGTCCTGGCCAAACAGGGCGCCGACCACTGCCCCTGGACCAGCTGACGGCGCCAGGGCATCTCCACCGCCGGTGCTGGTGTCCAGCACGGTGATGGTCTTGCTGCTGGCGAGCCACTGGCTGTGGCTGGGATCGCCGAACACTTTGATCTGCAGGTTCTCGCTGCCCTCCGGGCGTTGATCGGCGGCCAGCTCAAAGCGCAGGGTGGCCCAGCCATCGCGGCCCACTGTGCGGCTTCCCACAAGCGACCCACGGCTCAGATCCTGCTGATTCACGTGCGCTCCCTCAACTTCGTAGTAAAGGCTGGTGCCCTTGGCGAGGTTGGTCTTGATCTGGACCAGCAGGGGGCTGCCCTCGCTCACCCAGCGGCTGGAGGTCTGAACCCGGACGTCCGCGGGCGCGCCAGCTTCGGGCGTAGGGAGGCTGCTGCCAGGGGCGTCGAGGGAGGCGGCCACGATCGGCGCGGCCACGGCGATGGGCGCAGCCCCAATCGGCGCAGCTGCAATCGGAGCGGGCCCTGGATCGGGGAGCACCGTGGGCATGATTTCCAAGGGTGCACCCACCAGGGTCTCAACGACCGTCACCTGAAGGGGTGAGGACTGATCACTGGGCAGCTCCGGTAAGGGCGCAATCTCCGCAGCATTGGTGATGCTGGAGATCGCACTGAACACATAGGAGCCGAGGGCAAGATCCGGCGAGGTGTACTGGAACTGGCCGGGTTGGAGTTCTTCGGCTTGGCCCACCTCCGTCCCGTCGCGCAGCACGGTCACCGTGGTACCGGGATCGGCCAAGAGGCTCAGGGTGGGGGAGGCGTCGTCCGTGGGGCCTTCGGCCAAACCGCCTGCGGCGGTGAGAAACCCTTCAATGGACGGCGGCGCCGGTGCTGCCACCCCCAGATCCGCATAGGTGACCGACTCGAGGTTTTCTTGGTTGATGGCCTGACCCGCTGGAATGCGGGCGATCGGCATCACCTTGAAGATCAGATCCGAATTGGCTGGAATGCCAGAGCGGGCGGTGCTGCCATAGGCCAAGGCGGCGGGGATCCGGATCTCGGCGATTTCTCCCAGGGTGAGCTTGGGAAAAGCCTGGTCCCAGCCTTGAATCACCTGGCCGGCGCCCAGGGTGAACTCAAAAGATTGCCGGCCAGTGACGGGGGTGAAGGTGGTGAAGTCGTAGTTGCCGTCGAAGCGGCTGCCGTTCGAGGCCAGGGTGCCTTCGTAGTAGGCCAGGACCCGATCGCCAGCCTGGAGGGCGGGACCGGAGGAGGGCCGCAGGACAATGGTTTCGAGTGAGGTGAGAGCCACGCTTAATGGAGCCAAAGGGACCGTTAAGGTCATCGTGCCAGATGATCCCTGGTCTTGGTGGTGGGGATGGCCTGATTGGCCCCCGACCTAGGACGCCAGCAGCGCTTCCACAAATTCAAAACTGTTGAAGGGCCGCAGATCGCGGATGCCTTCCCCGGCCCCCACAAATCGGATCGGCAGGCCGGCCTCGGAGGCCACGGCCAGGGCCACCCCGCCGCGGGCGCTGCCATCCAGCTTGGTCAGCACCACGCCGGTGAGGCCGGCGGCCTTGGCAAAGGCCATGGCCTGGCGCAGGCCGTTCTGCCCCTGGCTGGCATCCAGCACCAACAGGGATTGGACCGCCGCCTCCGGGGCCAGCCGATCGATGATCCGCCGCACCTTGCTCAGTTCCTCCATCAGGTTGTGTTTGGTCTGCAGTCGGCCGGCGGTGTCCACCAACACCAGTTCCGTGCCCTTGGCCTGGGCGGCACCGATGGCGTCAAACACAACGGCGGCCGGGTCCGCATTGGCTGTGGGGTTGGCGATTACCGGCACACCGCTGCGCTCCCCCCAGACGCTCACCTGTTGGACGGCGGCGGCTCGGAAGGTGTCCGCCGCGGCGATCAGGCAGCTATAGCCGCTGCGCACCGCCAGATTGGCCAGTTTGCCCAGGGTGGTGGTCTTGCCCACGCCGTTCACCCCCACCAGCAGCCACACGTTCAGCCGCTGGCGTTCGGGGGCCAGCAGGGGCTGCCCACTGGCTTCGATCGGCGCCTCCAACAGGTCCCGCAGTTGCTGTTTCAAAAACCGCAGGCCCTCAGCGGGTTCCACCACCTCCTCATTGAGACGCTGCCGCAGGGCGGCCAACACCTGGTCGGTGGCCTGGACGCCCACATCGGCCCGCAGCAGGGTGGTTTCCAGGTCGTCCAGAATCTCCGGCGTAAGCGGATCGTCCCCGAGCCGCTCCAGCAGCTGGGTGACGAAGCCCTTGCGGGTCTTCTCGAGCCCCCGGCGGAGGCGTCCGAGCCAGTCGATTTCCTCCAGGGACACCTGATCGAGCTGGCGCCCCTGGGCCGCCAGCACCTCCGCCGACCAAGTGAACGTGGCATCAAAGGCCCCCAGGCGGGCTTCGGCCTCGTCGTTGTCTTCCCTGGCCTGGCGGGGGGGCGGAGCCAGGGGGGCGACTGCCGCTTCTGGGGTGGGGGCCGGTTGGCTGGCCGCTGCCGCTGACGCCAGGTCTTGCAAGCGCTGTTGCCGCTGGGCAACGGCCTGTTCCAGCAGCGTTAGCGGGGGGGGCTCGCCGCCCGCGGCGGCAGGCACCTCCGGAACGGGCGGTGGCGGTGGCGGTGCCGGGGCGGGGCTCCCGGCCCGGGCGTTCTCCTGTTGGGCTTTGAGGCGGGCATAGGCCTCCCGGGCCCAGGCCAGGGAGGCCTCATCCACCCCAGCGCTGGCCGTGGCGGCGGCGGGGCTGGCGGCGGGGGGGCTGGCGGCGCCTTCGGGCTCCGGGCTCTCGTCGGGCTCCGGGCTGGCGTCCGTGGAGGCCCCGGGTGGCAGCGGGGGCTCCCCCACCGGCTCGGGCTCAGGGGCTGGCGACGGATCGGAGGTCGCGCCGCGTTTGAACCAATCGAACACCATCGTGATCTGCCCTCCGCTGCGTTAGGTCCGTGCGGTGGTGAAGCGCCGCAGGACACCGTTGATCATGCGCCGGCCCTGCTCGTCGCTATAGCGATTGGCCAGCTCCACCGCTTCGTTGCAGGTCACCGCCGCAGGGGTGCCGAAGGACTCCAGGTCGACCACGGCCAGGCGCAGGATGTCGCGGTCGATGCGCGGCAGGCGGCCGAGGCGCCAGCCCTCCATCACCCCATCCAGGCGACGGTCGATCGACTCCCTGTCCTCCAGGACGGCCCTAGCCCGATCGAGCGCGCCCCGGCGGACGGCCTCGGTGTCGGCCAGCAGCAACAGGCGGGGCAGCTCCAGGCTGGCCGACAGGCGGTTGAGGGCCTGCTCGGCCAGGCCCAATCCGGACTGCAGGTGCTGGCGTACCCGGGGCAACTGCAGTTCGCCCCCCTCCTGCAGTTCACTGTCGAGTAGTTGCTGCTGGGCCTGTTCCAAGGCCTCGGCGGAGAGGTCCAGGGCCTCCCGCACATGCTGGCTGAGGCTGGCCAGGGCCTGGTGCAGCAAGCCGTCCAGGGAACTGGCGGCAACGGGGTCGGAGCCGCCGCGATCGCTGGTTTGCCCCAGGATCAGCAGGGCCAGTTCACGGGAAAGGGTGCGACTCTGCATCAGGAGAGCTGGGGGGCCCGCAGCTGGGCGAGCAGGCTTGAGAAGCTGCGGCTGGTCTGGGAAGCCCGCTCGTCGTCGGGGCTGACGATGCCGGCGGAAATGATGGTGCGGAACGCATCCTCCACGCTGAGATCCAGATCGCGGACGGCCCGTTCCGGCACCACCGCATACCACCCGGTGGTGGGGTTGGGGGCGGTGGGAATGAACACGCTCAGCATCGTGTCTGAAAAACCCGCCTGGATTGAGGCACCGATCACTCCAGTGACGAAGCCCACCGCAAACAGACCCTCTCGGGGGTATTCCACCAACACCACCCGCCGGAAGCGACTGGAATTGTCGCGCAGGAAGGTTTCCAGGAGTTGTTTAAGGGTCTTGTAGACCGACCCCGCCAAGGGAATGCGGAGCAAGGTGCCCTCACCGAACTCCAGCAGCCAGCGCCCAACAATATTGCGTGCCATCAGGCCGATCAGCAGGATGCCCAGCAAGGGCACCATGAGGCCCACTCCCACATTGATCAGCTCCTGGAGAAGCGGATTCAGGGTGTTGAAGGGGTTGAACTGTTTCGGGATCGAGGTGAGCAGCGCCAGAACGAAGCGGCTCAGGGTGGTGGCCAGCCAGATGGTGGTGGCCAGCGGAATCACCACCAGAAGGCCGGCGATCAGATCGTTCTTGAGATCCTGCTGGAGGCGGTCACCCAGCGGCTGCTGATCAGGTCGGGGGCTGGAGGGAACCAAGGGCCAGGGTCCTGGTGCGAACACCAACGCTAACCATCCATGGGCAAGCGTTTAGAGAACGCTGCCCAGGCAGAGGATCGTGAAGGCGATGATCAGGACGATCGCGCCGCCAGTTCCGCCAAAGCGGCGCTGGTTCAAGCTGACCTGGGCGGTCTGCACCGACTGCTTGTACTGCTGTTCCAGTTGCTCCAGCTGGCGGTCCACAAAGGCCCTGGCCGCCTGGGTTTTCTGGGCGACGGAGGCACTGGCGGGCACCTGGCCCGAGGCCTCGGCCTGCTTGATCAGTTGCTGCAGCAGCGCCGGATCCTTGCTCTGCTGACGGGCCATTTCCAATTGACCCTTCTTGGAGGCCATCTGTTGGTCGGTCTGCTGTTGCATCAGGTTGTCTCCCCCGAAGGCCACCGGAAGAGAGGCGGTGAGCACCACCGCGAGCAGGCCGCTGATGACGCAAACGGCCCAGAGCACCGGCGTGCGGTTCTCGGAATCATCCTCCAGGCGCGAGGAGAGGTACATCAACACCAGACCCACCAGCGCCATGGGCGATTGATTGACCAGTCGCTCCACCACAAGTTGTCGGAAGGCCTCCTCGCCCCAGTCGTTCAGCACCAGCACCCCGGCTAGTTGCAGGCCCAGCAGCACAACCAGGGTGATGCCCATCCAGCGAAGCAGGGGACTGAATCGGGCAGCGGAGGAAACCACGAAGATTGGATAGAACTGGGGGGGACTTTACTGACCGTCCGTGACACCATCCGCCGCTGCCTTGGCGGGCGAGCTCCGTCGGCAGGCCCAGCACCTCGGATTTGATCCGGTGGGCCTGGCCTCCGCCAGCCCCTCGGAGCGGTTGCGGCTGCGGAGCGCCAGCCTCGAGCGCTGGCTGGCGGCAGGCCATCAGGCCTCGATGGCCTGGATGGCGGATCCGCGGCGCCGCGCCATTGATGCCCTGCTGCCGGGGGTGCGCACCGTGGTGGCCGTGGGTCTCAGTTATCACGTCAACGCAAGCCCTACCCCAAGCAGCCTGAAAGTGGCCCGCTACGGCTGGGGGCGGGACTACCACCGGGTTCTGGATGGCCGGCTGCGGCAGCTGGGGCGCTGGTTGGAAGCCCGTGCCCCGGGCTGCCGGTGGCGGGCCTGTGTGGATTCTGCGCCCTTGATGGAGAAGGCCTGGGCGGAGCAGGCCGGCCTGGGGTGGATCGGCAAGAACGGCAACCTGATCCATCGGCGGCGGGGCTCCTGGTTGCTGCTGGGGCACCTGCTCACCACCCTGGAGCTGCCTCCCGATCCGCCGGCCGAACCCCTCTGTGGTGCCTGCAGTCGTTGCCTCGACGCCTGCCCCACCGCCGCTATCACGGAGCCTTTTGTGGTGGACGCCCGCCGTTGCATCGCCTTCCACACGATCGAAAACCGCGATCCCCAGCTGCCTGAGGCGATCGCGACGTACCTGCAGGGCTGGGTAGCCGGCTGTGACATCTGTCAGCAGGTGTGCCCTTGGAATGCCCAGACCCTGGAGGCCAGCACGGATCCGGATCTCCAGCCCCGTCCCTGGGTGTTGGATCTGCAACCGGACGAGGCCCTGGGCTGGAGCGACGCGGATTGGGACGAACGGCTGAGGGCGTCGGCCTTGCGGCGGATCAAACCCTGGATGTGGCGCCGTAACTTGCGCGCCGCCATGGGGCAGGCTCGCATTGATCCCTAGGCTAGGGAGAATCCGTGGGACATCTGTGGGCCGGTGCCGGTGGCAATCGCTGTTCTCCTTCGTGCTGGCCCTGCCACTCGCAGGTTCCCTGGGGGCAGCTCTGTTGATCGGTGAGGCCCGGCCCGCCCGTGCCTTGGTTCCCTACGTCTACCTGCCCAAAAACGAAGAGCTCGAGGGGGCCGGGATGGGCATTGCGCAGGCGGCGGCCCGCCTGTTGCGTCTCGGCCAGGCGGAGGATGCGGCCCGGCTGGCGGAACTGACCGTGCGCCTGCTGCCGAGCGATCCCCGCGGCTGGGTGCTGCTGGCGGAAGCCCAATTGCGCAGCAACCGGATCCCCGAGGCCATCGAGGCCCTGAACCGGGCCAAGAAACTCGATCCGAACAATGCGGGCATCTGGTTCGCCGAGGGTTCCCTGGCCCTCCGCAACGGCAAGCCCGCCCAAGCCCTGGGCCTGTTGCGTCGGGGATTGCAGCTGGATGGCAAGAACGCCGGCGCCTATTTCGATCTCGGCAACGCCCAACTCCTCACCAACGAGCCAGTGGCCGCCCTCGCCTCGTTTGAACGGGCGGCGGCCCTGCGACGGGACTTCTGGGAGGCGGTGAACAACCAGGGACTGGTGCTGTTTGAAAGCGGTCAGGTGCCAGAGGCGATCACCCGTTGGCGCAAGGTGCTCAAGCTCAAGCCCGGGGCGGCGGAAACCGGCCTGGCCTTGGCTGCGGCGCTGCAGAAGCAGGGCCCTTCCCAGCTCGCCGAAGCCCTCAAGTTGGCGGAGGCCTCCCTGGCCAGCGAACCCAATTACGTGCAGGAGAGCTATCAAAAAGAACAGCTCTGGGGGGTCCGGCTGCGGGGGGCGACCAAAGAGCTGCTGGCGCGCCCCGCGCTGAAGGCGGCGGTGGAACGGGCCATGGCCAATGCTGGCCCCGGCAGTGAAGCCCAGGAGTGATCTTTCGCCACGCTCTGTAGGCTGAGCGCCCCCCGCCGTACGAGCGCAGATCCGGATGGCCGACGAGCGCGTCCAACCGATCGCCCTGCATCAGGAGATGCAGCGCTCCTACCTCGAGTACGCCATGAGCGTGATCGTGGGTCGGGCCCTGCCGGACGTGCGCGATGGCCTCAAGCCCGTCCAGCGGCGGATCCTGTTCGCGATGCACGAGCTGGGGCTCACGCCGGATCGCCCCTACCGCAAGTGCGCCCGGGTGGTGGGCGATGTGCTCGGCAAGTACCACCCCCACGGCGACCAGGCGGTGTATGACGCCCTGGTGCGCCTTGTCCAGACCTTCGCCAGCCGCCACCCCTTGCTGGATGGCCATGGCAATTTCGGGTCGGTCGATGACGACCCGCCGGCGGCGATGCGGTACACCGAAACCCGCCTGGCCCCGATCGCCAACGAGGGTCTGCTGGATGAGATCGGCAATGACACGGTTGATTTTGCCTCCAATTTCGATGGCTCCCAACAGGAGCCCACGGTGCTGCCGGCCCAGCTGCCCTTCCTGCTCCTGAATGGCTGCTCCGGCATCGCCGTGGGCATGGCCACCAGCATTCCGCCCCACAACCTGGCGGAGGTGGTGGACGCCTTGATCGCCCTGATCCGCAAGCCGGACCTCAGCGACGAGGCCTTGCTGGAGCTGGTGCCAGGGCCGGACTTTCCCACCGGCGGCGAAGTGTTGGTGGGCAGTGGCCTCCGCGACACCTACCTCACCGGCCGTGGCAGCATTCCAATGCGCGGTGTGGCCCATATCGAGGAGGTGCAGCCGGGCAAGGGGCGCCATCGCCGCGGTGCCGTGGTGATCACCGAGCTGCCCTATCAACTGAGCAAGGCGGGCTGGATCGAGAAGCTGGCCGAGCAGGTGAACGACGGCAAGATCGGCGGTATCGCCGACATTCGAGATGAGAGTGATCGCGATGGCATGCGGGTGGTGGTGGAGGTTCGCCGGGATGCCAATGCCGAAACCGTGCTGGCCGAACTGCAGCGCCGCACAGCCTTGCAGAGCAACTTCGGGGCCATCCTCCTGGCCCTGGTGAACGGTCAGCCGGTCCAGCTCACCCTGCGGCGCATGCTGGAAGAGTTCCTGAACTATCGGGAACTGACCCTGATCCGCCGCACCAGCCATGCCCTGCGTCGCTGCGAAGACCGGCTCGAGGTGGTTGAGGGACTGATCCGTGCCCTGGATGACCTCCGCCAAGTGATCGACATGATCACCGCTGCTCCGGATGCGGGCACCGCCAAGGCCAGCCTGCAGGTGCATCTCGACCTCACCGATCGCCAGGCCGATGCGGTCCTGGCGATGCCCCTGCGGCGACTCACGGGCCTGGAGCAGAAGAGCCTGCGCAAGGAAGCCGAGGATCTGGGCCAGGAACAGACCCGTTTGCGCCACCTGCTGGACGACCGCACCACCCTGCTGGCCGCCATGGTGACGGAATTCAAGGCCCTGAAGAAGCGCTATTCCACCCCCCGCCGCACCCGCCTCGTGGAAGGGGGGGATGCCCTGGTGGCCCAGCGGGCCGCGGCGGTGCGCCCCAACACCGAACTCCAGCGTCAGCAGGCCCTGGATGCCCTGGCCGGCGACAGTCGTCTGTTGATCCAGGCCGATGGCCAGGTGCGGATCGTCACGCCCCAGATGCTCGGCCGGCTCCATCTTGAGGAGGCCTCCGACCTGGGCGAGCAACCGCCACCGGCCCGGATCATCCTGCCCACCTCCACCCAGCCCGCCCTGTTGGCCTTCACCGCCGGCGGCCGGGTGGCCCTGCTGCGGTGGGAATTCGCCGGGCAGGGGCCCGGTCCCCTGGAGAAGTTTCTGCCGGACAGCCTCACCGGTGAGCGGGTGATTCAGGTGATGCCCCTGCCCCAGGGCCCTCACCACACTTTGGGGCTGCTCAGCACCGATGGGCGCTTCAAGCGCCTGCCGATCGAGGACTTCCTGGAGCTGTCCGGCCGGGCTGCCACGGTGCTGAAACTCAAGGATGGTGTGGAGCTGCAGCGGGTGGTGCTCTGCCAGGAGGAGCGCCAGCTGGTGGTGGCCAGCAGCACGGGACGCATGCTCCGGCTGGAGGTGAATGAGGCCAATCTGCCGGTGATGGGTCGGGCGGCCCAGGGCCCGATGTTGCTGCGGCTGTTGCCCGGCGAGACGGTGGTGGGGGCGGCCTGTGTCGACGACAGCGGCAGTGTGGTGCTGGCCAGCCGGCGGGGGCAACTGAAGCGCCTTGGTCTGGCGGGCCTGCGCCGTTGTCAGCGGGGGGCCATCGGGCAGATCGGCCTGCGCTTTCTGGACCGGAACGATGCCCTCGTGGATCTGCAGGGCGATGGGGCCCCCTTGCTGGCCGTGCGCTTGGAGGGTGGAGAGGGCCGCAGCCTGCGGCGGCGGCTGGACACCCTGCCCATCGAAGATCCCAGTGGGGCTGGGCTGGCGTTGGAATTGAACCCCGGGGATGCCCTGCGCGAACTGGTCCCCTTACTGGGCAGCGGCGCCGGCGATTGATGCCAGGCCTGAGCCCCTCGTTTGCTTTCTGGTCTGGGCGAAGCGTCCTGCGCCGCCCTGGTCGTCGGTGTGGACGGCTGCTGGCCCTGGTCGCCGCCTTTGTGCTCCCCTTGGTGGTCCCCCTGGCGCAGGCCAGCGGGGCGACACCGATTCCCCTGGCGGATCCCCCGGGCCAGGAGCTGTTGCAACACAGTGGCGCCCGCGCCGACTACGGCCCGTTGGCCCAGGAGATGGTGACCCAGGCCAACCTGGCCTACTGCGGGGTGGCCAGCGCGGTGGTGGCCCTCAACAGCCTCAAGGTGCCGGCGCCGCCGGCGGAAGGCTACGGGCCCTATCACTTCTGGACCCAGACCAACCTGTTCGCCCCGGAGGCCGGGCCGCGGTCGTTGGATCCGGCGGTGGTGGCACGGCAGGGGATGACGCTGGCGGAGTTGGCGGGGCTGCTGGTCAGCCGAGGCCTCACGGTGCGGCGCTATCACGGCGACCAGTTGACTCTGGAACAATTCCGGACCCTGGCCCGCCGCAGCCTGGCCGATCCCCGCGACCGGCTGCTGGTGAATTACGACCGACGGGCCCTGGGCCAGGCCGGCGGCGGCCACATTTCCCCCCTCGCCGCCTATGACGCCCGCAGCGACCAGCTGCTGATTCTGGATGTGGCCCGCTATCGCTACCCGGCGGTGTGGGTGTCCTCCGAGGCGCTCTGGCGGGGGATGCGCCAGCTCGACCGCAGCTCCGGCCGCAGCCGTGGCCTGGTGATCGTGGCCGTGCCGGGGCTGGAGCGATGAGCCGGGTGCTGGTGGTCAGTACGCCGATGGGGGTGCTGGGCAGCGGTGGCGGTGGCGGCGTTGAGCTCACGGCCACGGCGATTGTGGCTGGCCTGTTGGGGCGCGGCCACGGGGTCACGGTGCTGGCCGGGGAGGGCTCGGGGCTGCCCGCCAGCTGCGCCGGCGCCCGGCTGGAAACCCAGCCCGGGGTGGACCAGCCCAGCTGGCAGCACCTCGATGCGGCGGCACCGATCACGATCCCCCTCAATGCCCGGTTGCCCAGGTTCTGGCAGTGGGCCCTAGCCCAGCAGGATCAGTTCGATGTGATCCTCAACCTCGGCTACGACTGGCTGCCGTTCTGGCTCACGCCCCATTTCGCCACGCCGCTCTGCCATTTGGTGAGCATGGGTTCGGTGGCAACGGTGATGGATCTGGCCATCGCAGCGGTGGGCCAGCTCCACCCGGAGCGTCTGGCCTTCCATACCCGCAGCCAGGCCGCCGAGTTCCCCTTGGCTGGAGCGCCGATCGTGCTGGGCAATGGCCTCGATCTCAGCCGCTACCACTTTCGTCCGGAGGCCGAGGCGGTGCTGGGTTGGGCCGGACGGATCGCTCCGGAAAAGGGCCTGGAGGATGGGGCTCAGGTGGCGGCGCGGCTGGGATGGCCGCTGCGGGTGTGGGGCCTGCGTCAGGACGAGGCCTACGCGGCGGCCGTGGCGGCGGCGGTGCCGGCGGGGGTAATCGATTGGCGCGGCTTCCTGCCCACCGAGGACCTGCAACGGGAGCTGGGGGCCTGCCAGGTGTTCCTCAACACGCCGAAATGGAACGAGGCCTTTGGCAACGTGGTGGTGGAAGCGATGGCCTGTGGCGTGCCGGTGGCCACCTATGCCCGCGGCGGGCCTGGGGAACTGGTGATTGAAGCGACCAATGGCGCCCTGGCGGAGCCGGATAACCTCGACGCCCTCACGGCCGCCGTCGGTCGTGCTGCCGGCGTGGAGCGGGCGGGCTGCCGGCGCTGGGTGGAAATGCACCATGGCCAGGCGGCCTTCGCGGAACGGTTGGAGGCCTGGCTGTTGCAAGTGCTCACGGCCTGAATGGGGTCAGAGGGATGGGGGGAGCGGCAGATAGGCGCGAGTGGTGATCAAATAGGGGTGAAAAACCTCTAGGAAATGGGTTTGAAGGGTGCGGAAGAACCTCTCTACCAACGCAGGATCATCGAAGTGAAAAGGATATTCACCCTTGAATCCTTTGAAGAAGTACCAGTTCAGCAGGGTGATTCCATCGGGTTGGAGCCGATCGGCAAAGTTGAGCAGTTGGCTGGCGGGATCGGGGAGATGTTCGAGGACATCCAGGCAGATGATCGTGTCGAATCGGGCCGGTAGGGCGCTCTCCCCAAGGTCACGGCAGCAGCGGAGCTTGTCGGCGAGGCCGAGCTGGTCCGCTCTCCAGCCCACGAAGGCGCAATTGTGGGGGTTGAGATCGATGCACCACACCCGCTCCACCGCTGGCAGGGCCGCAGCGGCGAGGGCATGGCTGCCGATGCCCCCGCCGAAATCGAGCACCTGGCCCCTGGCGAAGCGCTGCTGGAGGCGGAGGGTGTCAGCGATGTAGTTGCAGCTGCTGAGGTGCCAGGCGGCCAGCTCCAGCAGGTGGGCGCTCCCCACGGTGTTTTCGTAGAAGCTGGTGGCTTGGTCGGCGTGGAACTCGCCGGGGTGGAGGGCCGCCAGATCCGTGGTGCTGCGAGGTAGGAGCCGCTCCAGCTCGGCCAGGCTGAGCTGGAGAAAGGTCGCCAGCTGGGGGCGCAATCCGAAGCCGTCCGCCAGAAACTCCTCCACCGTCAGGGCGGTGGGGGGGGCCACGGTGACATCGGAGGCCGTCAAGGCGCAAACGCGTAGCCAATGACGTTAGTTCGACCGTTGGATCTGCCTCCGCCGGCTCAGCGGGTGGTCACGGCGATCGAGAGCAAACGGGCCTCGGGGCGGTCGGTGGGGGTCCCTTTGTTGGGGCCTGGAACCATGCTTCCGGGGGGGAGGCGAAAGCGGAGCTGGGGTGGTTGCCGCGTGAAGGTGATGAACTCGCGCCCTTCCAGCTCGCTGCGCACGATTGATCGGACGGGGCCGTACACCTGCTCCAACTGGCGAATCGGCAGGCCCACGCGAATGCCCTCGGCCGTGGCGGGCTTGGGGCTGAAGGTTTCGATCCCCACGATCACCGCCGACCAGTGGATCGGAGCGGTCCGATCCCGTTCGTTGGCGTAGAGCTGCAGCAGGGTGTCCGGCCCGAGGGTCACGGCCACCAAGGCGATCCCCTCGCCATCGCTGCTGCGCTGGAAGCGTGCCCCAGGCCAGGCGTGGCGCGCCTGCTGCAGGGTCTGGCCGAGGCGGATCGGACCGATGCCCCGGCCCTGGATCAGCAGGGCCGGTGACGGCTGCGCTAAGGCTGGCCGCCCAGCGATGAGCGCCGCAATCAGCAGAAGCCGTTGGGGGGGGAAGCACCTGGGTGACGCCATTGATTGACCTGGATGATTAGTTTCGCTTGGCTCGTGATCCGATTGCTCGTTTCAAGGCGATGGCGATCTTGCGGGACAGCGTATCGCTCAACGATGGATCTGCAGTGAGGGACCTCAAGCGAATGCCAAGGGGAACTTGATTAACGAAGCCTCCCTCCTAGGGCTGTGATCCATCGCACAGTACCTTGGGATCTTGATCATGGCTTGCCCAGGGTAGTGCTGTCATTCTGAAGTGATGGTTGTGATTCATTGGGTCGCAATTCTGTCTTGTCTGTCATTTCCATTGCCATTGTCATGGCCCTGATTTCCATTGTTGAGTTGCTGCGTGCTCCCCGGCTTCCTAAGGAACTTATTGATCGCAGTCCACCGCTGAAGCCCTACTCCAGGAGCTTCATTCAAGGTTACTTTCTCAGCGTTGCCAATGTGTCGTCTCGGATCGCCTTTTTTTCTTTGGTGCTTTCCCCCACCGCGAATGACAGTCGAAAAGAGAATGTGCTACCCCTCTTCAATACGGGATCTGGTGCGGTTCCCTTGGCCACAATCCAGGGGGTCGATGGTCGTTTGCGCTTTGATTTTTCCCTCGATGCTCGGGAAACAGGGTTGCTGATTCTGATTCCCAATTTGCTCAGTATCGCCTTGCCTGACCCCTATGAATTACGTGGCTACACGGAGCTCTTCCTGAAGCCCGACACCACTGGGGAGGAACCACAAAGGGTGGAGGTGTTGACCGCCGCTGAGCATCGCTCCACTTACTTTGATATTAATTTGACGGCCGTTGGAGAGCTGGTCTCCTCCATTCCCCTGGCCCATGGCAACGCGCTGCACAGCGTGGAGATTCTTCGCCACTGGATAGGTGCCATCGCTACGCCTCGCCCCCGGCCCGCTTGCCCGTCAACGCCAGTCCGTTCGCCGAGCTGAAACACTGAGGGCACTCAGCCAGGGCCTTCCGGATCCATGGATGCTGATGCCAGCCCAATGGTGTTGATCCTGGGGGGGGGGCTGATCGGCCTGGCCCTGGCCCATGCCCTGGCCCGTCGGGGGCGTCCGGTGCGGGTGCTCAGCCGGCGCCGCAGCGAGGCGGCTGGTTTTGTGGCCGCCGGCATGTTGGCGCCCCATGCCGAGGGGCTGGACGGTGCCCTGCTCAGCCTGGGCCAGGCCTCCCTGGCCCGCGCTCCCGGTTGGGTGGCCCAGATCGAGGCGGATAGCGGTCTGGCCTGTGGCCTGCGCCGCTGCGGGATTGTGGTGCCCTTCGCCACGGCCGAGGCACGGGACGCCTACCCAACGGCCGCCTGGGGGGAGACGCTGGATCGGGCCGGGCTGGAGCGGCAGGTGGACGGCATCGGCCCGGCCTGGCGGGCGGGCCTGCTCTTCCCCCAGGACGGCCAGATCGATAACCGCCGCCAGCTGATGCGCGCCCTGGAACGGGCCTGTGTGCAGCGGGGGGTGGCCTTCGAGGAGGGGTGCGAAGTGCAGGGGTTGTTGCGGGAGGGGACGGCCCCGGAGGCCCCGCTTCGCGGCGTGCGCCTGCGTCGCGCCGACGGCGACAGCCAGGACCTGCCCTGCCGGGAGGCGGTGCTGGCCTGTGGTGCCTGGAGTGCCCAGCTGCTGCCGGAGCTGCCGATCGCGCCGGTGAAGGGGCAGATGCTGTCGCTGCAGGGGCCGCGGCAGGCGTTGCAACGGGTGGTGTTCGGCCCTGGCACCTACCTGGTGCCCCGGGAGGATGGCCTGCTGGTGGTGGGCGCCACCAGCGAGCCGGAGGCGGGATTTGGCGAGGGACTCACCCCCGCGGGCCAGCGCCAGCTCCAGGCCGGGCTGGCCGCCCTGCTGCCGGCGGCCGCCTCCTGGCCACCGATGGAGCGCTGGTGGGGCTTCCGCCCCTGCACGCCCGATGGGGGGCCGCTGCTTGGGGCGGGTCCGGTGCCTGGGCTTTGGCTGGCCACGGGCCATCACCGCAATGGCGTCCTGCTGGCGGCGATCACCGCCGAACTGCTGGCGGCTCGGATCGGGTCAGGCGGTGATGGTGATGGTCACGGGGGCCAACGGGCCGTCCATGGGGCCGTCGATGGGGCGTTCGGGGAGGCGGAGCGCTTGCTAGGGGCCTTCCATTGGAGTCGGTTCGGAGCGCAGGCCAATGGGCCAAGGAACTGCTAGTCCTGGGACCGCTTGGATAGGGGTGCTCAGCCTCGATGGCCGCCGCTATGGGGCCGAGGCCCTTGCCGCCGCTGGACCCCGATCGGTCCTGACGGCGGCAACCCCTGCGCGGGGGACGATTCCGCTACTCCGCCATCAACCCTCGGTGCGCCACCCCT
>Ga0209088_10001367_pt1 | contig 15773 bp, 16 predicted proteins | sample S_140625_EF_Meta_FD_187324 | JGI IMG/M metagenome (GOLD analysis project Ga0209088, IMG submission 187324) | Freshwater microbial communities from Lake Simoncouche, Canada to study carbon cycling - S_140625_EF_MetaG (SPAdes) (version 2) | ecosystem: Environmental > Aquatic > Freshwater > Lake ... | reverse complement strand
ATCTAAAACAATGGCAGCCTTGCCGCCCTTAGCAGCAGGTGCCTCAACTGGCGCAGGAGGAGGAGCGATCAGCGCAAGTTGCGCCTTGGACAAGATGCGGCTGGCTGTGCCCAGTCCGGCTTTGCGAGCCTTCTCGGAATCAATTAAAAGTGTTTCATCTAGGTGGCGCGCTTCTTGAGCGAGCGCCAAAAATTCTTTTTTAACTGCCTTTCGGTAATTGTCAATACCGCTAGCGGCTAACGTTGCAACGATCTCATTGCGGCGAGTTACATCGTTCTTAAGATTTAAAAGTTGTTGTACTTCCTTGGCGCTAAGGTCTTTCTTTAACGCAATCTTTACAGGTGCAACTTTCTTAACTGGTGCGGCTTTTTTTGCAGGAGCTTTCTTGGCGGCAACCTTTTTAACTGGAGCCTTCTTTTGCGATTTAGCAGGAGCGGCTTTCTTTGCAACAGTTTTCTTTGCAACAGCCTTCTTTACCGGCTTGGCAGCCTTCGCCTTGTTTTTGAGCGCACTAAATACAGCCACAATTGTCCTTTGGTTTTTTCGAACCACTTTCGAAACTTTTGTTTCGAACTGCTCGAAGCGATGGCTATATTATACTCAGCGCTTGGCGGATTGCATCGCCAACTGCCTCAGATTCCACCAAAAAGCCATCGTGTCCGAAATCTGATGAGATTGTAATTAGCTCTGCAGCCCCCGGAACTAGCTCGGCAACCTCAACCTGAAGTCGAGGTGGGAAGAGGCGATCGGTATCAATTGAGACCACAACCACTGGAATTTTGATCGATTCGAGGGCTTTCACCACTCCTCCACGGTCGCGCCCGACATCGTGGGAAGCCATCGCCGAAGTTAGCGAAATATATGTATTGGCATCAAAGCGCTTGGCTAATTTATCTGCCTGATGATCAAGGTATGACTCAACGGCATAGCGCCCGGTCTCATCGCCCTGCATCTGGCGGCCAAAACGCACATCCATTTCAGATTCGGTGCGATAAGTAAGGTGCGCAATTCGGCGGGCGATGCCCATGCCCTCAATTGGACCAACTGCTTGCTCGTAATAATCGCCACCGTTGAAATTAGGATCAGATTTAATAGCACGAATTTGAACTGAGAATCCCCCAATTTGATCGCCAGTTGCAACCGCTGATGATCCAATCGTGCAGATGGCACCGACGCGGTCTGGATGTTCAATCGCCCATTCCAGCGAGCGCATTCCACCAAGTGATGGGCCGACCGCTAAACGATACTTCTTAATTCCGAGGGCATCTGTAAATAAAATTTCGGCTTCTGCCATATCGCGCACCGTTACCGTTGGAAAACGTGAACCGTATCGTTTGCCATCAGGTGCGATCGATGAAGGACCGGTACTTCCCTGGCAGCCCCCGATGACATTGGGACAGACGATGAAATATTTATCTGTATCAAATGGCAACCCCGGCCCAACCATATTTGGCCACCACGAAGTCACATCAGACCAACCGGTCATCGCATGGTTAATCAAAATTGCATTATCTTTAGCAGCGTTTAGCGTGCCCCAAGATTGGTAAGCAATTGTTATATCGGGAAGCGTCTCGCCATTTTCAAGTAAGAGAAATCCAATTTTTATAAATTTGCGTTCACCTGGATCTTGGCCATCCAGCCAGGCCCCAGTAACTTCGGAGCCGATCTGTGATGAGTGAAAATCTTTTGTCATTCGCTAAATCCTTCACGCACTTGCCCACATCAGTTGATGTAAACCTGGTCGTCACCCGGAGCACCCCACCGCGGTGGAGGGTTGCCGTCTAATCAGCCGGGGCTATCGATTAGAACTCGTGACCTGGCGCTAAGTCTAACCCAAAAATTCCAGCACTTACCTTGGGGTGTAATTCTCGGCGCATCGCCGCAAATGATTGTGGCGGCCAGCCGGCAGTAAATACGCGGCGCAACAGAAGCGCCAGCGCATATCCATTGATATCGGCCAAGGCGCGATCGAGGGCGCGATGAGCCAGCGCTCCATCGCCTGACTCGTAGGCCAGGGCTGCAAATAGAGATGCCACAGGTGCTACTTGGCCCGCAGGTGCCATCCGCGTTAATTGGCGCCACATTAGAAAATAGCTATCAATGTTTTCATCGGTATGGCTGCCTAGTGCGAAATCACGGACTTGAATATCAGAAAGGCGTCCAATAACTCGCGCAGTAAGTGCAAGATCTTGGGTGCCACGGCCTGCAGCAAATTCGCCAGCCAAATCAATTACTGCGCTTGCACCATCGCGTTGCAGCGCGTTTAAGTCAGTTTTCTTATCTACTTTTGCAAACTTGCTAATCCGCGCAATCCACTTGGAATCCTCGCTTATAACAAGTGGAGAAATTGATTCGGTAAGCGCTTCGATATTGGCAAAGGGCATGGTTCGTCCGGCAACCACATGTTCTAGCGCGATACGGGATGCGTTAATTTCGGGAAGATCACGGCCGGCTGGCGGACAACACTGTGAATCCGCACAAATCACTGAGCGATAACGCCCATCTTTGATTAGAAGTGATTCATCAATTGCCACATCAATACGGGTAAGTGCTGCTGCCAAATCACTTAAGACCGCTTCCCCATCGTTACGTGCGGTCGGCACATAAGCCACCAACAGCGCACCAGTTGAACCTTCGCGTTGTAAGTGTGATGCCAGTAAATCGTAGGCAGAGGCCGGCAGGTCATCTGGGTAATCAACGCGCATCGCCATACCTACGCAGTTATCTTTAATTGAAACAACCACAAGTGAATCAACTGGGTGGTAGCCAATTAAAAATGGGATTGCGGCGATCAAATCGTGCGGTGAGGTAAGCGTGGTCATATCTGCTCAATTCATAAAACGATTTGAAGCTGCCACCAAGGTGATGGACAGCGCGGAACTTTTTTTGATTTGCCCAGTGATGGCTCGTTCAATTGAGTTATGTGTAAATGAGCCTCCCCAAGTTGTAATCAGAACTACTGGATAGGTGCCGGGATTTGAATAAACATGGGTGATTCGACCATCTGGATATGGCCCCCCTGGATCTGTAGTTGTTGCAAAAGATCCATCTCCGAATGACCAAGTAAATGAAGGTCGCATCGCCACATCAATTGATTCACCGATTAAATCAACCTTGCTGCGAAACAGAGTTGGCACATCGCTCCAGAAATAAACCGGCACATTTATCAAAGGTTGAAAATTAGGCTGGTATGAAATCCCAGCTGTTGGCAGAGATTTACTGATGCGATCGCTAAGAGAAGTTGCAGCTACCGCAACTGGTGCAATTTTCTTGGGAGCGATTTTCTTCTTTGGTACAGCCATCTTGGGTTTAGCAATACCTTTTGGCTTTGAGATAAGTGGTGGCTTAAGAACTACCTTCGGCTTAGCCACCACTTTGGCTTTTGGTTTAGCGATTGTTTTTGGTTTAACCGCAACACTCGCCTTTGGACCAGATCCCTTGCGGGCTTCAAAGATTAATTGGCCATCTTGGGTATAGACATCTACGCAAGTAATTTCGCAATCGGCTGCAGCTAACGGGGTGATCGTTGCCGTTGTCAGCGCCGCAATTAAGGTGATTATTTTGAGTTTCATGTGGCGCAAAATAGAACCTGCGGCCATCTCACCTGTGATTAAAGTCGAAAGTTGTGGATAGTTATGACACTCTAGGTAAGTGATGGTTGCGCGCGATGGAGACGGTTGGATTGAGTGCAGTTGCGGCAGCAAACACTGGGGTTTAAATGGCGCAGCCGGTCTTTTGATTTACCGTGATGGCGCAATCTTGTTACAGCACCGCGCGCCATGGGTGCACAACGGTGACACTTGGGGAATTCCAGGTGGGGCTCGTGATTCACACGAGAGCGTCATAGAAGGGGCGATTCGCGAGGCGGTTGAAGAGACCGGAATTGATCCACAGTGTATAAATCCGCGCGATACTCATATGGATGATCACGGTATCTGGAACTATCAAACGATAATCGCTGAGGCTAACGCCGATCTTGAAGCGCATGAATTAAATGATGAATCACATGAAGTTAAATGGGTTTTATTCGATGATGTGACGCGATTGCCGTTGCATCCCAGTTTTGCAAAATCTTGGCCAGTATTACGCGAGAAGTTAGATTTCCTTATTCAATCTGCGCAATGATTCGCGCACCACTGCCCCATCACTAGTGCGCCACAGCGGCGGCATTGAATTAAGCAAGACGCTTCCGTAGCGCTTTGTAACAATTCGCGAATCAAGAATTGCCACAACTCCACGATCATCCACGCTGCGAATTAATCGCCCAGTACCTTGTGCCAATAGCAAAGCTGCGCGCGGTAGAGAAACCTGCATAAAGCCACTGCCACCTGCGGCATCAGCTAAGGATGCACGTGCTGACATCACTGGTTCATCTGGGCGCGGAAAGGGAATGCGGTCTATCGCAACCAAAATACAAGAGTTTCCCGGAACGTCAACGCCCTGCCAAAGCGACATTGTGCCGAGCAGAATTGATGTCTCATCTTTTGCAAAACGTTCTACGAGCGGACCAACAGCATCTCCACGTTTTTGTGTAATTATCGTAATCGGTAACTCTTTTAAAACGTTACGTAAGTGCGCATCCGCTGCTTCCACCCCGCGCCACGAACTAAACAAAGCCAAGGTGCGACCACCTGCAGCATCAATTAACTCACCGAGTTCGGTCAAGACTTCAATACTTGGACCGTCGCGACCTGGTTCTGGTAAATGTTTAGGCATATATAAAACACCTTGATTAGCGAAATCAAAGGGTGAGCCAACATCTAACATCTGCACATTTGCTGGATCAATATCGCCATCTTCACTTTCGGAATCCGCATCCGAGCCGACAACAAAGCCAATACTGCGCGCCATCGCGTCAAAGCCATTGCCAACCGTCAAGGTCGCAGATGTTGCAATCACCGGCGTCTTAGTCAAAAGATTAGCGCGCAGGACTTCGGAGACCGACAACGGAGCTAAATGTAAGGTTGAAAAGGTTGGCTCATACCAAAGAACGTGTGAACCGCTCATCTTTAACAACTTGCCACAAGTTGTGTTTATTTCATTGACCGCACCCTTAACTCGTGCGCGTTCGGCAATACCATCAGAATCAATAATTTCATCATCAGCATTGATTATCTGAACAATGGCCGCTGCCGCCTCGCGCACTTTGCGAATCGGTGCTTCTAGTGAAGATGGGATCTCTTCCAGACGACCTTGCGCGTTAAAGTCCCCACGGATTTGATCGCCGTAATCCGCCATTGCATCGTGAAAATTATCAGCGGCCTTAGTCATGGCATCGGATAACTTGCCCGGCATATGTTTGCGCGCCATCGCAGCAGCGCGAATAACGCGCGCTGACGTTAGCTCTTCAGTAACCGCTTGAGTTGTGCGATCCATAAATTCGTGTGCTTCATCCAAAATCACGGCATCTCGTTCAGGCAAAATTGGATGCGAATCAACAATTTCAATCGCCAGCAAGGTGTGGTTGGTGACTACTACATCAGCTAATTGAGCTTTGGCTTTGGCGAGGGCGGCAAAACATTGTGGCCCGTAATTACAAACATCGGCGCCAACACATTCGCGACCAGAAAGTGAATTAGCAGCCCAAACGCGTCGATCAACCTCGGGTGCATCATCGCGATCACCAGAGACCCCAGGAGTCTTCGCCCAAGCATGTAAACGCTTGGCATCCTTGCCAAGATGGCTAACTTCTAATAAAACTTCGCCATCGGGATCAGGGTCTTCAGAATTCATCTTCTGCAGACATACGTAGTTGCCGACACCTTTATAAATTCCAAAAGTAATTTCGCGACCCAGAACTTTTTCTAGAGCAGGGACAACTGCCGGCAAATCTCTTTCTACCAACTGACGTTGCAGTGCTAGCGTTGCTGTTGCCACCAATACTTTTCGACCATGAACGAGTGCCGGAACTAAATACGCAAGTGACTTTCCAGTACCTGTGCCGGCTTGAACCATTAAGTGATGGCGATCGGTGAGGGCATTGGCCACAGCTTCAGCCATTTCAATCTGTCCCTCGCGAGGTGCGCCACCAATTGCGGCAACTGCAGCATCGAGCGCTTTACGCACCTGGGCTGAAAGATCGCTCATAGGGGCACAGTAGCGAAAATCAGTGACACCACTGCGATAGTCAGCGCGAAACAAATCGTATAGGATTTGGCAATTACAAACGGAGGGGCAAGTTTTGGCTAAAAAGAATGTAAGACGGCAGATTCCTAAGATTACGGAACTTGCTCCACTTCTTAAATTTGCGCTGCCGACTCTACCTTCGCGCAAAAAGCGTTTAGCAAAAGCCTTAACCATTTGGGATTTGCGTGAAATTGCTAAGCGCCGCACACCGACTGGACCCTTTGACTACACCGACGGCTCTGCCGAATCAGAGTTAACTCTAGATCGCGCCCGCCGTGCATTTTTAGATTTGGAATTTCGCCCAAATATTTTGCAAGATGTTTCAAAAGTTTCACTAGAGTGCAAAGTTCTAGGTGAAACCTTTGCAATGCCAGTTGGTATAGCGCCAACTGGTTTCGCCCGAATGATGCATACCGAAGGTGAAATCGCGGGCGCCCGAGCTGCGGAAAAATTCGGAATTCCGTTCTCGCTCTCAACTCTTGGAACCACCACAATTGAAGATGTTGTAGCGGCCTCCCCTGGTGGAACAAATTGGTTCCAGCTGTATATGTGGAAGGACCGCGATGCCAGCATGGAGCTGGTACGTCGCGCCCAAGAATCAGGTGTTAAGAATTTAATGTTGACCGTAGATGTGCCTGTTGCTGGTGCGCGTTTGCGCGATGTGCGAAACGGTTTAACGGTTCCACCACGCCTGACTGCTAAAACTTTGATTGATGCCATTCCTCGTCCCGAATGGTGGATTAACTTCCTGACAACTCCAGCAATAAGTTTTGCAACCATGAAAAATTGGAAAGGCACTGTCGCCGAACTGCTGGACTTTATGTTCGACCCGACAATGACTTTTGAAGATCTGAAATGGATCCGCGAACAGTGGAAAGGTGAATTAACAGTAAAAGGTATTCAGACCGTGGAAGATGCCAAAAAAGCGGCTCAATGTGGCGCTGATGCAATTATTTTATCTAATCACGGTGGCCGCCAATTAGATCGGGCACCTGTGCCACTGCATCTTTTAATCGATGTTAAAAAAGAACTCAAAGATGATTTAGAAATTCACTTAGATACCGGCATCATGCACGGGGCCGATATCTTGGCGGCAATCGCTCTTGGCGCTGACTTTACTTATGTGGGTCGCGCTTATTTGTATGGCCTCATGGCCGGCGGTCAAGAAGGTGTCGAACGAGCACTTACAATTTTGCGTACAGAAATGGTTCGAAATATGAAGTTGCTCGGAGTTAACTCGCTAGAGGAACTTGAACCAAAACATGTTCGACTTTTACCTGCTCATGCTGGGCTTGGCACACTACCTGGGGGAAATTAATGAAGATCGCACGTATCGGAGCTTTAGGTAGTGAAAAGCCAGTTGTAGTCGAAGGCGATCAAGCAATTGATGTCTCATCACTTGTAAGTGACTGGAACCGCACTGAACTTGAAAACGGCGGATATGAAAAAGTCGCCAAGGCTGATCTCTCAAAACTTCCACGTACTGCCTTAGCCGGCGTTCGCTACGGTTCACCCGTTGCTCGCCCAACAAAGGTAATTTGTGTAGGACTTAACTACATCGCTCACATCGCCGAAACTGGCGCTGATACTCCCAAAGAGCCGGTTATTTTTATGAAGGCACCTGATTCGGTTATTGGACCAAATGATGACATCGTGATCCCGCCAAATAGCACTGCAACAGATTACGAAGTTGAACTAGCAATTGTTATTGGAAAGCGCGCTCTTTATTTAGATTCTCCAAAAGATTCCGCATCCCACATTCTTGGTTACACAATCTCGCAAGATGTTTCAGAGCGCCACTGGCAGATCGAACGTTCTGGTCAATGGGTAAAGGGAAAGTCGTTTCCAACCTTTAATCCAATTGGGCCATACATCGTCACCAGCGATTCAATTAATCCACACAACTTGCGTCTCTGGTGCGAAGTAGATGGTGTTATGAAGCAAGATTCCAACACAAATGATTTGTTATTCGGCATCGATCACATCGTTTGGTACATCAGCCAATTCATGGAACTTTTTCCAGGCGATGTCATCAACACCGGAACACCTTTTGGTGTGGGCCTTGGCTTTAAGCCACCGGTTTACTTGCATGGCGGACAGAAGATTCGCACCGGCATTGATGGCATCGGTGAGATACGCAATAACTGCGTGGACTTTAAAAAGTAACTACTGCGGTAGATCAAAGATCGCTAGCGTGCTGGTAAAGCCACCATCGATTTGAATATCTGTACCTGTTACAAAATCTGACGCACTTGATGCAAAATAAGTTGCAATCCCAGCAAAATCCTTTGGCGCACCCCAACGACCTGCCGGCGTGCGCGATAAAACATGCTCTTGCAACCCAGGTACTGCGCGGGTAACTGAAGTCATTTCGGTAACAATCCAGCCGGGCAAGATCGTATTTACTTGAATATTGTCCGCACCCCAAGCAGCTGCCAATGATTTACCTAATTGGACTACTGCCCCCTTGGTCGCCGAGTAAACAGGTGCAACGCCTAAGCCTTGAACGCTGGTGAGAGATCCAATCAAAATAATCTTTCCTCCCCCACGCTTTTTCATCTCGGGATAAACAAGTTGGGCGCAATGAAAGACAGCCTTGAGATTGACATCGATAATCTCGTCAACAATGTCATCGGTATATTGCTCAGGACGCATACGAATATTCACCCCAGCGTTTGCGATCAAAACATCTATACCGCCAAAGTCTGCAACAGTTTGGCTAGTTGCCTTAGCCAAATCAGAACTAGATTTAACATCCACTTCATATGATTTTGCCTTGACTCCGAGGGCAGTTAATTCTGCAACAGCATCTGCGCTTTTCTCTTTACTACGCGCCCAAATAGCAATGTCAGCACCCGCTGCCGCTAAACCTTTGGCACATCCCAATCCGATCCCACCGTTGCCACCAGTAATTACCGCCAGCTTTCCGGTCAGATCAAAGAGTTGGTTAGAGGTCAACAGAAACCCCTGAATCCATTGACTTATAAAGCGCTTCAACCATCTTTAAGGTGCCGACATTGTCGGCAACGGATGCGCGAAGTGGTGAACCTTTAGAGACTGCATCCATTACAGATCCCATGGTTCCGATAAAGGCGTCCGGAAACCAACGCGTCGTAACTGGATAAGGCATCCAACCATCGGTCGGTAAAACTTGTGAATTAACTTCAAGAGTATCTACACGACCATTTGGATAGTCGTATAGAAAACCTAAGGTTCCTCGGATTGAACCTTTATCGCCATCGATGCGATATTCGGCGTAGTTATCTCCACCGCGATTTACGTGATTGGCGTGAACAAGTGAGGTGACCCCACTCTTGTATAACGCAGTCGAAATCGTGCGAGTTTCACCTTTTGGAAACTGGCCAGCGGTTCGACCCGCTGCACAAAATACAGTTTTAGCATCTCCCAAGAACCAGCGGATTAGATCGTGATAATGAATCGAATGCAACATAACCTCTAGGCGATCAAGATCTTTAGCCCAAGGCCAGAGCTCCCAAGGTGTAATTAAATTTACATTTATCGAGAAGTTGCTAACCGTTCCGATCCAGCCGAGTTCAACCATTTTATGGGCTGCGGCAACACCTTCTTCAAACCGTAATTGTTGATTAACGGCTGCGATGATTCCAGCATCTTTTGCTTGCTTCACCATCGCCTCACCCGCGGCAACAGTTGTTGCAAATGGTTTCTGCGCAAGGATGTGTTTCTTAGCCGCGGCAACCTGCGCAAAGATTTCTGGCTGTGCTGCAGCCGGAACAGCAATATCTACGATCTCTACATTTGCATCAGATAAGAGTTCGGCAAGTGTCTTGTAAACGGTAGGTATACCGTGGCGCTTTGCCACATCTTGAGCTTTGGCGTTATCGGTGTCAAAGATTGCAACTACTTCAAGGCCAGCCTTCTTATATGCCGGCAGGTGCGCGCCATCTACTATTCCGCCTGCACCACAAATACCTATTTTTCGTCTGTTCTCAGGCTTCACTTCTAACTTAACTGCCTCTGCAACCTCGCGGAATTGTTCAATCATGGCTATTCCTAACCTTCTGCTTTTTGATTTGCGGCCTGAGTTGTGCGATAAAGAACTGTTTGTAAATGCTCTGTATAGAGCAATAACTCTTCATTATCAGCGCGGAAAATTTCATAGGAGACTTTGAAAAGTCCCATGTTTTCATACTTAGGGGTCTTCTCCAAAAGGGTGCGCATTCCATAGATTGTGTCACCAATAAAAGTTGGCTTAATAAAGCGCAACTTGTCATACCCGTAACTAAAAGTATTTACATTGTTATGAGCAAAGAGTCCTAGCCCATAGCTAAAGACCATGGCACCTGGCACTAAGCGCTTTTTAAAGAGGCCATGCTCACGTGCCCAAATATCATCACCAACATATGGGTGCATATCTAAGACAAGTGAGTTAAAGAGCATTACCTCACCCTCAGAGATGGTGCGACGCAAAGAGCGGTCAACCTCTCCGACCTGATAATCCTCATAGAGCTTTACATCTTGATTCCAAACTGGAATCTCATAACGAGCCTTTGGATCTGGATTTGGATTCTTCATATCTGCTCCTTTTATATTCCGAACTCTTTGCGGATCTTTTCAGTATCTTCCCCAACATGTGGTGCACCTTTGGAATGTTTTACTGTCTTGCCATCGATGCGCATTGGTGAACGAGTAGTTTTTATCGCAATCTCACCTGACCCATCAATTGAATTACGGACCACTGTCTGTGTCATGTCTATCTCTTTGAAGCCATCGTGGGCGATTAACTCAGGCAGAGTAAGCACAGGTGCACACCAAATATCGGCAGCATCCAAAATCTCTAGCCAGTGCTCGGTGCTCTGTGTCGAAAGCCGGGTTGAGAGGATATTTGTAATCACTTCTTGATCGCTCCACCAACTCTTTGGATCTTCGTACCTACTTAAATCTATATCAAGTAGTTTTCCCAAGGATGGGATAGGTGTCATTGCAATTGCCATATACCCATCAGATGTCTTATATATTCCATATGGTGCTGGAAGAAATGCGTGCGCGCCGCTACCTCTCTTAACAATTACCTTTGGGTCGAAGAGATTGGCTGTGATTAACTCAAATTGCAGATCTAACATTGACTCAAGCAAGCTTGATTCAACTAGGCCGCCAACACCTGTTCGTTCGCGGCGCAGTAAAAGTGCGGTGATGCCATGTGCCAAATGTGTTGAAGTAAAAATATCTGCAACCGCTAAACCAACCGGAATTGGCGGGTCACCAGCTTTACCGTTAAGCCAAGGTAGCCCTGAGATAGATTGCGCCAGCAAATCTTGCCCAGGTCGATCTTTAAATGGACCTGTCGATCCATATCCTGTGGCACTTCCATAAATAATGCGGGGGTTTCGCTTCTTAACTTCCTCATACCCTAAACCAAGTCGTTCAATTACACCTGGCCTAAAGTTCTGAATAATTACATCTGCCTTCTCGACAAGTTTCCATACTTCTTCCATGCTTTGTGAGTTTTTAAGATCGGCGGCAAAGCTCTCTTTATTTCGATTCATCATATGAAAGGAGAGTGTGTCTCCGTCACTTGCTAAACCTGCAAAGGCCAGAGTGCGGCCGATGTCTCCGGTGCCTGGTCTTTCAATCTTAATCACTCGCGCTCCCATATCGGCAAGTCGCATCGCAGCAACTGGGCCAGCTAAGAACTGTGAGAAGTCTAAAACTAAAATGCCATTTAGCGGCAGATCAGATTTATCAAGTGAAGGCTTAGTCGACATGGAACACTTCTGGCATTGCCGCCCACCATTCGCCATCGGCGCGATCAGGAACTGGTGATTGCAGCGGCTTGCAAACTCCCCACCATTTTTGAGTCATTGGATCGGTAGCCATCTTGGCCATATCGCCATCAAAATCGTTACCGATATATTCAAAGTAAGAGAATAAAAGTTCGGCGTAACGATAAATAGAGTAATTACGAATATTGCACTCATAAATTTTGGCTAACACATCGGGCCAAACGTCAGCGTGCAGACGCTCATATTCGGCGCGGTTTTCTGGCTTCATTCCGATTACTGATGCATATCTAGTCATGACTTCTCCTTAACCTAATTTGTAGAAAGCTTTGGCTGTTTTGTGGCACATCCACTCTTGCTCTTCTTCCGTAAAGTGCGAAATAACTTCAACTTGAGCTTTCCAGATTTCAGCATAGGTATTGCCCAGCACAATAACCGGCCAATCCCCGCCCATCATTACGCGCTTTGCTCCGTAAGTTTTCACCATGAAATCAACATAAGGCTGCCAATCAGAGACTTTCCAGTTAGCCAGATCTGATGCGGTATTTAATCCAGAAAGTTTTGCATAGACATTAGGGAAGGCTGCAATTTCTGCCATCGAGGATGCCCAAGGCTCCATCTCTTTAGCCGCAATGGGTGGCTTAGCAAAGTGATCCACCACAATTTTCATATTTGGAAATTTCTTTGCCAGAGTGACAACGTTCTTGGTGTGTTCGGGCTTTATAGATACGTAATCAAAACTAAGGCCCGCTTTTTCAACCATTGCTAAAGTTTCCAGTACTTCCGGACGAGTAATCCAAGCATCATCTGATTCATATTTCGGATTTGAATAATCATGAGTCAGATTGCGAACTCCTTTGAAATATGAGTTCTTCTTAAAGGTTTCAATCGCAGCACGCGCTTCATTTGGACGATCAAATGGGATCCAGCCGACTACGCCTTGTACAAAGTTGGAATTAGCTGCCACATCTAACATATAAAAAGTATCTTCATATGTATCCCCTGCTTGAACCAGAACTGAACCAGTAACACCGGAAGCGGGGATTTCGGGAGCAAGTCGCTCTGGTGTGAAATCATCGTATAGCGGACCGTATTCAGGTGCGATCCACGAATACGCACGTTCACTCATAACCCAAAGATGTTGATGGGTATCGATTAGTTCTCTCGCCATGGTTATCTCCTTTTCCTATAGAACGCCGTATGCGTTCCATACCTCTCTTACACTTTTGCCGGCCAATAAATCCTTTAAAACACTCTTTTCTGTAGCTGCGCGAGCATTGGCCAACTCGGTCACCTTTGCTAAATGTTGTGCTGGCACAACCACAATTCCATCAGCGTCAGCAATTACTCCATCGCCGGGATTAACTTCTACTCCCCCGCAAACAACGGTTGTGCGCATCGCCTTAATTCGCATCCGTCCTTTGTAATCTAAGGGACGAGTTCCGTAACCAAATGCTGGAAAATCTAGCCCGACTATCTGCTCCGTATCTCGCAAAGGGCCATCGGCAACAACCCCGGTTCCGCCGCGACCTTTAGCCGCTGCCGAAAAGAGCTCTCCCCAAAAGGCAGAAAGCGCATCTCCCCCAGTTGCAACCACAGCAACTTCGCCAGGTTGCAAAGTATCTAAGAAATTAATGCCATCACCATAAGGATCTTTTTGATCGTATTGACTATCTGCGTCAAATTGCACCGTTGCAGCTAAACCAACAGCGCGCATATCTGGGCGAAGTGCCTTAACACTCACACTCATCGCATTATTGCGAACGCCAAGCACATCGAGTGAATCTGAAATCATCGCGCTACGAACGCGGGAATCAAGGGCCCAGGTCATTTTTTCTTCTCCACCATATATACGTGAATAAAGGCAATAACAGTCTCACCACGTTGGTTAGTGACAGTTACTTGCTCATCAACTAACCCAAAGTCAGCAGCGCGCTTGGCATGCTCCCGCTTTGTAATTATCTCTGCTTTAGAAGTGATTGTGTCGCCGATAAATACCGGCGAAATAAAACGCACCTTGTCATAGCCATAACTAAAAGCAACTTCATTCATCTCGCGAGCTAGCTGTCCCACTGCAACGCTTAAAATCAAGGTCCCGTAAGCCACACGTTGACCGAATACCTGATTCTTAGACCATTCAGCATCCATGTGGTGGGGATAGAAATCACCGGTTTGGCCAGCGTGAATAACAATATCCGTTTCAGTAATTGTTCGACCCATGCTTATCTGAACCGAATTTAATTCATATTCCTCAAAATAGCGTTTCATTTTTCTCTTATTCCTTTACATATTTCTGGTACATGGATGCGATCTCTGAAACAACGCTGGCATTTACTCGTCTTGAAGTCAATGCCTTATGTATCACTAGCGAACTTTGGTACTGCACATCTGGCCAACCCAATACTCGTGGTCGCACCCAGGCGCGCTCTAAGGTGCGCAAGGTGTTGCGATAAAAGTTAAGGGTTAGATCATTTAACGAACCGTTCTTCCAAGCCACCAAATTGCCAGGCTGTCCTCCTGCAGAACCATATGTTGTTGCTTGGATTTCAGGTAGTGACAGCAAGATCGCGGCAGTTGCTGCAGCTTCAACATTCTTACTCTTACTTGAGATAGCAACGCCTGCGCCACCTAGCTGTGACCCAGAGGCTTGGCCATCGAAAGATGGCACATCTTCATACACCAAACGATGTTTTCTAAAACCTTTATGTGAATAATTGCTATACCCATACATACAAATTCCGTGTGAATAATCATCGCCTACACTTAAGCGCTCTGCAATATCAATTGGGTTACTGCTTGAACAGAAATCAGGTACTAGCGCCGATAGTTCAACCATAAATTCCAGAACTTCTAGCGCCACGCTTTGATCGATGTAGCTTTCGCTAGCGGTAATAGATGCACCTTTCTGTGCCATCAGAGTTGCAAAGGTGCTGAAGGCATCTACCGGCTTATGCGGCCAGAGCAACTTGCCAGTGCGCGCTAAATCAAAGACATCACTCCAAAACACTGGTGCGCTATCTGCTTTATCTGGTCGGTAGGCACTTACTTGTGCTGCAGTATCGATTGCAAGTGCCCAATGTTTTCCTTGATATTTATAGGATGCATGAGATTGCCCAACACTGGTGCGCTCTAATAGTTCGAGCTGCTCTTTACTTGCCACATCTTCAAAAGCGATTACCGCCTTGGCATGGACTGCATCTGGAATATGTGGGTGATCGATAATCATTAGATCATATTCTTCATAGAATTCAGAGATATGTTGATCGCCGAATGCGAGTAGCGAACGAGCATCCCAGTTAACGGATATGCCACAGCGCTCTTGCAAAAGATCGTCAGAGTTAACGACCGAATCAAGACCGCGCGGGTGATCCCACGTCATACCTTTTAACTGGGTAGCCATAATTATTTGCCTAGTACCTTATTAATTTCGGCAGCAATCCAAGTGCGGATCTTGATACCTTCATCAATATATTTTCCATAGTTAAAGAAGCCATGGATCATCCCGTGGCAATCGATATAGGCGGTTGGAACACCGGCAGCCTTTAGCTTTGCCGCATAATCGATACCATCTTGGCGCAATACATCGTATTCAGCGGTGAAGATAACGGTAGGTGCCAAACCTTCATAATTTTTTGCAGAATGCGGCACCGCATATGGATTGGTGCGATCAACTGGACCATTTAAATATTGCTCCCAAAGCCACTTCATCCCACGTTGGGTTAAGCCAAAAGTTTCGGCGTTAGGCACATCAGGTGAATCAACGTATTCGGGCCCATTGCAGGGATAGATCAAGAGTTGATAAGCCAACTTAACGCCGCGATCACGTGCGGCTAGGGCTACAGCAGATGCCAGATTTCCACCGGCGCTATCACCACCAACGCCAATTTT
>Ga0209088_10001362_pt1 | contig 15802 bp, 36 predicted proteins | sample S_140625_EF_Meta_FD_187324 | JGI IMG/M metagenome (GOLD analysis project Ga0209088, IMG submission 187324) | Freshwater microbial communities from Lake Simoncouche, Canada to study carbon cycling - S_140625_EF_MetaG (SPAdes) (version 2) | ecosystem: Environmental > Aquatic > Freshwater > Lake ... | reverse complement strand
ATAATTAAATGTTATTTACAATTTTGTCAAATATCTTTCTTATTGCCCATTTAACAGACTCATAGGCAATTAAAATAATTATTATTTTATACATAAAGTGTAGCCCATAATAAGTTTGCTACTGCGCCAATAAAAAACATCATCCATACTTGATTGATTACAGGCATTACACCAGCATTGCCAATCTTGCGTGGATTAACTCGGTATCCACCAAACCCATAAATCAAACCTGATCCAATAAATGCAGCTAATAATCCTGCAAACCCTTGAAACCAATATTGATTATCAGGGAAAAATACAGGATGTATAAAACCCACTAACAAAGCCATACCGAATAAATTTTTAATTACTTTCATCGTCATTATTTTTAGTTAATAAATGCGCCCATAAAACTGATACTAAAACTACAACAATAAATTCAAATAGATATACGCGCCACATTATAAAATTGTTTTACCTTTAGTTACAATAAATTCTATTTTGCCGTCGGTAGTTATTGCGCTCGTTTCCTTTGGCTTGCCATACACACGCGTTAATAATGTTTCAAGCGAATATAAACTACCTTTCTCGAGTGATTTACGCATAGCGTTTGCGATTGTCTTTTCAAGTATCGTGCCCTTTGGATTTTTAAACACTTCGCCGAGTTCGGTTAAGTCCATCGCCATCATATTTTGAATAGTGTCGTTTATTTCGCTTAACTTATATCCGCTATCCTTTAAGATTGAAACGTATTTACGCGGTCGCCCGTTCGGGTTTGCAACTTCACCTTTTTTAAATTTATACTTTTCTATGTTTTGTGGATTTGGCATAACTACGCTATTTGTACGTTATTTTTAAACATTGTTTAATTCATCGGCTTTCTCTATAATCCATCTGTTTATAGTTTCCTGTTGAAACGTTGCCGATATGAGCAAAGCGTTAAATTGTTCAAATACTTCGTCTAAAGATACATCGTTAGGCATATCAATAGTAGTTGTAATGTTGTAATGTTTTAACGTGAGTTGCATTTGTCTTTGTGTATTTGGGTTAAAAAATCAATGTGTTGTTTCTTATCGCCGTATTCAATATGGCAGTTTCTACAAAGCGCCATTAAGTTTTCGATGTTTTCCGCTTGCTTTGTCCCACCCATTCCCCTCGCGTGTATGTGGTGTATATCGTTCGCCATTTTGCCACAAATTTCACACGGAATAAAATCGGTTACATCGTAGCCAAAGTATTTAAAATATATTTTAGTGTGTGGATTCATAGGGCTTACCGTTTCTTTTTACAATTAACGAAGGGTCGAGTTTTAACATCCTATCAACTATAACTTGGCAATAATTCGGGTCGAGTTCCATTCCGTAACATTTGCGTTTTAATTGGTGGCTTGCTACCATTGTTGAGCCACTACCTAAAAAAATATCTAAAACTAAATCATTTATTTTTGATGAATAATTTATTGCTTTATTTAGCAATTCTACAGGTTTAGGTGTTGGATGGTCTTTGTCAAATTCTCTTTTGCAATTCCAAACGTTAATATCTTTCATAGGGTATTTATTATTTCCTATAAAAATAATTAATTCGTGAGCGTTAGCGTATTTATTTAATGCTTGCGTTTGAAATTCTTTATTCCATACAATAACATTTGAAATTTTTAAACTTGAATTTATACAAGCTTCCCTAAATAGATGAAAACATTTCCAATCATTAAAAATATATTTATCAGTATCGTTTGTATAAATATGAAATAAATTAAAAACATCTGTAAGAAATTTAATAAAATCAGTTTCATTCATTTTATCATTTTCTATTTCTTTCATATTAGCTTTTCGCTCTTTGCTCCACGTTCCTGATTTATAAGCTATATTATACGGCGGGTCTGTTAAAACCATATCAGCTTTTTGCCCATTCATTAACTTTGCCACTTGGTCGCTATCTGTGCTATCGCCACAAAGTAAACGATGTTCGCCTATTTCAAATAAATCGCCTAAAACGATATCAGTTTTTATTTCATCTGGGATTGAATAATTATCATCTTCGGCTTCTAAAACTTCGGCTTCAAAGTTTGGTATATCTAAACCCCACTCCGTTAATTGTTCCGCGTCCCAATTATTCGCCAAATCGTCCCAATCCCACTCGCCAAAACCAACGTTATCTTTTATAATAAATTGCTTCTTTTCATCTTCGTTTAGGTCGCTAACTTGTTTAACCCACTCGTCAGGAATATCTTTAAACCCTATTTTCTGTAATGCCTTTAATCGCATATTGCCACCTTGCACAATAAAGTTTTCATCAACTACGATAGGACGTATAAAAAGCATTTTAGGAAAATCATTAATTGAATCTACTAACTTTTTAAATTTAGCATCTTTAATTATTCTGGGGTTATTTGGATTTGGTTTTAATTTAGATAGCTTCATAAAAGTTTGTTTCGTATTCTAAAATTCTTTTTGTGTGGTGGTGGTGTCCGCTATCCCAAATCGGAGCGCACCAAATATGCGATACTGTTTTTACTTCGTAATTATTACGCTTGCATTGTTCTAAAAATGAGTGCGCCGTGCGGTGTTCAAAGTTCCAACAATCGTCTTTTGTTGTAATCGGGTCAACTTCAAACCTTAATTTTTTGCTCAAATTTTTATCTATCAAAAATGCGCTTGTGCGAATATGCGGTTTAATTAAGTTGCTCATCTCATTACAAACAACAATATTTTTAGAATACTTATCGTCAAACTCTTTTAAAAATGTTTTTCTCATAGGTAGCCAATCATCGCACACGAATAATAATTTATTCCAATCATTGCCAAAGCCTTCTAATCGTTCATTACAAATATCCTGGAAACTGCCTATATCGTAACCAACGCCAACACGTCTAATATATTTAACGCCTTTGCAAACCTCTTCAAATTCGGGTTGTGGCTCAGTATGATTTTGAATTATTACTAATTCGTAATTAAGTTGCTCGGATTGCTCCCAAGCATTTACCCAAAGTTTAATGTTTTCTAAACGATCGTGAACGTTTACTACTAATTTATTCATTGTTAAAAAGTTTTTCGCTACCTATGTTTAAATCAAATCTACGCCCCTGGTTTTTTTTCTCGTAAACTATAATAGAATCGTAACAAGTTATTGAATTAGTTGTTTGCCAAAATTCGGACAACTCATTATTGTTTGCGGTTTGAATTTTTAGATTACCTGTGCTTAATTCGTCGATATGCTTTTTAACCATATTAACAAATGTGTTTGGATTGTTGCCGTTGTAAGGGTCGGAAATATAACACGTGTGCAAATCTTCAGCCAAATAAACGCTACCCGATTTTAATTGCGGATATAAAAATTTAAAAGATGCAATTAAATCTTTCATTATGTGGCTACCGTCGTCTATAACTAAATCGGGAATCCCGTATTTGTCAATAAGCGAATTTAAAAAAAGTACATCCGCCTGGTCGCCGATTTCAATATGTATTTGTTCGCCTTCGTACTGCTTGCATTTTTCGTCTATATCAATGCCAACTATCGTAACGTCTTTGCCAAAGTAATCTCGCCACATTTCAACGCTACCGCCTTTGCTTACGCCGATTTCAAACATTGTAAACTTTTTGCCGACAAATTTAGCAAAGTGCTTTTCGTAGATATCTAAATAATGAATCCATTTATTGCAGATATTACCGCCGTTGTTTAAGAATAATTTATGTATCATAAAGTTGAGTTATAGTATTTGTAAACGTCTTTTAACATATCGCATACACATGCTGGACAATTACGATTGTAATGATAATGCGGATTAACAACACGATAAGCCTCGATTACTTCGTTATGTATGTCAGCATTAAAATTAACCAATTCGCCTGTATGTGCGTAAAGGTCGTAAATATGTTTATGCTTTTGTAATACTTTCAAATGTGGCTCGACGTCTGGGGTTAATGTCGAAAAGGTTGTATTTTTTTCGCCCCCATTCGCCGAGTGCTTCGCCATAATCTTGCCTTGCTTTTTCATTGTTTATTAAAAAATTTAAATGTTTATACCAATCCGATTGCTTTTCAACCCATAAAACAGGCGCGTCTGCATCCATAGAATACGGTTCAACCTTTGAACAAATTACAGGTATATTCTTAACCGATGCTTCGAGTAACTTTAAGTTTGATTTGCATTTACTCCAATCATTTGCCACCAAAGGCACAAGCATAATATCCGCGTTTTCGTAAATCTCCATGTATTCAGTCGGTCGCATACCAGCGTAAGCGTCAAATTGTAAACGCTTTGATGCAGTAAAGTGGTTTAACATTTTATCCCAAATTGGACGGCTTGCGTCGTCGTCTGTGTAACCTCCTAAAACCATTTTTATTTTATGTCGATGTTGTGTTAATCTTTTTATCGGATATTTTAATAACTCCAAATCGTGTTCGTGTGTGCAACCACCCGCCCAAAATATTCGAATAAAAGCATCGTCTTTTTTATCCGCTATAAATTGCCCTTCGCCAAATGGTAAGGCATTTGGGAATATCTCAATACTTTTATTAAATGGATAAATGCGCTCGGCTAAACGTTCATTTGTACAGGTAACCAAATCAGCCATTAACAAATTGTTTTCAATGCGCCCTACCATTTCTTTATATTGATTGTAGTTTAAATGGTTAGATGGTAAAATCCAATCGTCGTCCATATCGCAAACTACTTTACAATTAATAGCTTCGCGAATAGCGTTTAAATTATTATCCCAAAGCGAAATCCTGTTAAATAAAAGTATGTCGTAATTAGTAGAAAGCATTTCTTCGGTAGGATAATTTGATATAACGCCTGTAATGTTATCCATGTAACCCATCGGTAAACAAACTCTGTGATAACCGCAACCGCTATTTGGGTGTGAAATTCCTAATATTTTCATTTGATATTGTTTGCGATTATTCCAGATAAAAAAATAGTTGCTATAAATTCGGGTGCAATTGCAGGCATAAAAAAAAGTATTACCGCAACCCAAACCGACAAACAGGTAAGACAATCAAAAGGCTTTAATCTTTGCCATCTAGTGTAATTTAATTTGCGTTTTATCCAAAAGGTAATCCCAGCAATATTTATAAAATAATAGCTAAAAGAAATCGACGCAACGATAATTATTAATTTATCCATTAATAGCCTTTTTTAGTTCGTGTTTCATTTTCTTTACAACCGCAAAAACGTGATCCTTTGGAATATCAAAATACTTTGCTACATCAACACAACTGCGCAACTCAACATATTTATTAAAAATTATGCTTTCGTGCGCATCCTTTGGCGTTCCTTTTAATTTGCTTTGCAAAATACTTTCCGCAATTTGTACCGTTCTAAATGGTATCGAGTTTCCGTTTTGGCTGTTAATATATTCAAACGCTTTCTCGATTTCGTTTTTTCTGTATTTATTATAAAATGGACTGCGGTTTGAAGTTCCCATAGTCCAAATTATTTGCATTACAAAGCCTATTATATTGCCTTCCTTTGATATTTTTTTTAATTTGTTGCAATCGTATTCGAGCAACACAATAGCCAATTCCTGTTTTAAATCGTCTTGAAGTTCCACGGGCTGAATTTTCCCAATAAGTTCATTTATCTTTTCATTGTTATACAACTGCTCTATAATGTCGTTACAATTCACAAATTAAAGTTATAATATAATTTGCAATAATTCATCAATATTTTTTACTACGGCTGTTTGACCTTTCCAATTTAGATGAAATTCTATTTCTGCATCAGTTAATTTTCTCGCGGATGGCGATTTTTTCCCGTCCTTAATTTCAATTAAATAGTTTATTCCTTTGTAACCTATAACTATATCTGGAAAACCTTTGCCAACTTCGTGAGTACTAAATACGCTTAAGTTTGGTATTTTGCGAAGTGCTTTTATTATTTCGGCGTGATTACTATCCGTTCGTTTTATCATAAATTGCATTATAGTAATCTTCTCCGTTTTCTCCTGAACAATCATAACCTGAAGCGTGAGCATCTATTATCTGTTGCTTTTCTAATTTTTCTGCATATTCAAAATCTTGGTATACTAATTTGCCATTTGTAAGTAAATACTGTTTTTCTAACCATTGTACTGCTGTCATAATTATATTTTTTTAATTTTTTTAAATGAGAGGGAAGTGGAGCTACCACTCCCCAATGTTTCTACTTCTGAATATGCTGATTAAGTTAACATCACAGCAGGAAGTTCATTTTCGTCTGCTTCTCATTTTTTAGGTTTAAAATATTGTTTAGCAATCTTTAGCACTTCCCTTACTTACAAATGTTTCATTGTAGTAATTAATACCTATATTTTTCCACTTTGCTTCTTGTGGATTAGTATGATAAGCATCTATTATCTCTTGCTTGTGCATTTCTTTGGCTTGTTGATATTCTTTATTAAACTCTAATTCAAATTCATTCAAATTAAGTTGCCCATTCATAAATTGTACATAAAGAATCCCGATTGATTCTGCAAAATTTTCTATTGATGTCATTTTTTGTTTTGTTTAATAAAGTTATCAATAAAAGTTTCTACTTCGTTGCGCTGGTCTTCATTTAGATAAATTAATTTATCGTTAATACTTTCAATCATAAATGAGTCGGCTAATTCTTTTTTTAATATCGCCCTGTTTTTATCCGTTAATTTATGGTCAATTGAATTTATTATAATGTCGCATTTTATAATGTACGAATTAAATAATTCTTTTGTTGATGAAGCACAATCGCGTTTAACGTCCTCGAAATATATCTTGGCATTGTTAATGTGATGCAATGCTTTTGCAAGTGAAAAAGTGTTATCGCTAAAATTCATTAAAATAAGTTTATTTGAGTTGATTTTTTGTTGTTATAAATACCTTGTGCGCATTCAAAAATAGTTTTTCCAGCTTCATAATCTACGAGATTACGAGCAATTTTATTTATTGGTTGTTTGCCTTTATATTTTCTAAAGTCATAATTATGAAATTTGCATAAAATATTTACTTCGTCTTTCATTTCACATAAAATACCTTCTAATTTTCTTTCTCCTATGTCATTAGGCAAATTAAAATTAGTCCAATATAAATGTCTGCCTCTTTTTTTACCTTGAATTAAAGGCTCATAATATGGAGTTACATTTTCAACGCAATATTTACCTTCAAAAAAATTATCTAAAAAAATTATTTCTTCATAAAGTTTTAAATCAGGAAATAAATATTTAAAATTTTCTCTATTTTTTTGAGTAACTCTTACTTTTGAATGGCTTGGACACGGTGGAGAACTCCAAATAAAATCAAATTCTTTAAAATGTTCAAGTAAATATTGGTGCGCATCGGCTACAATAACCCTATCATTAGGGAAACGCTCTTGATATAATCGCGCTAACTCTTCATCTAATTCAACTGCCGTAACTTCGCAATCATTCCAAAGTAATCTGTTACCACCTAAACAAGCGTATAAGTTTAGTACTTTCATTTTTTTAAATATTCGTTTATAAAAATTCGTTTAAAAATATTGGTTATTGTGCTCAAATCTTTGTCGCTAATTTTTTCAAAATTATTTGCCTTTAATTTTAGAAAATCTGCATAAGGTTGCTTTTCGCCAAATAGCTCGAAATTTCGCCTTAATTCGTTTTCGTGTACTCTTACCGCCCTTTGATAATAATCAGCCTTTAAATCGTCTGTAATAGCGTGCAGAGAGTATTTTAAAAGCCAATCATACAAGTACAAAGGTAAAATTTTAAAATCGTAATCTTTTTTGCGCCATTCCTCAATTTCTTTTAAGCGTTCTTCGTCGCTCATTTGGTAAGCAATTTCTTTTAATTTCGGCGGTGGCGTTGCAAGGATGCGCTCATTGTTAAAAATTCGGTAAGCGTCCATAATTCTGCAAAAGTATGGTAGCGTAAATTGATCGTAGTGTTTGACATCCACGTCAAGTTTTCCCGTAACAGCCAACTCAAACGCTTCAATTATTTCTGTGGACAATTTATGTCCAAAATTTTTTTTAATAAAAGTAACGTTAAACATATCTTCTTCGGGTGTTGGATATTGCATTTTGCGAAGTCCAATTAATAAAAATATCCTGTGAAGTATTGGGATTAATTCAGCGTTGGATAAGGTTATAATTTTCGTCGAGTTCTGGCATTCCGTTAACCCATCTGTTGGCGTAGTCGTCCATGAGTTGTTGATTAGTTGGTTTTGCATTTTGATTTTGTTTTAGTTCGAATAATCCTTTGTAGCCATTCGCGATTGATTGATGGATAATTTCGCGCGCGGTATTCTGATTTTGATTTGATAATTTATAAAGTGTATTAAATGCGATTTGTTCTGATTCGATTGTTTTGTATGTAAATTTAAAATTTGTTTTTTTAAAATTTAACCATGTATTCCAATCATTTAAAAAATCTTCACTAAAATTATTAGTATTAATAATTTTAATAGTTTCAATTTCTTTTACTTTACTTTTCTTTACTTTGTCAGTGTTACGTACACTTTCGTAATGCGTTACATTTTTTGTAACATCTTGATTTTCACGCCATTGTGCAATTCTTTTTCTGTTATTTTCATTTTTTATTTGATACTTTTCACTAAACTTTAGTAAACTTTCATTAAAACTTTCTCCATTGTTTGAACAAATAAGCCCTAAAGTTTCCATAAACTCCCAGCATTTATTTAATTTTTTGCCTACGTTTAATTGTGATTTTAATACAACTGTTTTAATAGGTTTTTCCTGTTGAGCAAATTTTTCAAGTAAAGTGTAAAATAATCCCAAACCTTCATATCCAAAGTTTATGTATAACTCCGATATTTTTTCATCATTAAAGGCGTTTGAATCGTGTAAGTAATACTTCATAAAATAAAAAAAGGTTAGCATTGATAGTAGCAACGCCAACCTTTTAAAGTTGAAATAAAAATTTCGTTTCGGCTACTATCTCGCAACGAAATTGTATGCAAATATAAAAAATTAATTTGATAAAAAAAATTATCTACAATTTGCGTGTACACTATTAAGCGCTGGTTTAAAACGTTTTATCATATTATGTTCTATTTTTAAGGTTTCTTTTATTGTTGGATTTTCTCGAAGTATATCCATACAAAACCATAAAACATTATTAAAAGGCATATCCTTATCCTTTAAATGACATAACAATCGACCTCTTAATTTTTTTGACATTCCAATATAAACCAATTGGTCATTATAAAATAAATGATAAATTCCTAAACAATCTGGTATTGCTTTTTTGCCGTATTTATTAACAAGCATTTGTAAATTAAATGGCAATCCAATAATATCTCCATCTACAATAAAAGGATTTTCTGCTTTGTCTATGTCTTCTAAAAATTCTTGTCCAATATAAGTTTGCATAATTAAAATTTAAAATACCGTAATGAATTAAAAACATTTAAATGCGCATTTTTTAAAATAGTTCGCATTGTTTCATCGGTCATAACCCAATCGCGCAAAGCATCCCTACTATGAATTACGGTTGTATGATCGCGACCGCCGAGCATTTGCCCTATTTCTTTTAACGTGTATTTAAACGATTGTTGATTAAGTAAGCAATCCACTATAACGAATCTGGTCATCACCATTTTATACTCGCGTGATTTACTCAATACCTTTGATTCATTTACGTTCATATAATTGCAAACCTTACGTATTATTTCAAAGTGGTTTAAATCAATTACAGGCGATTCTAAAGGGTGTTCTACACAAGGGTTGCATAATATCATAATGAATCAAAATTAAAGCCGTCCCAAATGCTTGGACGTAGTTTAAAAAAATTGTTATACTTCTTGTGTTTTGCCATCAGCATACGAGCGTAGAAAGGTTTTACATCGTTTTTAATTTTAAACGAATCGTCCTTTGCTTCAATCATTGTTTGCCATCGCATACGGTTTATAATCATTTCAGCGGAAAAGTATTTGTAACCTAGTCCGTAGGCATTAGATGTAAATTGTTTAAATGCCTTGTATAAATGCGGATTTTTTTCGTGATAATTTATTATCATTTGTTGTTGTTCAGTCATTTTTTTATTTTTGAAAGGTTTGAAAATAGAGTGGGGAATCGTACACTCTTTGAGTTTTCAACTATTGCAACGGTTACAAAATCTGCAATAATCTTTACTTTTTCCCCACTCTTTGCATAAATGGTTTTTCGGTTGTAGGATACAACATCGTTGATAATAAACATTATTTGCTTATCGTGGTTTTAATGCTTGTTGTTGATGTTTTTGTGGGTGGGTGTAATGTTATTAACTCATCAGCGAATAACACTTCCATAGGGTGTTTTAATGCCTTTAAAAACGTTTGGCATTCTTTAATCTTAAAATCAATTATCGCCTTTTGTTCTTCGAGTTCTTTTAACTCTGGGTCGTTGGTTAACGAGTAATCGTATTTTGTGCCAACTTCGGCAATTTCGAGTTTAGTACCAGAAGCCGTAACGTGTGCTTTGCCGTACTTTGAAACCTCGTTTAAAATGTAATCTTTGTAATTATCGTTGTCTTTAATTTCCTTTATTAGCAAATCCATCTTTGCAAGGTTTTCGGCTAGTTTAATAATGTTACCTGTTAGGCATACATTATCTACTACTTTGTTTGCTAGATACTGAATATTTGATTTGCTGATTTGTTCATTAATTTCTGGCAACATACTGATTTCTTTTATAAAGTTTAAAAATTTCAAATTGAATTTGTGGATATGTTAGACGTAATATTATCGATTCATTTTCTGTATAACAAATTGCGTCGCAATCATACTTTGAATTTCGCAATCTGAATGGATTTGTTGTTAAGCAAATGATATTGATATATTCGCCATTTAGTTTTGCGTAGTATTTCATGGCGCGACCTCTTTATTGATTGATAAAAAATAGGTTTTCATTTCTTTACTTAATTTATATTTTTCTTCAATCTTCATAACTAAACCGCCTGATTTTAAATATTCAATTGCCTTTTGATATTCTGGAGTTGATTTGTTTAACCATGCTTTGCCATCGTCTTTTACAGGCGTTTCTACTTTGCCACTTGCTTTGTTGCCGTCGTCATCCCTCATTATGTCGTCGATTTGCAGGTTCAAAATACTACTAATGCAGTAACGCCTTGCGTAAGTAATACAACTGCCTTTATCCTGTGGCGTGTCCTTTACAGGCTTCATTGTATAGGTTGCCTCAATCCATTGCCCCGATGTGTGCATTAATAAACAATAAAGCGAATTTTCATCTATTGGAAACATTGTTAGCGCAAGTCCAGATTCAGCTAACGGCTCAGTTATGGCTTCAATAATTTTAGGTAATGAAGCGTAGGTTGATTTAAAAAATGGGTTCTCTGCGTCCTTTTTAATCCCTTCGCATTTCACGTGGAATAAAATAAGCCCTTTGGCTAGTTCGTTGATTTCGTTTGATTTCATTTTGTTTAATTTAATATTTGATGTAATTAGTTTGCGGATGTTGTTTTAAAATCTTCGATAATTGGTGTTGTTTTAATATTAACTCTATTATAGTACTCCACTTTTCTTTTGATTTCTTTACTTTCCTCTCGCGTCTGTTCGGTAAAAAAGATTTTTCCATAAAATGTAATTATTAATAGTGCGGTTGATACAAATAAAATTACCATAAGTAATGAGTTAAATTTTGCTTTAAAATTAAATCGTCGATTTTTTTTGTAAAATCAAAACAAGTACAAATAATAAAGTCGTAAATATCTTCTTCTTTATATTCACGCTCCATTTCTTCCCAATAATTTTGGAAAGTTAAAGTGTATGCGCGTGTTAATAATTCCCCTGTACTCATATCGTTAGCCTCAAAATATAATTTATCGTGTCGGTCTAGATATGCTTTGAATTGATATACAGGAATAACAAGCGAGTTATCGATGTAATTATTATCTACAATTTGAACAATAATATTATCATCTTTTAAAACGAAATCAATGATTTCAAATAATCTCTTTTTTTGCATTTTGTTTAATTTTAGTTTGTGAATAATTTTCTAACATTTTTCTTAATTCAAAATTCCCGCCGAGCTTGTCGATTTCATTTTGCGTTAAATAAACAATTAAAGGTTTCTTTTTTTGATTTTCTGGGATTGGCTTGCGCCCTCTTTTTTGTAGCATAGTTTTATATTTGGTTAAAAATTGAATCGCCGAGTAAAGCGAGAATAATAATGATGGTTACTGTGATTGCGTCTTTTGTAGATTGTTTCACTTTGTTTAGTTTTTAGTTTTAAAAATTGTGCGTCGCAGTCGCACCCCTGAAAGTTTTATTAAAATTTAACGCCTTTCATTCTTAACATTTCTTCAAGTATTTTTCTTTTTTCTGTGTAAGTTGAGCCGTTTAATTCAATTTCATTTTTTAAAAGTTGTAAAAGTTTTTCTGTAGTCATTTTGTTTAGTTTTAGTTGTTATCTTTTTGTTTGATAAATCAAAGATACAACTTTATTTCATTCTACCAAATAAAAATAAAATATTTTTTTATTTTTTTTATGTTGTTTTGATAAAAGCCAATGCAGTATTGAATTACAGGCCAAAAAAAATTTATAAAAAAACCCCGAAAATAAAAATAATCGGGGGATATCAAACTAAACAAAAACGAGAGAGTGCCAAAAGTAAATAAAAAACCCGATGTAGAAACATCGGGTTACTAACCAATATGTACACTAAACCCTAAAATACAAATCTGCTTCAGCAATTCGCCTTCGCGTCAATCCTTTTAACTCTAGTAATTCGCCACCTACTCGCGCTTTATTCCATTTTAAAAATTCGTCTTTAATACTTTTGTCATTTGGGTTTAAAACTATCTTTTTACGTAGCGTGGATTTATTAAACGCTCCGATGCCTAAATTATAAATAAACGACAAACAGGAATCAAATTGATTCTGGTTTAAATTTAAACCATGCAATGCAATTGATTTGTTTTTTAATTCCCACATTAATAACTCGTTAGCCTGTTGTTCGTTGATTGTATCGCCTAATTTAATTTTACGCCCATCCGTGTACATAGTTGAACCAAAACCTATGGTTACTACTGATGCAGGGCATAGGTAACTCTTTGGCTTATAGCCCTCAAACATTTTAATTAAGTTTATGCAGTTTTGCGATGCTATCATTTTTTTATGAGTATTACGTTACACAATATCGAACATAAAAGTGCTATTATAAGCCACATTATCCAACGATTTTTTGCGGTTACTTTATTAGATAACTTTCTATTATCCTCTATGTATTGAGCGCATTTTTTATTTACCGAAATTAATTCTAATTCGCACGATCTAATCTGCGCACTATCGCGAATAGTTTTAGTAACCGTATTTGTTTTTGTAAGTACCTGTAAAACTGCATCGCCTTTTATTAATTGCGTTTTGCTGTGCGTAAGCCAAACAGTATCAATAAAAGCCGAATCATAATCACCGCAATTTATTCTTACATAGTTAGTATCAAAACTTGTAAAAGTATCAACTTTTGATAATACACAAGGGAATGTATCACGGCAAAATTTGGCAAGGAGTTCGGGGTGTTTTGCGTTTAATTTGTCAAGTTTTGCGCTTGGGTTACAAGACCAAATCATTATCGTCGCTAGGGCTAATATCAAATATTTCATGGTAAATAGTATTTATTGATTCGTTAATAATTGCAATTGATTGAAATTGTATTGTTTTAATAACCAGGCGTTCATCCTCATCCATTAAACCCATATCGAGCAAATCAATAGCACCAAGCGCATTGTAAGCCGACGCGATATATTCGCTACTTCTGTCTTCATATTCAATTTCAATTTCATTATCCAAAATTTCTTTTAACATAATTTACCTTTTATGATTGAATAATTTTTAACCGTATAATCGCCATCGGATGCGATTTGAATGTGAGCGAAGCCGTGCATAGTATTTCCAACCAATGGCGAATAATCCGCGCGTAATTCACATAAACAACCCGTACTCCAACAACTTATTATTTTGCCGTCTAAATCCGTTTCGGGGTGGTGGCTTGGTCTATGTAGGTGTCCAACAATTAACGATTGCTTTGCCCTTAAGAATGCGCCACGCGATGGATTTACAGGGGTAAACGCTCCTTTAAAAATATGATGTCCGTGTGTGATTGATAATTTACCCGCCTTAACTAAAACCTTATCGTCTAAAATCTTAACGCCTACCGAATTTAATTGCAATCTTTCTTCTAAAAAAAAGTAGTCATCGTTCCAAATCTCTCGAACCTTTGAATATAAAAACTTTTCCCAACGGATGCAATGGTTACCTTTTAACCAATAAATTAAAGCCTTTGGAAATGCTTTGCGCAATTGAACTAAAAATTCTTTTGTCGCGTCAAATTCCTCTTTTATACTTCTTTTCTTTGGGTCTGGCTCGAACTTGCTCACAGTATGGCAATCCAGCAGGTCCCCGTTTATGAAAATAGTATTTACCTTTTCTTTTTTGCCGTAATCCAAAGCTATTGTTATTGCGTCAATGTTATGATAAGGGATATGCAAATCAGATATAAGCAAAATATTGTTACAGCATACAGGCAAAATATAAGGTTCTCGTTGTTCTTCATACGATTGCGGTAAATTATACGGATTTTTACTTCTACTTTCAGTCATGTGAAATTCAGTATTTTTAAATTTATGTTTATGTGCCGTACCTTTTTTACCTTCGATATACCTTAATGAACTTCTGCAATCTTCAACATTTTTAAATGCAAGATTGTTATCTGCATACATAATCCTAGCCAATTTTAAAGTTGGCATATTTGGGAACTCTTTTCTAAAATCCCTTGCAATATCACTTTTGCTCTTTGCCAAATAATTTACCTGTTGAATTGGTAAACAAATTCTTCATGATGTAAGCAATAGCTGAAGTTAAAGCCATCGTGCCTATTGCTTTCCAATCAAACACTAAACTACCGGCTTCAACGGTTTGATACACTACGGTAATTACTGACGATAAAACCGCCATAATTAAACCTTTTAAAAAGTCGGTTGAATTAAGATTAAACAATGTACTGTTCATAATTTACTTTTTTGATTTTTTATAAATTGAATATAAGCCACTAATAATGGCTATTAAAGACGCAATAAAAGTTAATACAGGTTGTATTTGCGATAACGATACAACTGCACAGATTCCGCTAATTGCCGTTAATGGTGGTTGGTGTTGATTCATTATATTTTATTTGCTGATGTATCTTTTATAAATAAAGGCGAATAAGTTAAAACAAAATTATCTATAACACTATCGTCAGAACCCCAATTTTGAAGTATTGTATTTGGTACAATCATGCTAAAATTTTCGTTTAAATCATGTGTCCCATTATCAGCATCTACAAACAATAATGAACATTTAACTTCAGCTTCTGTGATATTTCTATTTAATGTAATTGTCCAATAAATCGCGTTACAATCTTTTTCATGTAACAATCCTGTTTTAAATAAAATTAATTTTAAGTAATTCATAAAAAATATTTAATAAAGTATAAAATAAGGTACTCTTTGAACTGTTGTTGTAGCACTCATTGCAACAGATGAAGGTGGTGTTGTAGTGTTATTAACTATCACCGATGAAATTTTTACCCCATTAGTATTAACTGCCGATGGGGGTTCAATAAATCCTGTTTGCATTATTGTACCGCTTGCAATTGTAGGAAGTCCAGAAGCAGCACTTGCTTGATAACCTAAATAATAAGTTCCCTTTGCTAAAAAAAACGGTGTTATTGCTTGAGTTTTCCAAGTGTTTGCAGCACCATCCCAAAAAGTTCCACTATTAGCAGTAAATGTTAATCGTGTTAATGTCCCACCACTTAAGGAATATATTGCCACACCATTATAATTAGACGGAGTTACTGCAAGTGATACTAAACGGTTAAAAAATGCAATCCCTC
>Ga0209088_10001358_pt1 | contig 15830 bp, 15 predicted proteins | sample S_140625_EF_Meta_FD_187324 | JGI IMG/M metagenome (GOLD analysis project Ga0209088, IMG submission 187324) | Freshwater microbial communities from Lake Simoncouche, Canada to study carbon cycling - S_140625_EF_MetaG (SPAdes) (version 2) | ecosystem: Environmental > Aquatic > Freshwater > Lake ... | reverse complement strand
CGGCAGCCACCGTGGGATTTATCACCGCGTCCAGGAGTTACTACGCCTGGGCAGTTAGGTCCGATTAAGCGTGTGCGACGGCCCTGCATGGCGCGTTTAGCACGAACCATGTCGCGTACGGGAATGCCTTCGGTGATGGCGACCGCGAGGTCGAGATCCGCATCAAAGCACTCAAGGATAGCGTCAGCGGCAAAGGGTGGAGGTACGAAAATCGCTGAAACGGTGGCACCTGTTTGTTTAGCGGCATCAGCAACAGTATTAAAAATAGGAACCTTCACGCCATTGTGTTCGAAGACTTGACCGCCTTTACCTGGGGTGACGCCAGCGACGATTTGCGAACCGTAGTCGATGGAAAGTCTTGCATGACGACCACCGAAATCTCCGGTGATGCCTTGAACTAAGACGCGTGTTTTTTCGTGAACGAGAATAGACATTTTAAAGAGTAATTATTTTTGGTTAACGAGTTTCACGATCTTTTGGGCAGCGTCGGCCATCGTATCACCTGATACAATGGTCAGTCCGCTATTCGCGAGGGTGGCTTTGCCAGCTTCGACGTTGTTGCCTTCGAGGCGAACCACGAGAGGGAGTTTGAGTCCGGTTTCTTTCACGGCTTCAACAATTCCCGTAGCGATTACATTACAATCCATAATACCACCGAAAATATTAACCATAATACCCTTAACGTTGGCATCACCTAAGATGATTTTAAATGCAGCAGTAACTTGTTCTTTGCTCGCACCGCCACCGACATCGAGGAAGTTAGCGGGACTGCCACCAAAGTGTTGAATGATGTCCATGGTGGACATCGCTAAGCCGGCGCCGTTGACCAAGCAGGCGATATTTCCATCGAGGGCGATGTAGGATAGGCCGAATTTTGAGGCTTCGATTTCTTTAGGATCCTCTTCGTTTAAATCGCGCAATGCGACCACGTCAGGGTGTCTAAAGAGAGCGTTATCATCAAACGATACTTTCGCATCGAGTGCTAAGAGTTTTCCTTCTTGGGTGACGAGGAGGGGATTCACTTCGACCATCGCACAATCTTTATCCCAGTAGAATTGATAAAGTTTAGTAACTAAAGCTACGCACTGTTTGAATAATTCGCCGCTGAAACCGAGGGCGAAAGCGATTTGGCGAGCTTGGTAAGCTTGGATGCCGACCGCAGGATCAATTTGAACTTTGAAAATTTTCTCAGGCGTATGGTGGGCGACGTGTTCGATTTCCATTCCGCCTTCGGTGGAGGCAACGATGACGGGACGTGAGGTCGCGCGATCGAGCAGAATAGCTAAATAATATTCATCATCACGTCCATCGGGACGTTTACCGAGGTTAGCAGCTTCAGTGAAGTAGAGGGTTTGAACTTTACGACCTTCAGGACCCGTTTGTGCGGTGACTAAAGTATTACCAAGCATCGCTTTGGCGTTCTCGATGGCTTTCTCTTTGGTAGGGGAGAATTTTACGCCGCCCTTGAATCCATTGGTGAAAGTGCCTTTACCGCGTCCACCTGCGTGGATTTGCGATTTAACCATGATACCGGCAGAGGTATTGATTTTGTTAAGTGCTGCTTCGAAATCTTGAGCGGAGCTGACGGCCACACCTTTGGGAGTAGCGACGCCGAACTTCTCAAAAAGTTCCTTAGCTTGGTATTCGTGAATATTCATAAATTATAAACTGATTACACTGAGTGAGTGAATCGTGTAAGTCGATGTCTCCTGGATTAATTTCCAGTGAGTTCGGATTCTTTTGTTTTCAGTGCCTTGTCGATTTCTTTGGACCAAGTATCAGTTAGGGTCTGAATTTCTTTTTCGATGCGCTTCAAATCATCGTCCGTGACGACTTTATCTTTATTTCCTTTTTTAGCGATTTCGAGAGCGTCGCGACGAGCATTGCGAAGACGCACTTTACCTTCTTCCGCCATGCGGTGAGAGACTTTCACCATTTCTTGGCGACGTTCACCCGAAAGTTCCGGCACGGGACATCTTAAAAAGTTACCTTGAGGGACGGGATTGATGCCGATGTTGGCGGATTGAATCGCTTTACGGATATCATCCATCACCGCTTTATCAAAGGGCTGAACGACGATGGAGCGGGCATCGGGGGTAGTGATGGCTGCCATGTCTTTAAGGCGCTGGGTCATGCCATAAGATTCGATGTGAACCTGGATGTTTTCGACCATCTGGGGTGAAGCTTTACCGGTGTGTAATGAATTGAATTCATTCACTGTCCACTCGACTGCTTTTTTCATTCCGAGTGTGCCGTCGCTAATAATTTTTTTAATATCCATAAATTTATCCTACGAGTGTTCCGACTGCCTCGCCCATAATTACCTTTTTAACAGCGCCACGATCCGACATTGAAAAGACAATGATCGGAAGTTTGTTGGCTTCACAGAGCGAGAACGCTTCGGCATCCATCACGCCTAAGCGTTGGGTGAGTGCGTCTTGGTAGGTGATGTGAGTAAAACGTTTTGCGTCTTTATGTTTGTGCGGATCTTTGTCGTAAATGCCATCGACTTTGGTGGCTTTAAGAATCGCATCAGCACCGATTTCATTGGCTCGAAGTGCGGCTGCGTAATCGGTCGTGCAGTAAGGATTTCCGGTGCCGGCGACGAAAATTAAAATGCGACCCTGTTCGAGGTGGCGAGTAGCGCGACGTTGAATAAAAGGTTCGGCGATACGGTCCATCGGGATTGCGGTCATGACGCGTACATCGAGTCCGGATTTTTCTAAACGATCCATGAGTGCGAGACCGTTGATGACGGTGGAAAGCATGCCCATGTTGTCGCCTGTAGTGCGATCGGTTCCATTGGAACGTGCACCAGCGAGACCTCTAAAAATATTTCCGCCACCCACCACCACGGCGACTTGGGTGCCAATTTCTTTCAAAGATTTTAATTCGTCGGCTAAACGGTCGAGGACGTCGCTGTCGATTGTCTGTCCGGTTTGGTCGTTACGAAGGGCCTCCCCGCTAATCTTTAGGACTACTCGGCGATACTTCGGCTGGTTTGGGGAAGTTGCGGGCATATAGGGGAGATGTACGAGAGAGCCGTTCTCGTCAATCTCGCCTTGTCACGCTTGACTTTCTACCCCCAAAAGCACTTTAGTGCGGGTCTGCAGTCCGATGGTGTAACGGTAGCACAGGAAATTTTGGTTTTCCTTGTCCAGGTTCGAATCCTGGTCGGACTACAGATAATTTAAAGACCCCGAGACCGGGTGGCATGGCTATAAACGAAAGAACCCCGATCTCCGGGGCTCTTTCGTTCAAGTCGGCAAGACTGGGTCTTACGCGCGGCCGAGGTACTCTTTGTTCTCGGTGCTGACCTTGATCATCTCGCCTTCTTTGATGAAGAGGGGAACGTTCACGTTGAGTCCGTTTTCACAGACGACGGTTTTTTGAACGTTACCAGCGGTATCACCTTTAACCGCGGGAGGAGCTTCGAGGACTTTAACGGTTACAGAAGGAGGAAGGTCGACAGTGATTGGACGGTCCTCAACGAAGAGCACCATGTAGGAAGTTCCAGGGATGAGGAACTCTTTCGAGTCTTCGAGGGATGATTCAGAAATATAAAACTCTTCGAAAGTGTTAGGGTCGGAGAATACATAGCTACCATCTGCTTGGTAGGAAAGTTCGAGGGACTTGTTAGAATTTTCAAAAACTTCAAAACTGACTCCAATACCGCAACGTACGGGAATTTTGGCACCGGTTTTGATGGAGCGCAGTTCCATTTGAACGTAGGAAGCGTTGTTCGGAGGAGTGCGAACGAGACATTCAAGAACGATACAGAGCTCGCCGTTGTAGCTCATGATATTCTTCTTTTTGATACGATTTACAGGAAGGGTTGCCATAGAGTTGAAGGCGAAGACAAGCCGTCACACTGAGGACGGTCAAGCCGGAGTTATCAAAATTGAGTTAAAGTAACAATCGAAGGGTTTTAAGCCCTTATTTATTGTATGATGAAGATGGTGCCACCAATTTGATTAATCGTAGGTTCTTTGGCTAGATCAATGGTGTCAGTTGTGCTGCCTGCAGGTGTTGGGACTGTCGGACTACAGAGTTGTCCCTTGAAAGTTATATAAAATTTTAATAGTTCAGCTTTGGAACTCACGGCCATCTCTATAGTTTTCGCATGGGTGGTAGTAGGGTAGGTTTTAACGACTAATCCGGCAGTTGAGCCGGACGTTAAATTAGTAACCTTGGATTCGAGAGCCGAGAGCTGGTCCGGAATCGGCAACTTAGTGGCGTCGCTTGAATTGAGTCCGTGATTTTCAGAATTGGCCGCACTGGCACGGTTGGCGCGAACCGCAACATCGCTAGACCCAGGCGTACGTGTATTGTAGATGCGGAGTTGTTGATTGGAGTTTGCCATATCAATCACAACTTCTGAAACGATAAACGTTCCTGTGGTGTACTCTTGGAATGACACCGATAAAACGTGGTCGGCTCGACCATAGAACGACAAGTCAGTGCCCGAAATTTCAATACCGAAGATGCCGCCATTGGGCACAGCCTTTTTCTTCATGGTTAACGCTGAGGCCTGTGGGATGGAGGCGAGAATAGTCAGTGCTATTACGATAAATAGAAATTTTCTCATAGTCTTAATTCTTTACGCGGGTCGGTTCCGAGGCAAGATTACATCCCGATGCTGAGTTGCAAAAATCTAACTGTGCAGGCTGGTCCTAATGGTCCTTTGATATTAGACCATGCCTCCGCTCGCTTTTTGCCCAATGGATTAAATGCAGTGATTGGACCTTCGGGTTGCGGAAAAACTACACTCATGAAGGCGATTTTAGGTATTTTACCTTCAACGGGTGAGGCCTACCTAAATGAAGATGTGATTTGTTGTACCGAAGATCTCATCGGCAAGGTCGGCTTCGCTCCACAATTTACCACCGCTCAGCCACAGCTTACGGTTAAAGAATCTCTGCTCTACGCGCTCGAATTAGCCGTTCCCGATTCCGCCGAGAGAAATCGCCGTTTGGCTTCGGTTCTCGATGTAACCGGTCTCGCCGTTCACCAAGACAAACGCGTCTCGTCACTTTCCGGTGGTCAGCTCCGAAGACTTTCATTGGGCTTAGAACTTACTCTAGATCCAGCATGTATGGTTTGCGATGAAGTGACCTCGGGCCTCGATCCCCAATCGGAAGATCAAATTCTCGCGTTGCTTCGTCAGTTGGTTGAATCGCGAGGTAAAAGTTTTGTCTGCATCATTCATAATTTAGGAAAACTTAATCAGTTCGATTGGGTCACGGTGGTTTATCAAGGTGACGTTATCTTCCAAGGTTCGCCTTCGTCGCTCTTAACTTATTTTGGTATTCCCGATGGCTTAAGACTCTACGAAGTACTGAACGCACAGAATTTAGAATATTGGAGAGGGCGTTGGGCGATTTATCAGGCCGAAAATTCCAATGACTTCGAACAAGCCAACGCACAGGTGAAGAAGAATGCCCCTAAAAACATTGTTTCAACTGACTTAACGATTCCTGACGGTGTCTCGCAGTTTTTAACCTTATTATCCCGTCGATTTAAATTATTTTTCCGCGACACCGGATACCTTGGTCTGACTTTAGCCATCACTTTCGGATTTCCGTTATTAATTATTATTTTCAATATCGAAGGCACTTGGGATATTTTCAAAATTCCGATGGATCGCAATGTGGCGTCGATGCAAGATGTTCAACACGCTTTGCAGGTGCAAATTTCGAATGCGCAAGTGGCCAGTCTCGCCGCTGGCTTGGTCATGTTCCAGGTTATCCTTCTGACTTTGATGGGTGCGAATAATGGTGGTCGGGAAATTTCCGCTGAACGAACCTTGTACGAAAAGGAGCGCATGACCGGTCTGCGTCCTTGGTCCTATGCGTTTTCAAAAATTACCTTCGTTTCGCTCATCGCTATTTTCCAAGGTGCGTGGATGTGTGCCTTTGTGAAAGTCATTTGTCGATTCCCTGGTCCGTGGTCCGAGCAAATTGTGATGCTGGCGGCGACGTGCGTATCGATGTCGATCGTCTGCCTTGGTTTTTCTGCGATGCTCACTTCGCCAGAAAAGTCGTCCTTGCTCTCTATTTATTTAGTCGGGTTTCAGTTACCCCTATCCGGAGTGGTCCTAGCTCTACCCGCAGCACTCACCTGGATTTGTCGCCCCTTTATCAACGCTTACTGGGGGTGGTCGGGGTACATGAATTCCATGATGACATCGGACCTGTATGGAGCCTACACCTCGAGTTTGCCTGATCAGTCGTCGTTTATTGCCACACCGACTTTATCGCTCGTTTTACTTTTAGTGCAGGGTTTATTCGGAGTTTGCCTAGTGGTTATAGGTTGTCAGCAAAAGCGCTGGAACTAAATCTAAAGCCTGCTACGATAGTTGATGATAATTATTTATCCCATTTATAATTCACATGTCTAAGATCCCACCCATTTTTTACGCGCTCGGTATTCCGGTTGTCGTAATCGTCATTTTACTCGCGGTCGTTTTACCTCGTTTAGCAGGCGGCGGAAAATTCGCTGACTTGAGCGCCTTCTCGGTGGATGGCTATCGCAAAGATTGGGCGACGATGCAGGGCAATGTTTATCGCCTTGATTGCCAAATCGATCAGCAACTTTCGTTTGTTGAAGGTAAGGGTCGTATCCTAGCGGTGAAACCCACGGATACCGCTCGCGGTGCGGGACGTATTTCCGTGTTCGTTCCACTCAACGGAGGAAACAATTTTGAAGTTGGCCAACGCTATAAGTTTAAGGTTCGCGTGAGCCGTGATCTTTTAGTCGTCGAAGAACTCGAAAAATTCTAAAGCCACCCCATGAAGCACTTCTTTAATATTTTATTTATTTCAGCACTCACGGTGTCGGGTATGGCGCAAGCTGAACCGCCCAAGGCAACCACAACCACCAGTGGTGATTATAAGAGTTCTACCGTGGAAGGTGGTGCGGATCGTTTGTTCGATGTGAATAGCGATTCCGTAGATATGGAAAATGGTTCGATGCAGTGGAAGGGTAAGACGTTTAACCTCGGAAACTCACGCCTCATGCGTGCACGTTTTGAGCGTTATTTGCAGTCTCCACCGACCAGCGGTGATGTCGAAAAATACGTAAAAATTCTCGATAAAATCGAAAAACTCTTAGCCCCTAACGCCGTCAATCAGTCGAATTATTACACCTGCCAACAAGAGGCGTTTAATCTTCTTTTCGAGGCAGCTCAATTTGAGATGGATGCTAATAATAGTTTAACAATCGCTTCCCAAGTTAAGAAAATTTGGACAATGCGCGCCGAGTTTAGAGATTTAAACATTACCAAGAATCAGTTAGAAGCTCTTCGTAAAATGCAGGAAGGTGTGATTGTTAATCGTGCACAGAAAATTGAAGAATCAAATGACGATAAAGGCAGCGCTCCATCCGGCCAATCTGCTGGTGTTAAGAAAACTTCACAAGGTACGACGGAGTTGGGATATCGTGTAAAAGATGAAGCACGCACCCAGGCCGAAATTTTAGCCAAAAATGCGGAGATGACTGCACTGGGATTAAAATCCCAAGTAGAATTCCAATCACAAATGGTCGGCTTCCTCTTACAGCGCCGCTACCGTCACTGCATCATTGCGAGTGCCTTCTACCGTGTGCTTTTTAAAGGCGCTAATCAAAATATCAAGGTTGGTGCCAAAGAGGTAAAAGAATTTTTCCCGGTTTCTGATTTCGTTCCGACGCTTGAATCGCTCGACACCTTGGCTCGTGAAGCCATGAATGATGTGAGTTTGGGAATGAAGACGGTGGACGATCTCCAAAAACAGGGCGAAATTTATGCCTCCTTCGAACGTCTGCAGGAAACTTATTTCCTCGGAGAGTATGAACCCGTAGTAATGACTTTCGACCCCGTTAAGAAGCGTGAAATGCTTGATTTATGGCGCGATTTACGCGAGCTCCAGCGTATCGGCGACGAGCGTGACTTGGCCAATGTTGAAGGTTACGTAAACAAGGTAAAAGGTCGGGCGAAAGATTTTCCTGGTACCTCTATACTTTCCAAAGTGAATAATGCCATCAACGCATCGAATATGTCGGTTTTGTCAGCTAAACAAGCAGCACTGAGCGGTGATACGAACAAAGCAGAAGCGGCCTTAGAAAGAGCTGGGAAAATTTGGCCACAAAACCCACAGATTAAGGAATTCGCTAATCAAGTAGTCAGTCGCCAAGACAAAATCGGTCAGATGATTCCAGAGTTCGATCGCCTGATCTCTGAATCCAAGTGGAGAGATATTTTTAATAAGAAACTCGAATTCGCTTTGGCCCTTTCTTCTGACAAAGCACGCAGCGATAAATTACGACAAATCATTAATCGCGTGGGAGAACTCGATGCAAATATTCAAAAAGCCTCCGTACTGGCCTCACAAAATAATCCGTATCTTGCGTGGGATGTTCTGGTTGAAGCTAATAAGACCGAGTCTGATGATTTAGTCTTAGCCAAAACTCGTTCCGATATCGCACCGCTCGTCTCAGATTATGCCCGTCTCATCGGCCTAGCTGAAAAATTTGAAAAAGAAGGTGCCGAAGCGGCCGCTCTTAATGCCTGGTTGCAGGCTCAAGACATCAATCCTGCTTCGCTCGCCTGTGGCGAAGCTATCAAGCGCCTAGCACGCATTGTGGCGGGTGGTTCTAACGTTCGTGCGACGAGTGAGGTCCCTGTGCCGCCACTAACGCCTGCTCCGACCGACGAAGTGCCTGTCCCACCAGCTCGATAGGTTTACCAGTAGCTAACGGGGTTTTCTTCCAGTGGGTCGATGACTGTCACTTGAAGATCCTCTTTGTGCTGTCTAACCGCCTGCATCACCTCATCGACTAAAATGGTTCGATTACATTCCTTGCTTAAGTGTCCGAGGTATAAATGACTCGTTTGCCATTCTTTAAGTCCCAGCAGTAAGTCACGTGCGTCATGATTCGAGAGGTGACCGTGATTACCACGGATTCTTTGTTTAAGACTGATGGGGCGTTTCGATAAATCGAGCATCTCGTCGTCGTAGTTTGCTTCGAGGACTAAAATATCAGCCAAGGCGCAGTGATGTCGCACCACATCGGTCGCGTGTCCTAAGTCGGTTAACCAAGTAACGCGTTTGTGACTGCCTGAATCAGCGTGTGGACAATCGAAGGCGAATCCAACGGGGTCAGCCGCATCGTGCGGAATAGGAATCGAGGTGATTTTTAAATTACGAAATTCGAATGTCGTTCCGGTTTCAAAAATCTGCCAGTTGGGATGAATCTTCTGAGTGGATTGAATGCGGCGCGCGGTTTCTCGATTAGTAAAAACTTTTAACAAGGGATTTTGTCGGAGTAGGGCAGTGAGTCCGATGCAATGATCGGTGTGTTCGTGGGTAATAAAAATGGCATCAATGGCAGGTACTTCGATGCCGATTTTTTTGAGAGAAGATTCGAGGCGGGGACCTTGGAAGCCTGCGTCAATCATGATACGCGTATCGTCGGCTTGTAAAATTGAGCAATTGCCCGAACTGCTGGTACCGAGAATATGAAATGCGAACGCCATGGACGGGTCAGATGCAAACACACTTGAGTGAACCTTCAAGCCACCATTCACGTTTTTCCGCTTGTGCCTCACTGCAGTCTCAACGATGCTTTCGTCACTGACTATGCGTACATTTCCGAGAGTTATCTGTATCATTATGGGAGGCGGTCGTGGTTCACGTCTTTATCCGCTGACCAAGGATCGCTGTAAGCCCGCAGTACCTTTAGCTGGAAATTATCGCCTGGTAGATATTCCGATCAGCAATTGTTTGAACTCAGGCTTTAATCAAATTTTCGTTTTAACGCAGTTTAACACCGCTTCTTTACATAAACACATTCAGCAGACTTATAAGTTTGATGGATTTGCGCGTGGGTTCGTCGATATTTTGGCTGCTGAACAAACGGGTGATAGCGAAGCGTGGTATCAGGGTACTGCTGATGCGGTTCGTCAAAATCTGCATCACTATAATTTAAAAGATGAAGACTTGGTGCTGATTCTTTCTGGCGACCAACTTTACCGTCTCGATTTCGCTGAATTAGCTAAACAACACATTGAATCGTCGGCCGATATTACCATTGCTGCTAAAGCCATGCCCGCCGAACAGGTTTCTGCCTTGGGCGTCATGCGCGTGGGTCCCGATTTAAAAATCACTGAATTTGTTGAGAAACCGAAGGACCCTGCAGTCATTGAGTCTCTGGTGCTCAAGGGTAACGCTCGTTCACGTTTATCCGATAAATCTGACCGTAAATACTGTCTAGCCTCTATGGGCATTTACATGTTCTCAGGCAAAATGATGCGCGAGGCCTTGGCCGACCCTAAACAGACCGATTTCGGTAAAGAAGTCATTCCTGGTTTATTAGCTTCGAAGAGAATGATCAGTTACGTTTTCGATGGTTACTGGGAAGACATCGGTACGGTCGGTTCATTCTGGGAATGTAATTTAACGCTGACCGATCCCGTTCCGCCGTTCGATTTCTTTGACAGCGAAAATCCCATCTATACTCACGCCAGTTATTTGCCTACAGCCAAACTTAATGGCTGCCGCGTTAACAGGGCTCTCATGGCAGGTGGATCGATTGTGGATGATTCAGTAATTAATCGCTCCGTCATTGGCATTCGTTCAGTGATTCGTGGTGGTTCCACTTTAGAAAACGTTGTCATGATGGGTGCTGACTCTTTTGAACGTCCCCAAGACTTAGTGTTGAATCATAATTTGGGCAGACCTGATATCGGTGTGGGTCCAAATTGTCTGATTCGTAATGCCATCATCGATAAGAACGCACGGATCGGTGCAGGTTGTCGTTTGGCCCCCACTGGCTTGCCAGAAAAATGGGAAACCGAGGCATTATTCGTACGTGATGGTGTTATCGTCGTTAAAAAAGGCGCGGTAGTTCCTCCTGGTACGATTGTGGGAGAATGATCGCCTTTGCGCGCACGTATTGGTTTACCTGGGGTTTCTTAATCTTCGCTGCACTTTTTACCGGACTCAATACAGTCAGCGAAATTTTCTTTAGTGGCGTTATCGCCTCATTGCTCTCAGCCAGTGCAACTCGTGGATATGAAAAATTAGGTTATCGTTACGCTCCGTTATTAGGTGCCGCTCTCGGTATCGTGTGGGCTTCGGTAATGCTTTTGTATTTTCGCTGGTTTGGTTCAGCCGACGATTACGTAGTCGAATCGTGGCGCTTCGGTACGACCATGGCGATACACGCGGCTGGATTTGCAGGTGCAGGTTTGTTGACGGCGTTAGCGATGAAAAATTCTCTGGGTCGATCCTTCGTCGCTGGAACAATTCTGTCCTGTGCGATGACCGCCATTCCTTATGGTTTTATTGCGTGGGTGGATGCCCAACTGGCTGGACCTATTCAAGTTATTGCACTCGTCTCAGCTGATGTTGCACCCAACGAAGTTCCAGTGCGTCGAACGGGTACGGATGTCGCCAAAATATCCGAGGAAGAAATGGCACTACTCAAAGAGAAATGGTTAGTTACCCAAGGACAGAGTGAATTTGAAGTAATCGATGAACAGGGCCGTCGTTATTGGCCATTATGGCGGAAAACTTTTGTTTATCCCGGTAATCCTAGTCAGGAAACTCGACGACTCTTTATTTTAATTCCGCCCGATTTATCAGAAACTGGTACTTGGAATTTACCTTTAACCTCCAATCCGAAGGGTGTGAGCATTGCACGGCTCGATGACAAGTTTAAGGTGAGCGCAATTTGTCCGACGTCGACAAATAGCATCAAGTGTGAGTTTGTGATTAACGATTCGAAGAAAGATCTGACCACGGCTGCCATTAAGATTAAACGTTTTTCACCCATTGGAGATTTTTATTCAGATGATCCCATTAAATCGGACCTCGCTTTGCAGTTTCCGCCACTGATTGATAAAGCTGACGAAAAAATTGATTCTACTTTAAAGACAAAAAAACGCCCCATCTTTGATGACAAAGTGGGGCAGTGATTTTTAGTCTGTTTAGACTTAGTTGATGAAAGTACCTTCTTTCGAAGCTTTCTTACGGAACTCAGTAAGAATCTTGGCGGTAAGCGGACCGGGTTTACCCGTTCCGATGGTGCGAGCATCAACTTCGATGACTGGAATAACTTCGGCGGCGGTACCGGTAAGGAAACATTCATCAGCATTCCAAACGTCGTAACGAGTGATATTGGTTTCAACGACAGGGATGTTAAGCGCTTGAGCCACTTCGATGGCTACTTGGCGGGTGATTCCGACCAATGCACCAGCGTGGGAAGCAGGAGTGATGAGTTTACCTTTGTGAATTAAGAAAACGTTATCACCGGTGCATTCCGACACATAGCCTTGTTCATTGAGCATGAGACATTCATGGAAGCCGTGTTGTTGTGCCTCCATCTTGGCTAAAATATTATTCAAGTAGTTCAGCGACTTGATCATCGGCGGCAACGCAGCCGGACTTACGCGTCGAGTCGGAGCCGTGATGATTTTCATACCCGTGGTGTATAGTTCCTCGGGATAAAGTTTGATGCTATCTGCGATACAAATGATTGAAGGTGTGGGGCAATTTTTAGGAGAGAGACCCAGGTCACCGAAGCCACGTGAAACGACGAGGCGGATGTAGCCATCGGTGAGTTTGTTGCGACGGCAGCTCTCGCAAACGATGTCAGAGATTTCTTTGCGCGTCCAAGGCATGTTTAAGCACAGAGCTTTGGCGGACATCTCCAAACGCTCGAGGTGTTCTTCTAAACGAAAAACGCAGCCCTTGTAGAGACGGATACCTTCGAAGATACCGTCGCCATAGAGGAATCCGTGATCGAAGACAGAGATTTTGGCTTCGGCTTTAGGATAAAATTTTCCGTCGATATAAACTTCCATCGTAGTAGCGCGGAGATTGGGCAAGATTGAGGTGCATTTCCAGCCCGAAGCAGAGAAAATGAATAAATTAGGTCCTTTTCGCCTAAAAAAACTTAAACTACGCGGGCTGTAAGGCGGAATTTACCCGAATCTTCAGGGGTAATGAGCGAAACAAAGGATGTATTTACGGAACTGCCCAGTAACTTCTCGAGTCTCGCAGTCACCGTAGTCGCCACGTCGCTCATCGATGAATCGGGATTCTCAGGCAAGAGAAGTACCTCCGCTTTACCGTCGCTCGATTGGCGGACCTGGTAATGACAAATATTTTTAATATCACTAAACACTTCATCCACTTGGCGGGTGCTTATAAGATTCTTATTACTATCCATCAACGCATCACGCTTTCTTCCGTGAATGCGATATCCGTTGGCGGTCGCTTCGGCTAAATCGCCGATCTCATAACGAATCAAGGGTAGGTATTGATTAGTACGCGTCGTGACGAGAAGTTCCCCCACACCTTGGGCATTAGCGTCGATGAGTTCGAGGTAGGCGGTCTCGGGGCTAGGAATCAGTTCATTGCCGCCATTTTGGATGAGTAAGTGTCCGGTTTCACTCGAACCATATAAATTAATCACGGGGACTCCGAATACGCGCTCCATGATACGTCGATGAATCACACTCGTGTATTCATAGCTCGAAATAATAAAACCCAGGGAAGGGAGCTGAATTTTATTTCGTTCGCAATAGAGAGCGAACCACATGCCATGCACGGGATCTACGTCGAGAAAATCAGGCGCCCATTGGATGGTTTCAGTCGCCATCATTTTCATTTTATCATCAGGAATACTAAACGGAATACGTGATTGGTTAACGTAGAGTGTATGGCCGATGATGCGTTGTTCGAAATTCAACCAGCGCGCGAAACAACTCACGCCGCTACAGCCTGGAGTGGTTAAAACAGCACGTTTCAAAAAACCTTTCTCAAGAATAAGTTTTTTGATTAAATCATTCTGCTGAAAGGCTTTGGCTTCTTGTTCGGCCCACCATTCGATTCCGAAGATGACGCGTACGCTGGCGCCTGATGTTCCGGAGGTGCTTTCTTCTTCAATAATACCTTGGTCGGCCAGATCTTTTAAATTGAAACGTTTGGGCAGTAAATCCTGCGGGGAATGTTGACGAAGTTCTGCCTTGGTTAATCGAGGTAAAGCTGTCCACTGTTCGGGATTTTTGCTCATCGCCTCTTTCCAATCGCTACGATCGTAGAAGGGCACATCCACTGTTTGCACGATTACAGAGTCAATCGCCTTGGATTGATGGAGATGTAAATGCTTACTCGGCGAAATCATGCTACTCTTGAGCGCTAATCTAAAAGACCACATTTCGCAAGCAGTGGTAAGTAAATCGTGAATTTTGTGACTTTCTGTTGTAGTCAGCTTCAATTGGTGTATGTTGTTGGGTACGTTTATGCAAAATAGGCCTGATCATGCTACCTTGCCCAACCTCATTCTCGCCGGAATGATGGGAACGGGGAAGTCTGCGTTAGGTCGCCAGTTAGCTCATCGTTGGCAAAGACCGTTTATTGATACCGATGATTTAGTGGAAAAATTAGGCGGGGCGAGTATCGCCGATATTTTTGCCCAGCAGGGTGAAGAACATTTCCGGGCCTTAGAACGAAAAGTAATCGAAGAATTAATTCCAGCATCGGGTGCCATCATCGCTTGTGGTGGGGGATTAGTCGTTCCCGAAGGCATGGCCGAACTCGTCCGTTCAAAGGGCGTGGTGATTACTCTCTTTGCGTCAGTTGATACGATTATTCGTCGCACCGCCAATACTTCACGCCGTCCACTTTTGAAGGGTGACGATCCCGAAGTTAAGATTCGCGAACTCATGAAGAAGCGCGAAAAAGCCTATATGAGTGCGGGTATCGCGGTTTATACCGATGGTCGCACGGTACAGCAATTATGCCTCAATATTGAACGCGTTTATGAGCGTGAAGTATTTCGGATTAAGCAAGACGCTGTCCGGAAATTAAAAGAGGATTAACCCACGGCTGTCCGTCGGGTTGTAATTCTTTCTGAACTTTTATAACTTCTAGAAAAGAATTTCGATCCACGCGCATAGCTCCTAGGCTTTCGAGGTGCGGTGTGGGCACTTGGCAGTCGATGAGTGAAAAATTACAGCTAATCAATCGGTGCATTAAGGTAACGAAGCCAACCTTGGAGGCGTCGGTCTTATGATGAAACATGGACTCACCGTGAAAAACTCTTCCCAAGGCCATACCATAAAGTCCGCCGACTAATTCGTCTTCCCAGTAAACCTCAACGCTGTGGGCGAAGCCCATTTGGTGGAGCTTTACATAGGCTTCGATCATTTCCTCGCTAATCCAGGTACCATCTTGACCCGGACGGTACACCGCGGCGCACTCACGCATCACTCCCTCGAAATCTTTATCAATCGTTACCTTCCATTCTTTTTTCCGCATTACTTTTTTTAAACTGTCGGTCACGCGTAACTCAGAAGGTAACAAGACGAACCGTGGATTAGGACACCACCACTTGATGGGTTGATCTTCATTGAACCATGGAAAGATCCCATGATTGTACGCACACAGAATGAGTTCAGGATCTAACGAGCCGCCAATATGGATAGGCGACGTGCCTGACGCGGTAGAAGGGTCGGCAAAGGGCCACTTACGCATACCGTCAGACTACCGACGGTAAGCTTTTTGGCAAGTTTACCCCTTAGTGATGTTATAAACTGAAGGAATCGAAATACCTAGTTCCACGGCAATTTCTTTAACATTTAATCCCTTTTTACGTAAATTCTTAGCCTTAACTCGGGTCGACTCATTGATGATCGCACGGGCACGATTGGAGCGAGAAAGTAACTTAACGAGGCGACGAGTGAGTTCGTTTTTGGACAGGGCAGCTACTTCTTTCTCGATGCTCTTCGAGCGATCAGAAAATTCTTCATCCCAAGCTTGGTGTGCAGCGTTACGTGCTCTCTC
>Ga0209088_10001353_pt1 | contig 15887 bp, 14 predicted proteins | sample S_140625_EF_Meta_FD_187324 | JGI IMG/M metagenome (GOLD analysis project Ga0209088, IMG submission 187324) | Freshwater microbial communities from Lake Simoncouche, Canada to study carbon cycling - S_140625_EF_MetaG (SPAdes) (version 2) | ecosystem: Environmental > Aquatic > Freshwater > Lake ... | reverse complement strand
CTATTCCGTAAGTAGAGACAATGAGTGGTATCGTTTTATTAGTTGTGGATTCATACACGCCGATTTTATGCACCTAGCATTTAATATGTTCTCCTTCTATATGTTTGGAGATTATATAGAACAATATTTTAGTATGCTATTTGGCAGCAATGGGAAACTGCTTTATTTATGCTTATACTTATCCGCCTTAGTAGTTTGTTTAATTCCAACTTATCTTCAACAAAAAGACCGTTACAATTACAATAGCTTGGGTGCATCTGGTGCAGTATCAGCGATTGTATTTGCAGGTATCTTTTTAATGCCTACTATACAAATTGGGTTTTTCATTATCCCGCCCATCATTCCTGGATTTATATTTGGACCAATCTATTTGGGCATTACAGCCTATTTAGCAAAACAAGGACAAGGCGGCATCAACCATAGTGCACATCTATGGGGTTCGCTTTACGGAGTTGTATTCTTGATTGTGGCTGCTTACTTTATTGCACAGTTCAATGTAGTTGCAAGCTTTGTAGAGCAGATTAGGATTTACTTAGGAATGTAATTTTTAATACACGCTTGGTATCGGGTGTAATTTTAAAACGTTCGTCAATTCTTTGGCCTACTACCCATGCAATTTTACTATCTGAACAAAGTACGGTAGTCATCTCCTTGATTGCAGGACTTAATTTTAAGCTACCTAAAAAATGATTAAGCTTCTTTTTTTTACGCAGGCCTAATGGATAAAAATAATCTGTCGCTACCCAAGAACGATTTAACAATGGCCAGCTTAATTGATCTGCATCTAAAAAAGCCATATTCGCACTCGTATCCAATTTAAGTGCTTCCATATTATCAATCCATTCCAATTGAAATTTTCCAAATAAAGTATCTAATACTCCCTGGTCTTTTGAAATAGTCTCATATATTTTGTCTTCTTGATTGGATACAATTTGAATCTCATTGTCCCATTTGATCAAACGATGGGTAGCAGAAGTAATATACGCGCCCTTAGCAGCTCCAGCGATTTTATGAATTTCTTTTAATTGGGTGGCTTTAAATCCATATGCTTGCACCAATCCCCATAAATAAGTTGCATTACCTTTCAATTGATTCCATGTAGATAAATCAATGGTTGGTATCCCCTTTGGAAAACGGATATGCTTTTTCCAAAAAGCTGTCACAGTAGCATCTACAATGTCCTCTGCTTCTTTTAACCTCGAAATGGTGTCTAGTATTTGTTGATTCACATTTGGATAAATCGTTTCCATTTGTGGGATCAACTGATTGCGAATTAAATTTCTGGTATAATCATTTTTTAAATTAGAACTATCTTCTACAAAGGCTAGTCCATTTAATTTTGCAAAATCTTTGATATTTGCTTTACTAAATGGCAATAGTGGTCTAATTAAATCAATATGGTCTGTGGCAAGTGGATTTTGTTGATGTGTTCTCATGGCTGGAATACCAGTCAATCCATGCAATCCTGTTCCTCTAAAAAATTGCATCAACACTGTCTCTACTTGATCGTCTGCATGGTGTGCTGTGAGCAAAACAATATTAAGATTGGCTTGATTACCCATATCCTTAATCAAAGTTTCAAACCAAGCATATCTGATTTCCCTAGCTGCTTGCTGTATACCCATTTTATATTGTTCAGCAAATGCCAATGTATCGAACCGTTTTGTTAAAAACGGCATGCCCATTTTTGTAGCAAATGTTTGCACAAAACTTTCGTCTCGATTGCTTTCATCTCCCCTTAATTGAAAATTGGCATGTGCGATGGAACATTTTGCGCCTATTTGTTGCATCAGGGCTGCAAGCACAATACTATCTACCCCACCACTCACTGCAATGATAAAATACGAATTGTGGGTATTGATACCTGGAAAAGTAGTTGCCCAATGGCTTTTAAATTGTTCCAAGTCCAATAACATCATTGTAGTTTGAATTATTTCTTTTGCTCTTTGGCCCAAGTGTCTTTAAGGGTCACTGTTCTATTGAATACCAATTTGTCTTTAGTACTATTGGTATCCTGATAAAAATAGCCCTTTCTTAAAAATTGGAAACGCGCTTCTAATGCATCATTCAACAATGCAGGCTCTCCCCAAGCTGTTGTTACGGTATGCAATGAATGTGGATTAATGTAAGACTTAAAATCACCTTCTGCACTGCTTGGATCTTCCACATTGAATAAACGATCATACTCATTTAATTCTACCGGAATCGCATGCTTTGCACTTACCCAATGTAATGTGCCTTTTACATGAATACCAGATGTATCTGAACCCGATTTAGAATTAGGGAAATATTTTGCATACACGGTGGTCACTTTACCATTTACATCTTTATCAAAACTTTCGCACTCAACAATATAAGCACTCTTTAATCTTACAGACAATCCTGGGCCTAATCTAAAATATTTTTTAGTTGGTTCTTCCATAAAATCATCCGCTTGAATCCATAGTTCTTTACTAAATGGAACAGGTCTTGTGCCTCCATTAGGATCTTCTGGATTGTTTTCTGAATCTAATATTTCTTCGGCCTGTTCGTAATTGGTAATGATTAATTGAATGGGGTCGGTCACCACCATTCTTCTTTGTGCAATTTTATTTAAATGCTCTCGCACACAAAACTCTAGTAAGCTAAAGTCAATGATGTTTTCTCTTTTGGCAATCCCTATACGATCACAGAAATCACGAATACTTTCTGCAGTATAGCCTCTTCTGCGCATACCACTAATGGTAGGCATTCTTGGATCATCCCAGCTTTGCACATGCCCTTCTTGCACCAACTGTAATAATTTACGCTTACTCATAACCGTATAGGTCATATTCAAACGCGCAAACTCATATTGATGGGATGGGAAGATGCCTAATTGTTCGATACACCAATCATATAAAGCCCTGTGTGGGATAAATTCAAGTGTACAAATTGAGTGCGTGATATTTTCGATTGAATCACTTTGTCCATGGGCAAAATCATACATTGGATAAATACACCATTGGTCTCCTGTGCGGTGGTGATGTGCTTTTTTAATGCGATACAATAAAGGATCACGCATATGCATATTTGGACTTGCTAAATCAATTTTAGCACGCAAAACTTTTTCGCCATCATTGTACTTTCCTGCTTTCATTTCCGCAAACAAGGTTAAGTTCTCTTGAATGCTTCTTTCTCTGAATGCATTTCCTGTTCCAGGCTGGGTAGGTGTTCCTTTTTGTTGCGCAATTTCTTCGGCAGAACTATCATCCACATAAGCCAATCCTTTTTCGATTAATTGCACAGCAAAAGCATACAATTGATCAAAATAATCGGAGGCATAACATTCTTTAATCCAATTAAAACCCAACCATTTTAAATCGGCCTTGATACTATCTACATATTCTGTTTCTTCTGTCACTGGGTTGGTGTCATCAAATCTTAAATTTGTCGCACCACCAAAAGTTTCAGCAAGCCCAAAATTTAAACAAATACTTTTTGCATGACCAATATGTAAATAACCATTCGGCTCTGGAGGGAAACGAGTCAATATACTTTTATGTTTCCCAGTTGCAAGGTCTTGGGAAATAATTTCTTCAATAAAATTTAAACTTTTTTCGTCGCTCATAGGATATGATCTATTCGGGTAAAGGTACAAAAACCTACCCCAAAAACCTATCGCAATTTAGTATACTGGATTAGCCCTTGGTACCATATACTTTCTGTACTTCTAATACCAATTTTTCAATCTCTTGGTCTTCCCCACTAGGGTTATAGGGTTGCTTTAAACTACTTCCAAAGACAAAGGCAACGGTTTGCCATAAACCAGCATTCAATCCACCTTTATATTCCTTGATTAATTGGTAACAATTATTGCCAGTTTCACGATTGATTAATTTCATGAGGACCTTTCCCTGATAAACAGATAAACTAGTCACTTTATCAGCAAATTCCCTTTTCAATTCTTTTTCTCTAGACTTAATAATCTGCTTTCTTAATTTTTCATCCTGTACACCTGCCAATTCTGCATTCACCGATTGAATCACTTTACTAGCCGATCTTGCATATGGATAAGTCACATACACCGCATTGCGCAATCTTGTCCAATTTTTCCAGTAGTTTTTTAATGCATTTGTTTGAACTGCAGACACCATGACCGTAGGTAACCAAGATTGAGGAATCGTGTCACCCTCAGGCGTAACATAGGCTTCCACTCTTACTGTATCATACTGACTCGTCTGAGCAAAAAGCTGCTTTGGCAAGCTTATTATCATTACAAATAGTAGTATACAAAAGATGGTTCTCATATGCATTGATACACTAATATACAAAAAGTAACCCTATTTCTTAAAACGATAATAGGCCCCCATCATAAATCCAATGGTGGTCACAATCACCCCCAACCATAATAAATTGATCCAAGGGAATTCATACACCTTTAAAGTAATGAGGTTGGTTAAAGCAGTTGACTCCTTCACCCCTATTTCTAATATACCTTTTTCTTGGTCAATCACTTTATTAAAACTCAATACTAAATTCTGCGCCTTGACTGTATCCATTTTCGAAGTGAGGTTCAAACCTTCCAATAAAATACCTGGTTCTGCAACATATTTTAAACCTTCTTTTGAAACCACATTCAATTGTAATCTCAATTCATTCACACCAGCAGGTCTGTCACCTGGAGGATTCACATTCACTTTCTCTAGTTTTATATAACCATTGCTATAAAAAATAGAATCTCCTACAGTAATATTAATAGGCTTAAAACTTGTGGTATCTTCTTCTGTATGGTCTTGAAAAGAAGTCACGTACACAAAAATGTCTTTGTGTAAATAATGCTTTGAAGATGGATTGGCAGAGAAGCCTTCCATTCCCTTATTGTTTTTTAACACATCAGGATATAAATTAAAGGTTTCTCCTGTTTTCTTTTCTTTAAAATTCAATTCAAAATATCTTTTTCCTATTGCATCAAATGTGTCTCTTAAATAAGTCACATTGTACTTACCCATATCTGTTTCAATGGTCTCAAATAAAGTTAAGTTCTCTCTTGGATCTCCAACTGGACTTTTTTTCTGGGTGGAGTCTATCCTTAAAGGACTTATCCCTGTTGTGTTGTAGCTCAAGGTGGTTTTATTAGCAGAAGAAATAAATATACCTGCCAACACCAAACCAAATCCAATATGACCAATGGATGAACTTGCAGATTTTAATTTTCCTTTCAAGACCACAGACCAATAGGAGATATTTCCAACAATTGCAAAAACAGAAGTTACTATGGCAATATAAATAGCGCCTAAGAATCCAGCACCCTTATCATCATAAGCAACACCTACAAAAACAAAAATGACAACACTAATGAGGATAGTGATGATCAATGGCCATAGAATTTGCTTTTTAAAATAAGGCATTGGTGTTTTTTTATATTTCAAAAACTGGCCAATCGCTGTTAAAGCACCAATGATAATGGCTACAAAAATTTGTACCTGATTGTATGCAAATTCTGGATCTTCTGGTGGTGCAATCTTCGTGCCAAAAATTTTATTGAATACTGGAGTAGAAGTCTTAAGAATAATCACCATCGCAGCAAGCACTAATACTAAAGATCCAATCAACATCCAAAATTCCCTGCTATCTATTGCATCTTCCTTTAATGGCTCTTGCATGTGTTTGTAGCGCATAAAATATAAAACAAAGAAAGGAACCACAAAGATGATTAAGAAAAATAACAACTGCCCATTCATGCCTAAATCGGTAAAAGCATGTACTGAAGTATCTCCTAAAATCCCACTTCTAGTTAAAAATGTAGAATATGTAACTAAAAGGAAACTAATCCCAAGGAATAAATAAGTAGCTTTTAAACTAGTGCCTGTTTTAGTATAAATCATGGCAGTATGAATCCCTGCAACCAACGTCAACCATGGCACCAATGAGGCGTTCTCTACAGGATCCCATGCCCAATAACCACCAAAGGTTAAACTCTCGTATGCCCATGCAGCGCCCATCATAATCCCTAAACCCAATATACCTGCAGAAAAATTGGCCCAAGGCAATGCGGATTTAACCCAGTTATGCTCTTTCTTTAATAAGCCTGCTACTGCGTATGCAAATGGCACGATGGTACTAGCAAATCCTAAAAATAAAATAGGCGGATGAATGACCATCCAGTAATTCTGTAGTAAAGTATTTAAGCCTGTACCATCTTTTAATAATTGCACATAATCTGGTCTAGATAAAATTGGCCAGTTCATTTCATGTCTTAATAAAATAAATGGACTAGATCCAATTTTTACATCCAATACATACAAGCCAATCACCATGGTAGCTAGTATTAACTGCGCAAAACTTATAATCATCATCACGCCAGCTTCATGAGCTTTGGCTTTCTTAATTAAAATCATACCCAACACTGCATGCCAAAAACTCCATAGTAAAAAACTTCCTTCCTGTCCTTCCCAAAAACAACTCAATAAATATTCAAATGGTAAATTTTTATCGCTGTGGGTGTAGGCATATTTATACTCAAACAGATGATTGTAAATCACATAAAATAATACCATAAAACTTCCAATCACTGTCAATGCTTCAATCAGAAAAGCAGTTCTAGCTAATTTTTTCCAACTCGCTTCCACTTCTAATTCTTTTGCATAAAATGCTTTGGCGAAAGAAAATGTAGCTACAAGTGACGCTACAAAAGATAAGATGGATAAAAAATAACCTATTTGTCCAGGTAACAAATGTTCCCCAATAAACTCAGTTGGCTGCATGTTGTGATTTTGATTAGTTGGTAATGGTTACCGGTTGTTCTTTCATTGCATTTGGATTGTCCTTGTATTTGGACGGACATTTCATTACAATTGCACTACATTCAAATGCATCTCCTTGAACACGTCCTTTCAATACCAAACGTTCTGACTTTTCCATATCGGTGGGCATGGTATTGCGATAAACCACTGCAATTTTACCCCCTAAACTATCCTCCACATTAAACTTTAATAAATTAGGATCTTTAACTGGATCGTATTGAACGGGCACAGATTTATCCATTTTTACGATCAAATTCACAAATTTGCCTTCTTTTTGCCTAGCAGAAGCCACTGTTTCATAGCTACTTAAATCGCCTGTATAGCTTATTAATACTACAATTGCGGCCGCAATCATGACCAATAAAATAAGATGTGTTTTCTTCATACCGCAAAGTTAACCAAATGGCCTTAAATTGCACCAAATTTTACGCATCTCATAAAATTCAATTATGCGCCTTTTTGACTATATCATTGTTTGCAAAAGTCCCGATTTTAAAAACGTAGACAGAATAAGCCAATTGATGCTTTTCATCACCCTTATGGCGCTTTCCTATTCGCTATATGCAGGGTTATATCCTAGTCCAGCCTTATTAATTGCTATTATGACTTCGGTGGCTAGTTGGTGGATTTTTTGCGTCTATCAAAAGATTAAAGGAGGTGCACCATACTACCGTTTAGGTTTGGTATTTGCTTCTTGGGGATGGTTTTTGCTTCCCAATGCTTTATTGATCGCTGGCGTATACTTAATTGCAGCCTTGTTTGAGCGTCAAGTGAAATTCCCTTACGAAATAGCTGTAGACCCTGCTGGTGTCTTAGTGAATACCTTTCCAAAAAAGTTGTATCCATGGGCAGAAATCAATAATATGCTGATTAAAGACGATTATATTACAATCGATTTCAAGAACAATAAATTGATCCAAAAACAAATCAATGAGCCTGTGACCGAAACGATCAAAAACGAATTCAATGCTTTTTGCGCGGAGCATCTAGCTAAAAACAACTAATTATGGCATTAACCGAGTCCCCTTATTTATTGTATTCAGACGGCGAAGGCAACATCTTTGAAGATGAAACTTTATATGTGGTTGGCAGGGCTGGATGGGACGCCTATCCAATTCCGGAGGAAGACTGGATTCCTTTACCTGAAGGTGGAAGCTTGTATGAATTACCTGGTAGAAGAGGCATTGGTATTGATGTAGATAGTGGTGAAATGCGTTTATGTGAAAAAGGATGGGCTGTTGCTGCATTCATCCCACCTGCGCATACTGGATTGTATATCGCCGCTTATGAGTCTTTACCAGAAGCGCCGTTGTTGCCTTTATTTTGTTATACCGCTGTGGGTTGGTTAGATGGCATTAACTATGTACCTGCTGTTAGAATCGAACAAGATATTCGCCAGGATTGTGAAGGCTATGATCAAGAAACAATTGAGTATGGCACAGCGCATTTATTAAAAACTTACAGTGAAAATAGATTGGTGCAGCACCTGATGCAAAACTGTTGTATGACCTATCATTGTCCTGCTGCAAGAAATTTAGCCATGGGAAGATGGGAATGTCCCATCCCGATTTCACCTGCTTGCAATGCCAATTGTATTGGTTGTATATCTTTCCAACCAATCGAGGAAGAAATTGTTTCCAACCAAGAACGTTTATCATTTAAACCTACTGCTGCCGAAGTGGTAGAATATACGGTGCCACATTTAATGTCTGCCCCTTTTCCAATTGTAAGTTTTGGTCAAGGTTGCGAGGGTGAACCATTATTAATGTGGGAGACCATCAAGGAAGCCATTATAGAAATCAGAAAACATACAGACAAAGGCAGCATCAATATCAATTCAAATGGTTCTAATCCTGTCGCAGTCGCTGCACTAGCTGCTGTTGGTTTGGATAGTTTAAGAGTCAGCACCAATTCTGCTAGACCTGAAATTTACAATGCTTACTATCGTCCAAATAATTACACCTTCCAAGATATCGTTGAAAGTTTAAAAGTGATGACTGCTGCAGGCAAGTGGACGAGTATCAATTATTTTGTTTTCCCTGGCATGACAGATACGGTTGCAGAATACGAAGCACTTAGACAATTGATCAAAGACACTGGACTGAAAATGATTCAATGGCGTAATTTCAATATTGACCCAGATTGGTATCTAGGCAAAATTGGCGTGACAGAACCAGGAGAGATCATGGGTGTTAAACAAATGATGGAATTAATTAGAGAAGAATTTCCTGATTTAAAATTTGGTTATTTTAATCCACCTATTGAACGTATCAAAGGTGATTATGCAACTGAATTTGCACATCATTAATATGGATCAATTTTGAAAAGACATTACAACAAAGAAGTTCAAATAGGAACCATACTTGCCATCATTGCATGTGTCATTTGGTCTGGTAATTTTATTGCTTCAAGGTATGCTTATCAATTGGCTGGCCCAATTAGTCTTGCATTTTTTAGATGGTCTATTGCGACCATTACCATGCTTCCTTTTGCAATCAATAATTTCAAAAGAGAAAAGCAAATGTTTAAAGACAATTTTAGTTACTTTTTTTGGATGGCACTGGTGGGTGTGGCAGTGTACAATACCATGATCTATCAAGCAGGACATTCTACCACTGCTATTAACATGGCTTTATATGGATCGATCATACATCCCATTGTGGCCACATTATTAGCAGCATGGTTGGTGCAAGAAAAATTGAATTGGAAAAGTATGACCGGTATAGGTCTTGGTGTAGCAGGTATCATTGTGCTATTAAGCAAAGGGGATCTCCAAACCTTATTGCACTTTAAATTTTCCAAAGGTGATTTATGGATGATTGGCGCAGGTTGTTGTTTTGGCACCTACAATGTATTTGTAAGAAAAAAACCAATTGGTATTTCAAATAATAGTTTTCTTCTTGTCATTTTTGCATTGGGCACCATCATGCTATTCCCTTTTGCATTGTATGAAATGAACTATGTGCAACCAGTGCATATAAGTAAAGAACTTATCATGGTTGTTTTATATATAGGTATTGGTAATTCAACCATTGCATATTTGTTATGGAATATGGCCATTCATCGCCTTGGCGCGGCAAAGACCGCGTTATTTGGTACTTTAATTCCGTTCTTAAGTTCTATTGAAGCACTTTTTATACTGAACGAACAGTTTACAATTTTTCAAATCATTAGTGGTGTGATCATTATTTCTGGAATAGTCATCAACACCTGGCCATCAAAAATAAAGCATGGAACTTAGCACCATCCTATTTCTATGTTTGATTGCCTTTTTAGCAGGCTATGTAGACGCAATAGTAGGCGGTGGCGGATTAATACAAGTTCCTGCGGGATTGATTATGATGCCGACGCAAGCAGTATCAACAGTCATTGGCACACTTAAAGTGCCTTCTTTTATTGGAACCTGTTTTGCTGCCTATCAATATTTACAAAGGGTTAAAATTCCAGTTTTAAGGATACTCCTATTTACGAGCATCGCATTTACTGCAGCTTTTACTGGTTCTTTATTGCTGACAAGAATGAGTAGTCAGTTTATGAAACCAGTCATCTTTTTTGTTTTACTTGTAATGGCAATTTATACATTTACCAAAAAAGACCTTGGACAATCTTTGCAAAAAGTTCAAATAAAGTATGCTACAATCAAAGGCATACTAATTTGCCTAGTCATTGGTTTTTATGATGGATTTATTGGACCTGGCGCAGGAAGTTTATTTGTATTGGCTTTTATTGCGATTTTAGGATACGATTTTATGCAAGCAAGTGCACATGCTAAAATTGTCAACCTTTCTACCAATCTTGGCTCTTTGATTTTATTTATTGGCAAGGGCGTAATTCTTTGGCCAGTGGCCATCCCCATGTCTATCTGTAATGCTACTGGTGGATTTTTTGGTTCTAGAATGGCTTTAAAGAAGGGCAATCAATTTATTCGTAAAATTTTCTTAATAGTGATCGTAGCCACCTTGCTAAGATTGGGATATGACGTTTTTTTGCATTAATTTTAAACTATGCAATTGAGTTTTGAACAAGAAAAGAATATTAAAGCTGGTGTCTATACTGGACTGATCTGTCTGGGACTGTCACTGATCTTTTTTGTTTCAAAATTTCAGGAACCTGCCCCTAAAGTAGTACCCCCCTTGCCTGAATATATGGAGGTGAACTTAGGCAATAGCAATACAGGTGCTGGGGAGATCCCTCCAATGAGTAAAGAAGCGCCTGCTCCTGAAAAAGGTGCTAATAAAACTAAAGCAGCTTCGAGTGTGGCTTCAAAAATAAATGCTGTTTCCAATGATGCAAATGACGAGGCCGTTCGTTCTGGGAAAGTAAAAAATACAATTAAAAATAATCCAGTACCTATCCCTACAAAGCCTAAAGCGCTAATGGGTAAATATGCAGGCGGGAACGGGACTGGTGGAAATAATCAAGACAGTTATAATAATGTGAAAGACCAAGGCATAGCTGGAGGTAAAGGAGATCAAGGTGTTGAAAATGGCTCAGTCAATGGGAAAGCCTATACCGGCGATGGTGGACCCCTGGTAATAAAAGGTGACCGAAGGGTTACAAAGTCTTATTCATTCAATGGGGATGTGCCTCCTGCAACCATCTATGCAGAGATCGAAGTCAATCCAAGTGGCGTGGGAAGATTTATTCAAATTACAAGAGGCTCCTCCTCCAATGACCCAAAATACAAAAGTGCAATTAGAGAATACTTAACAAAAATTAGTTTCAATTCGGCTGATCATAGTTCAACAATAACTGTGAAATTCAAATTCGATCTCCAATAAGCCAACCAATTGCTATGCGGTATCAAGAAACGATTGACTATTTATACACTAGACTACCCATGTTTAGTAGAATTGGTGCTGCTGCAATCAAACCGAATTTAGACAACACCATTGCAATTTGTAAATTTCTTGGACATCCTGAAAAAAAAATAAAAACCATTCATATTGCAGGTACTAACGGAAAAGGTTCCACCAGTCATATGCTTGCTTCGATTTTTCAAGAAGCGGGATACAAAACCGGATTATACACTTCACCTCATCTATATGATTTTAGAGAACGTATTAAAGTCAATGGACAAATGTGTAGTCAAGATTTTGTAATTGACTTTACCAATAAGATTAAACCTTGTATTGAAAAAATTGAACCCTCTTTTTTTGAAATTACTGTGGGCATGGCTTTTGATTATTTTGTACAAGAAAAAGTAGACATCGCCATCATTGAAACGGGCTTAGGTGGCAGGTTAGACAGCACGAATGTGATTGAACCAGAACTATCTATCATTACCAATATTGGATTTGACCATATGGCATTATTGGGAAATACATTAGAAGCGATTGCATCAGAGAAAGCAGGTATTATAAAAAAACAAACCCCAGTAGTGATAGGGGCATTTGATCCTGCTACAAAAAATGTTTTCGAAGACAAGGCTAGTAAAGAAAATGCACCCATTTATTTTGCAGAAGATTTTATTGAATTTAAATCCTTTCAAAACAATTGGCAGAATGCCTTATTTGAATTCAACCAACCCCTTATTCATGTACTAGACGCGCCACTATTTCCAAAAAATTTCACCATAGAATGCGATCTTCCTGCAAAATACCAAGCTAAAAATTTAAAAGCAGTATTGGTAGCTGCTCAATTGCTTTCAACCATGGGATGGAAGCTCACAGCGAACAAAGTGATGAAAGCATTGTCACAGATCAAAAAAAACAATGGCTTAATGGGCAGATGGGAATGTATTCAAGACAGTCCAAGAGTGATATTGGATGTAGCGCATAACGAACATGGGGTGCATGCATTGTTAGAACAATTAGCCTCATTACAATATCAACAATTGCATATTGTTACTGGAATGGTGAAGGACAAAGATGTTCAATCAGTCTTAAAATTACTTCCAAAAAATGCATTGTACTATTTTACGCAATCACATATTCCAAGGGCATTACCAGTGAATGAATTAGCAGATCAAGCAGCGGTCATTGGATTAAATGGACATTCTTACGAAGATGTCAATCTTGCTTTACATGATGCCAAAAAAAATGCCAACCACAACGATTTGATACTTGTGATTGGCAGTGTTTTTTTAGTTGCCGAAGTTGATAGAACTAATTTTTCATAAAATTACCATCCTTTATTTGCTCTTAAAGTGGTGATATGCGCCACATGATGTTTGCCATGCCATGCATACACTGCAAATAAATCCCAAAGACTTACCTCCGCGTTTCTACCAGGATGAAATATTTTTCTTTGCCATTGTTCCTCGGTTAAACTAGCTAATAAATTAGCCCATCTTTCATGCAAGGCATGCAATAAGGTCATGGAATAATTAATGGGTGTATCTAATGCATCCGCCATCGATACCCACTTGTTTTCATCGTATGCTTTGACAGTTGGTACTTCTTCGGTTAAGCCTAATTTAAATCTTGCAAAGGCATTCATATGACTGTCTGCAATATGGTGTACTAGTTGTTGCACCGTCCATCCGCCATCTCTGTAAGGCGTTTCTAAATGTACTTGATCTAAATTCAATACAGCTATTTCGACATCCCTTGGTAAATGCCTCAATGCATTGATCCATTCTTTTTTAGTGGCTTCTGAATAAGGTTTCAATTCATACTTTCCAATTGGATATTTTGGGTCTATTGTCATATTGAATCATTTAATCTTCTCTTAATTGTTTTCCTGTCATATGGATAAATACATCTTCTAAATTCGCCATTTTCAATTCTTTTTCTTTTTCAAATCCAGATGCTACCAATTCGTCTATCAATTGATTCGGTGAATTGATGCCAATGATTTTACCACTATCAATAATCGCAACTCTATCGCAAAGTACTTCTGCTTCATCCATATAATGCGTTGTAATGATCACAGTCGTGCCATTGTTTCTAATTTCTTGAATCAAATCCCAAAGATTACGTCTTGCTTGAGGATCTAAACCTGTGGTAGGTTCATCTAAGAAAATGATTTTTGGACGATTGATGAATGTGGTGGCAATAGAAAATCTTTGCTTTTGTCCCCCACTCAATTCCTTGTACTTGGATTTGGCTTTGTCTACTAAATCTACTTTAGCCAATAGTTCCATTGGATCCATCTCCATTTGATACAAGCCAACAAATAATTGTATGAGTTCAGTTAAATTCAAATTAGGGTAAAATCCTGCTGTCTGTAATTGCACCCCAATGATTTTTTTAATGGCTTCCGGATCTGTATCTAAATTCATCCCGTCTACGATTACCGTCCCTCCAGACTTTTGCCTTAAGGTTTCAATGATTTCTAAAGTGGTAGATTTTCCAGCACCATTAGGTCCTAATAAACCAAATATCTCTCCTTTAAATACGTCAAAGCTAATGCCTCTAACTGCTTCAAAGTCGCCGTAGGACTTGGTCAAATCCTTCACTTGTATGATGGGTTCCTTCATGAATATTTGTATTAAATCGTTCTTTAGCAAAAATAACCTAACTAACTTATATTTGCCCTATCAAAATTAGTTATATGAAGGTAGGTATTTTAGGCGGAGGACAATTGGGAAGGATGCTTTTACAAGCAGCAGCGAATTATGATCTAACTACTTATGTTTTAGAAAAAGATCCCAACTGCCCAGCAGCGCATTTATGCCACCATTTTACAACTGGAGATATTTTAGATTACGATACGGTCTATCAATTTGGAAAACAAGTAGATGCCTTAACAATTGAGATTGAAGCTGTCAATGTGGATGCTTTAACACAACTAGAAAAAGAAGGTGTAAAAATATATCCTACTCCATCAGCCATCCGAACCATCAAAAATAAAATTGCACAAAAACAGTTTTATGCAGACAACGAAATTCCAAGTTCTAATTTTGTTGTCACCGATTCAGCCGAAGCGATTCGCCAACACTTAGGACTATTACCTGCGGTGCACAAATTAGCCGAAGGTGGCTATGATGGCAAGGGCGTTCAAGTGATTGAAGATGAAAAAGCCATTGCATTGGGTTTCAATGCCCCTGCTGTACTAGAAGAAAAAGTAAAGATTGTTAAAGAATTGGCATTGATCGTAGGGATGAATACAAAAGGCGAAACAGTCATCTTCCCTCCTGCAGAAATGGTTTTTGACCCAGTATATAATTTGTTAGATTACCAATTAAGTCCTGCAAAAATAGAAGAGAAACAACTTTGGAAAGCAGAAGCCATTGCAAGAAAAGTGGTACAATCACTTAAGAGTCCAGGCCTTTTTGCCATTGAGTTATTTGTAGACCAAAAAGGAGATATCCTTGTCAATGAAACTGCACCAAGAGTGCACAATAGCGGACACCATACGATTGAAGCCAATTATGCTAGTCAATATGATATGTTATTAAGGATCATGCTTGATTATCCTTTAGGCAACCCAGCGCCTATTTTACCAAGTGCGATTGTGAACCTTATAGGTGCAGAAGGTTATAGTGGCGATGTGGTGTATGAGGGATTAGAAGAAGTGATGAAGATGGACAATGTGTTTGTACACTTGTATGGAAAAACCACTACCAAACCAGGCAGAAAAATGGGACATGTCACCATCATGAGTAATGACTATATGGACTTAACCCATAAGGCCAACAAAATCAAACATACCCTCAAGGTCATTAGCAAATAGTTGCTTGCTTATTCGCCACTTGTCAATGTTGTTGACTTTGGCTTTGCTTCAACTAATTTTTTCTTAACAGTAAGACTTCTGAAATAACCAATACCAATAATGCTTTTGGTTTGTAAACCTGGTGATTTTTTGAGTGGGCCAAAACTGCGAATCTTATCATCATAAATTAAATCCAAACTATAGGTCGCTGAAAAGTTTTTATTGATCTTGAATGTAAACAAATTGGTCATATAAAAATTGACATTCTCAGGCTTATCATAATAATTGGAGAAAAAATCTGCACGACCCTTGTAAGTGATATTAGAAGCGATGACTTTATTGTAATTAACAGTAATAAACAAACCTGTTTCACGCTTCACCATAGATCCTGAATCCACACCGTATTTACCAAGGTTTGATAATTTTTTATTTAAAACCAATGTGGTTCTTGATGTTAAAGGAGAAAAGAAGAGTGAAAAATTATTATTAGGCTTATAATCCAAACCTGCAGAAATAATCATATAT
>Ga0209088_10001351_pt1 | contig 15893 bp, 11 predicted proteins | sample S_140625_EF_Meta_FD_187324 | JGI IMG/M metagenome (GOLD analysis project Ga0209088, IMG submission 187324) | Freshwater microbial communities from Lake Simoncouche, Canada to study carbon cycling - S_140625_EF_MetaG (SPAdes) (version 2) | ecosystem: Environmental > Aquatic > Freshwater > Lake ... | reverse complement strand
TCAAATACTCTGGTGAATAATTATCCTGATAAAAAGGACTTGATTCAACTTGGGCTGATTACCATGTTGACGGAACAAACCTTGCAAAAGATAAAGGGGAATCTGGAAGTGTATCAACCCGATGATATAAAGGGAATTTTAGATTGGTTGAGTACCCTAAATAATGCCGCAAAATTAGATCCTGATAATGAAATTATTTATTTATCTGTGACCGATTATTGGTTTAATTACCTTTCGGGGAAATTAACGGAGTATCAAAAAATAAACCCAGATATCCGCTATTATTTCAAATTCAGATACTTGGTGCAACAATGCAATCAAGCACTCTATTTTGTCAATGTGGAGGAAACCAAATATGAAAAATTCAAAAAAAATTTGTTGGCAAATCACTGGGTTCATTTAGTACAAGCTTCCTGGTCTGACGCTAAAACATGGCAAAAAGGTGTATTTCTACTTGTTTTTTTATGCTCTGTGTTTACTTATTTATTTACAATAATCTCCTTTGTTAACAAAACAACATTGAAATGAAATTTATTGGTTTAATCTTTGCTTTTTCAATGCTATGCTCATTTAATTTAATAGCTCAGTATAACGAAAATTATGTTTCCGTAAGTAGCGAAACCATCGATAACGAAATTTATTCGGTTATCGAAATGACCAGAAAGGACGAAAGGGTGAAGGTGAAATATTTTGCAGATAAGGATTTGGCTGGCAGATCGGTTTATCAACGCTATCTTACCTGGAGTAAAAACAAATCAATTATCGCTTCTTGCAGTGGCACCTACTATGGAATGGACAATAAACCGGTGGGGATTTGTATCGACGAGGGTCAGACGGTCAATAAAGCGGAGGCGGCTATGGATGCGCTGGTTTTGGTTTATAGAACAGGGGGAATCGTAGTAACTGACCTGAAAGAGGGAAATTTAACCGTTCAAAATGGACCTGATAATTTGTCCCTCAATCTTAAAAATCCATTGGATAGAACAAAGTTTTTTCTTTGGAGTAAAGAAAATTACGCCACGGTTTTTCAAACGCACCTTCTTTACTATAAAAATAAACTTAGAGTGGGCGCGAATGGCGATAAAGAGCTAAGGGAAAGAAGATTTCTCGCTGTTGCCCGGGATGATGAAAATAAAATCAGATATTATCTGATTAATTTAAAAGGAAATAATACCCTTTATAATGCAACGGTCAAGGTAGAAGGCCATCTTAAAAACTATACGGATAATATTATTTATATTATAAATTTAGATACAGGTGCCCAGGATTATTTTGAAGTCCGGGAATCTAAAGGTCAAATGATGAATGAGCCTGGTTTTAAAGGTAATAAACCTTTAAATGTATCAAAAAATTTATTGGTTTTTTATTTTGAATAATTAGCTATGTTTTTATTTAAATTTCTTTTGTTGGGTTTTTTAGGAACGCTTTCTATATACTTAAAGGGTGACGTTCCTATAATATCAATAAATTCTGTTCAACAGGATTCGCTGATTCAACATACGATTAGTGAGCTGGAACCTATTCTTTTTAAACGCGAATCATTAAATGTAACGATAAATAAGAAACAATTTTTATTGGATTCTCTACTACAATATAGAAAGGCTACGCCAAATAATTTATCTGCGGAAAAAGCAAAAGTTATTGAAAAAATAGATGCCTATATCTTAAATAAGATCCTCGCAGAATATAAATCATTTAAAAATTTAGATAAACAAATACTCAGTAAAAAAATTTCATCCTTTTCAAATGATATTTTTAAATTAACAGATGATTTTAATAAGAAAAGCAATGTTCCCGATGTGTTAAATATTCAAATCAATGAGCTTTCGCAGGAAATTGAAAAATTAAAAGTCGCTTATTTAAATGAGCAAAATATTTTACTGGGTTACGAAAAGAAACTAATTAGATTATTTCAGCAAGAGGATAAGGAATATTTTGATATTGTTTTTTATGGAAATACCTATAAGGTGTTTATGGCAAATACACGAAATCATACAATTAAAATACATCATAATCATTCGGGTGTTCTGCAGCCATTACGCTTTACTTTGAATCAGTTAAGTGATCAAGACAAGAAGCCAGTATTCTTGATGAATGCAGGGATGTATAATGAGGATGGTTCTCCTGTTGGTTTGTTGATAGAGAAAAACCAACAAATCAACCCGTTGGATGTCAACCAAACTGTTATTCCTGACAATTTTCACATGTACCCCAACGGTGTTTTTTATACCCATAACCATAAGTTTTTTGTAAGCCAAACAGCGGAATTCAGAAAACTTGACCCTGATTTCAGGTCTGATATTCAATTTGGTACACAATCGGGACCTATGTTAGTTATTGATGGAAAAATACATCCTAAATTTACTTTTCTATCTAAGAATACAAATATCAGAAATGGTATTGGCATTATAAAGGATAGTCAAAATGAACAGGCAGTCCTGGTTATTTCAGAAGGTAAGGTGAATTTATATGAATTTGCTTTGCTTTTTCAGTTTATGTTTAAATGCGATAACGCAATTTATTTGGATGGGGCTATTTCTAAAGCTTATTATTCAAACAATGGAACTACAGACGGCAATTTGGGTGGCAGTTTAGGCCCTACCTTAAGTGTGACTCACAAGAATAATTGATTACCTAAATGTTTTATTATGTTAAATAAATTAAATGCTGATGCCTTCTTTTTGAAATTGACTTTGGTCATTTCATTAGGTTTTTTGTTTCAACAAAATGATATTTTTTCTCAGGACTTATTTAAGAACAAAGAGTCCGTATTTGAATATGCGGAGGGTAAATTTTTCAGATATGAGGATATCATTTTCTCTTATGGAAAAATAGAAAAGTATAACACGGTTGGTATTACCGTTAGGAAATTGGGAGATGGAGTGAATACTTTTGATTCATATAATCATTTTATTGAATGTGAAATTAAGCCATACAATGAATATGCAGATATTGCAGGTGAAGGCATGGAAATGAAAGGTAAATTTGGATTTCGTCTTTTCAACGATAAAATTATTATTGGAATTGGTGAGGTGGGTGAAATAACAGCTTTGTTATACGAAATGGATAGTAAATCCTTTAGCAAATTGACGGCTAAAGCACCTGAACCAATAAAACCAGTGATAGCTACAAAAGATTCGATAAAGGTTAATACATTGGCTGACAATAACTTGTCAATCCCATCTAATGTAACTATTACCATAGAAAAAATCCCTGAATCCTCCCAATTTGCATACAAGGCGACAAACTCTGAATATCATGCCAATTCGGAAATGGATCCATCTGCAAAAGAGAATGAATTTTCTTCATTCAAACTAAAATTCAGCAATAAACTTTCACAAAACTTCATTTTTGCAAGGAATCACAATAACCTTCCGCCGCAACAATTTTTAGAAAATTATGGTCAAACATTAAATAAAGATGTGAATGCTGTTTTTTATGGAGGTAATGGATTTTTTGCCATAACTGCTTCCATGTTTGACAAAACCACTAATATGCCGCCTGGTTTACTCATAGAAAAAGGAGTTGTAGTTCAGTACAAAAATTTAACTTCAGGAGAAGGAAATTTTTACAACCCTAAGCCAAACGGTATTTTTTCTATAAACAGTAAGAATGTGTCTATTGTGCCCACTGAAAATTTTGATATGAATGGTACGTATGATTTTGCTATTCAAAGTGGTCCAATATTAATTTCCGATGGAGAGATCAACAAGAATTTAACGGTTTTAAGCAAAAATAAACACCTGCGGTGTGGCATTGGCATAGTTGAGACAGACGGAGAAAAGTACGTCGTTTTTGTGGCAAGTAAAACGGAGGTTTCATTTTACGAGTTTGCCAGTTATATGAAAAACGTGCATAAGTGTAAGGACGCCATTCATTTAGAGTCCATAAATGCCTTTGTAAAATATCCGTATTCAGATTACAAAATGAACAATCAAATCATAAAAAACTTTATCATCATTAAATGATAATTATAAGCTATTACCGTCTTTTAGGCAACGAATGGAGAAACCTGTTTTCTTAAAATAGTTATTTCTGATGACCGTATTTTCGAAACCGGGTAAGTTTCTGCACCAGGCATAAACATTGGATGCCTCCGTTTTTGTCCACCAAAAACCGTATAGCGTCTTATATTTGAATCCACCGAGATTACTTCGGAAACCACCTGGTAGGGCATTGAAGCCGGCAAGATTTCTACCGTTCCAATCTGGCGCATGGGTTTTCAGTATATCACCAGCCAGGAGATCGCCACCTAAATAATTAACAAGTTCATTCCATTCCTCATCGGAGGGAACATGCCAGCCTTTTGGACAAATATTTCTTGGATCACTGACCACGTACCAGTTATATAGTTTTCCATATTCCTCCACCGCGGTTTTATTTTCCTTTTCGTCCTCATAATCGCACCATTTCCCTTCGGTACCACTAATCCATTCTTCTATTTCCTTCCCTTGCGTGATAGGTGAGCCATCGCTAAAGGAGGTATTTCTTAAATTTTCCTTCATCCAGCACTGACTACCGATATTCACGGTGGTATAGGTGAAATTTTGATAATTTACGTTCATTCCACAGCCATTGGCTTCTTTTTTGACGGGAGCTACAACCACCTCAGCTTTTTGTGGCTTAAATTCAGAAATTTTTATTTGGCTGTGTAAAGTTTGACCACCAACAAACAGCAAGGCTACAAGAAATTGATTTTTCATGGTAGGAATGTTTTGTTAAAAATACAATAAATAGAACCAAAAACGGCCATACTACGCTAAAAAATAAATTGCTATACGGTTAATAAATAAAAAGGTACGGTAAATAATTAACAACCTTGTCAAAACCAATCCATAGGATTTTTGCCTCTACTTTTGTTCTTAAATTCTTTCCTATGTTCCTGAAAAATATTGGCGTTCTTGGTTTCGATCCGTTGGAAAAAGTGATTCTCGCAGCGCTCCTGACGGAAGAACCTATGCTTATTATTGGTAAACCCGGTACCGATAAGGCAAATCTGCTGGCTTATATCTCCCAGGCTCTGGGCCTCTCCTATAAAAAGGTGAATGCCGCGTTGACATGTAAGCTAGCACTCACTGGAATGCCTGTTATCAAAGATAATGAGGATAAAATTACGTTTATTAGATCGCAGAGTAGTGTCTGGAAGGATGAAGCTCTGGTTTTTGATCTCATTAATGAGACGAAACCTAAATGTTTTGGTCTTATCAGTTCCATTCTTTTCGAAAAACAAATATATGGCTATTCACTGGATAAACTCCAGTACAGATGGGCAACCATGGAGGATACAAACCTTTTTAACAGGGATATGACGGCTTTTAAACGCCAGAATATTTATCTGGAAGAGGAATTAGTGGAAAATTTTGGTTTTATTATTGATGCTCCTACCTGGGAGTCATTTAGCGTCGAAGAGAAAAATGAAGGGTTTTTAACGGGGTTTACACAGCCTGTTAAGGAGATAAATGCGGAATGGATCACTTTTATTAATAAACTCAAACCGCTCTATGAGGAGCAATTGCTTTTTCCGAAAATTCAACTGGCAGGTTATGCCAGCCAGGTCACTTCCATGATGAATAAAGGCGGTGTTTATATTTCAGTGCAAAGATCTATGCATTTGCTTCGGAATTTTATCGCATTGGACTTGGTAAATGAACATTGGCCGGCAAAGGGTCATAAGGAAAATATAGGAGATTTACTGCTGTTAGGTTTAACATGTAGCCTCTCCCAAAAAGCATTTCAAGAAAAATTACCCACGCGCTTGTTAAAAGCCATACACCAAAATGCCATGCAAATTATTTTTAATGAAAATCAGGAAAACGATTGGATTGGCTATTTTATGAAGGCTGGTCTAACCAAAAAAATTGAAATGCTTTTTGATGAAAAAGTGGATAAAGACCTTAAAAGTTTAACTTTCATACATTTTTTCAATCATTCTTCCATCACGGAAAGAGCCATGTTGGTCTTTTCTGCTCATCCTATCCTCGAACGGTTTGACGTGTTGAATGATGAGGCTTTTAATATGCTGACCCACTGTTTTAAGGAAATACTTCATGTCGATGGGGAATTAAAATGGCTTGAATTTGACGTTCATAAGGAAAAAGGAAATTTGGTCTGGTCCAATGGTCAAGCCTATTTGCTTTCACTCCCAGGTGGTCAAACAACTAAGAGGTACAAACGAGGGTATCAGTTTTTTATTTATTTGTTGACGCATGACAAACTAATCATTGACCCAGGATATGTTGAAATGGAATTAAATGATTGTTTTGAAAAATGCCAGATGATCTTAAAATTTAAAAAACAAGTAAAACTTAGTTAAAATGATTACCAATTATATGCCATACCCATTTTATTATAGAGATGGATACCCTAAGAGCTTACATCTTGCTAATGTCTATTTTCCAAATGAAGTATCTCTGCCAAATAGGGTCAAATATTATTTTAAAGCATCGGTTGCATTTTCTTCTTATGAAGAATACCTGCTTTCCCTGATTGTAAAACAGGGTTGGAAAGATTTCGAGGAAGCTAAAGTACGATTAAATCTGCCATATAAAAGACATATTGTAGTGGATTGTAAGGAAAAAGTGGGGTTTGTTTTCTCAGGTATCGATGACAAATTAGTGATAAGAAATATGCTGGTACTGGCTGCCTGTGGGGAAAATATCTACCATCCTGACCATCCGCTTATTTTCTCGGATAAACGCATGAACAGGCAAATAGAATTGAAACGAATCCAATTAAATGAATTTTATGATGTGGACTGAACAGAGAATCAAATATATCATAGCCGATCTAACAGATGAGAATCTGTTTGCCTGTCGTAGCCTGTTGTCTGACATTACCCTGTCGTTTTCTGAAGAGATTAAGACCTTGGCCATTTCATTACAAGATCGGCCTGAACTTACATTGAATCCAGTTTTTTTAAACCAGCATATTCATAATGAAGCTGATTTTAAAGTGATTATACTACATGAATATTTGCATTTGTTATATTTCATGAAATATCCTCTGGATTCCCCCATGTCACATCTTGCCATGGATGCCATTATCAATGCGGCCATTTGCAGGAAGGTGAATTATTTTCAGAGGGATAATCATGGTCAGTCAGATTCTTTTTTCTCCCGATTTTATGACCATTCAGGTGCGACTAAATTTTTGAGAGGAAATGAAACGGAGCACAGATTTACTAAACTTCTTCGCCATTTCGGGGAGATTTTTATGGAGGAATCTTTAACGGATATAATATTCCTGGGTAATCATGAAAAACCTGAAATTTCTGAGAAATATGTGCCAATCCTTCTGCAAATTCTGGAACAAATGAATCCTGATGACATTCGGAACAGGTCTTTCACGTCAAATGAAGACCTGGAATATATTGAGCAACACGGGCATCAGATGAGACACCTCAAAGATTGGCAAGCACGAACCTATAGCCTTTTAGAAGAAATGATGACTCGATTTACCCCAAAGGATAGCCATAAAAAGGAAAATCGAATACGGGTATATCTCGATCATAATGGGTTCATAGAGAATGAGATGAATATGTTGATCCCCTTATTGGAGCGTCTCAAAGTTGACATTGATTTGCCTGTTCTGGTGTTCACTTCGGAAGAGGTTAAGCCTGCCGTATTTCCAGAAGGATATTTATTAATGGAAAGGCATGGGACGAAAAATCTCTCTCTGATCATTCATGACATGAAGAAAAATGGAATAAAGGGTGCCATCGTCATAACCTGTGGTCGACATTTGAATGTGAAATCTGCTGCTGTGTTGGCGGAGGAAAAACTCGATATATCGTTTTTGGTTAGTAAAATGGGGAATAAAGCCATTTTTGAAGAGAACGGATTGGCTTTTGAGCTATTAGAACCCCTTATTTTATTGGAAAATGACTATAAAAAAATAAAAAAACCTACGGTTATTTTAAATGAGGGTACGGTTAATAAATAAAAGGGTACGTTAAATAAAAAATGGACATCACAACCTCCTGTTTGTTACTTAGTATCAGATTTTTAAGTTAAATTGGAATTTAAAATTTAAGAAATAATTGAAGTAGATAAATCATTGCGACTTATCGGCGGCGAAGCCTTATAATAATTAAAAATCAAATATTATGTTACGGACCATTGTCATTGGAAGGACGGAGTTAGAGGTATCAAACATATCAAATCAAATCAGTCGATATTTAGCGGATAAATTGGAGCTTATTGGCACTTCAAGAACGGTAAAGAGAGGAATTATACTGATTAAAAAGGAGGAACCCGATTTGGTTATCCTCGATATTTATAAACGTAAGCCGTTCAAATTTCTGGAAACATTCAAGGCACCCTATAATTTTGAGGTCATTGTCACCTCTGCGGATAAGGACAAAGCATTGGAGGCCATCAAGCTGGGGGTCTTTGATTACCTGATACATCCAATCAGCAACAGAGAATTGATATTAACCATTGGCAGGTTGGAAAAAAAATGGAAAGATCGCCACAAAGACAATCAAATCGGCAGGAAAGAGCTGTTTATCCCCATACAGGGTGGGTTTATGACGGAGAATATGGGGGACATCCTATATTTTGAGGGAGACCTCAATTACAGTCGCATTTTTTTGCTCTCTGGGAAGGATTATGTAATCTCCAAAACCTTAAAGGATTTGGAAGAAAATCTGGGTTCCGCTTTTTACCGTATTCATAAATCGTTCCTGGTCAATGTGTCTCACATCAAGGAATATTCCAAGGAAGGGGGCAGTTTTATTGTGTTGAAAAATGGCAAGAAATTAACGGTTTCTCACAGGCGGAAGGATAAGTTTGCAAAGGAGTTTTTAAAGACATTATAAAATTATTTAGATGAAACGTAATTATTTGGTCAGCATATATTAAAACGTAATGTTTGGTTAATTAATTTTAATAAAAGCATGTCATTCAAAGTATGAAAACTATATTTGGCATTTTTTGATATTAATACAAGCAGATTAACGTGGAACTTCCTTCATTCAAGTGAAATGATGTGGGAATAGAAAAAGCAGAATCCAATAAATAAAAGTACAATTGTCGAGCAAAATAAGATTTTTGAGCATGGTTGTGATAAATGTCCCACAAAAACGGTAAAAGCCATTGGTGGTTAAAGTTGAGATAGTACAAAACTTAGGCAAAGAATGAACAAAGTTTTCGATGGTATTTTGTTAGCTCTTGGAACTCCCGGGAAGAATTGAGGGATAGGTTTTTAGGTTAATGTTGTTTTCTTAAATTTATTCGTTTCATTAACTTCAAAGCACCCAAATTATATATTCTTAATAAATGCTTTCTTTAGAGGTTGTTTTTTAAGTAGCAAATTAATAGTAATGGACAAAATTTTGGTCAATTATTGAAAGTACTTGGTACTTGTTATAGTCGTTACAAATAGGAGAAATGATAATCATAACTTTATTATTTTAAAAAACAATTTTCAATCATATTTAAATAATTTCAAAAACAACTAAAATGGACTTTATTAATTTTGAATTCGATCCGAATTCTAATTTTACACCCTCCAATGAAACTAAAAATTGGGGAATGTATACCCATAAATCCAAACATACTATTGCAGGAATGACAATACCTGGGTTTTATCAAACTACAAATATCACATTTCATTTGTTAGGTTTTTTTTTCGTATTTATCTTGGAAGGAATTGCAATAGTTTGGAGCCATGAAGAGGGTAGTAGCATCGCCATAATACTTGGACTTGCTATTTTTGACATTTTTTTAGCTATTATGGCACATAGAAATCATGCTAACATAACAATCTATAGGAATTTAATAATATTTACGGAAGGTACAGATAAATTAAAATATGAAGATAAATTATCTTCATTAATTAATAATAGGAACTTTTATTATTTTTTAATTATTGTGTCAGCTATGGCTAAATTTTATTTCTTTTTCAGTATATACATGTTTTTTGATGCAGTTTCATTGTTAATATTATTTCTATACTTATTGGGAGGTATTTTACACATTTCTTGCACGGGGTATGCTATTTTTTCATTAATTTTTCTTAGAAAAATATCAGTTGAACATTCCAAATTTAAAAAATCAAGTGGGAAAAAACATTATTATGATGTTCAATCGCCGTTAAACCAACCTATAAATTTAGATGGAATTAAAAGTTTACGTGAAGTAGTTGTGGATAGAACTCACAGTATAATAAAAAGAGAAGAAGACGATAAAGTTAATTTTTATTTCAAAACAAATGGTGTTTTAAATGACCGTCAATTAAATATTATGATAAGCAATCAACAAACCGATACAGAAAAAAGAATTATTGCAGTAGAGGGAATCAAACAGCAGTATCTTATTTTAAATGGTAGTGGAGCTTCTACAAATTCTACTGAGGCTAATAACAATGTTAGTAATCCAGAAAACATCTCTAATTCTGAGAATAATTTAAATAAAAATTAATTAATAACAAATAAAATAATTTTTATGAGACATAATAATGTTAAATGGCTTTTAAATTACTTAAGTATATTTTTTTTAGCAGTAAATTTATTTTTAGTTCAGGGATGTAGTAGTGAAAACGGCGAATTATTAGAGGTTGATATTATTTGTTTGAATCCTATAGTTAAGAGTAAAGGAATGCCAATACCTGAAAAGTTGGCTGAACTCTTTGTTCCATTTGGAGATTGTGATGGTTTTTGGTATAGAATTAATCCAACTTTTTTGCTCTTAGATAAAATGGATCAAGGATATACTCCTTCACTTTTAGGAAAAACATTTGCTGGAAATATGAATAATAAAAAACTAGTAAATAGGTTGATTAATAATGGTGTTGAAAATAGTAAAGTTCCTGAAATTTTCTCGGAAATGAAATTCAAAAAACGGGAGGATAATAAAAATTTGATGTCTGATCATCTAAGTAAGTTTTTCTATATAGTTTACTCGACAAAATCTATGGTAATAGATAGTTTTAATGGGTTTAAAATAAATTTTGATTCTGAATCTGTGTTTGATGAATTGAATAAATATATATGTGAAAATAAAGAAAATAGACTTCCAATTAGAATAGTATTAAATCCTTCTCAAACAAAAAAAGATGAAAATTTAGATAAGGGGTTAAGTCAAGAGGATGAGATAGAAAAAGAAGGAATAAATGAAGCAAAAAATGGTGAAAGTGGAAATAAAGAAGAAATCAAATATTCAACCACAGACGGTAGAAATAATTTTCTGATTTTTAGGATTCCATTCAACGATAATCTTTCATCACATTTTCATTTTGTAAGAAATGTTAAGCCAAACACATCTAATGAGTTTTTAAATTATATTCTTAATAACACTAATATTAATAGTTTATCATATTTTAAGAATTCATTTGACTTTTTTGCGATTACAGGAGGGATGTATGAGTTTCGTGATAAATTACCCCCAGGATTAATTATTGATAAGGGAAGAATATTAAAACCCTTAAATTTTAAAAGAGGGAAGGGAAATTTCTATGAACCGAGTCCAAATGGCGTTTTTTACATAGGTAAAAATACTATTGGAATAATTGAGTCTAAGAAATTCCAAATTAATAATGATATTGAATTTGCAATTCAGACTGGACCAATGATGATTATAGATGGTGCTATTAATCATGGTTTTGACGAATTAAGTGATAATAGGCATGTTCGATCTGCAATTGGAATAAGTGGAGATGCTAATAAAAGAGAAATTGTTTTTGTGACAAGTATTAACCCAGTTAATTTTCATGAAATTTCTAATTTCATGAAAATTAAGCAACTTTGTAATAATTCATTGCATTTAGAATCAGTAAATGCCTATATGAGTTATCCAGGGTACAGTTATTATCCTAGTGATAAACTAAGTATTATGAATTTAATAGTGATTAGATGATTCTGCTTAAAATTTGATAATTAAATAGAATCAGATTAATTTAAATTAACACATTAAAAATGTTTTCATAAACACTAGTATTATTGAAATTGGTATATCGAAAATTATGAAAGTTGAAATAAAGAATATAGTTTTCATTTGACTAACGAAATTGAATCTAAGTTTTTACATAAATAGTTTTTTTTAGTTTAACGTAATGTAAACAGAAAATAAAATTTTATTTAAATCATGATAATTAAACTAATTAAAATTAGATCTGGAATAATTACTAAGGTTGCACTTATATTATTGTTTACGCTTATTCACATCAAAATATCTGCTCAACTTTCAGGAAAATCTTTGGGTTATATTTACAATGAAAATGGAATTGTAATTGAATTATTAGTAATTAAACCTAAGGAAACTTGTTCTGAAATTGGAAAAGATTGGATATATAGACTTTATACAAAAAATTTATTCAAAGCAGATAGGAAGCTAACTTTTATTAATTGGAAATTAAGAGTAAAAAATTGTAGTAACTATCTTATAGAACGTTCTTTTTCAATTGACATAAATTCTATTATAAATTTTAGAAATGATGGGATTAAAGGAAATTCTCATGATTGGAAATTTGAAGCACAATCTATTGAAGGCAATATTATAGATGGTGGATTCAATAATTATGCTAATAATGAATTAGATAAAAATCTTAGTTTCTTACAAAAGCTTATGCCTCCAGACACCATTTTGGGGCTAAACGCTATGGAGAAGGGGCAACTCAACAAATTAAGCATAGCTGATAGTAATTTAGATAAAGCAATTAACTGGGTATGGTATAATAATGAATGTGGAAGTGGAACGCCTATTTTTAAAGGTACTGAGTTTATTTTTATTCCTACCCGTGATATGGAAATATATGTAAGAGCAGAACAAGGTGAAAAAAAATCAGATTGTAAAAAATTAGAAATCAAGGTTTATGAAAGGAGTATTCCACCACTTTATATAAATACTTCTGATGGACGATTAGAATTGTATTTAGGTGAAATGAAAAAATTAGGTTTTTCAGGAGGAAGACTTGGTACAAATGCTAAATGGGTTTGGTATGAAAAAATAGATAATAATAGAAAACTAATTGGTTATAGTGATAGTATAACGGTTGAGCCAAAAAAAACTACTGTTTTTGAAGTTCGTGCAGAAGGTGCTTTTGGAATAAGTGACTTTAAGTCAATTACCATAAATGTAATTGAAGAAGAATTATTTTGGACTAAAAATAATACTTATTTAAATGAATTAGCTTCTATAGATAGTCAAAACTTAGTAAAAGATAAACAAATAAATAATTTAGTTTATTCTATACTTAATAAAGCTAATAAAAATATTGATTTCCAATTATTGGAATGTAATAATATTTTAAATAGTAAAGCAATTGTATCAGATGGAAAATATTTATTATTAAATCCAATATTTATCAAGTCAATCCTTAATATAAATTTTAATGAATTAACAAACATAGATTATCAAAATATTTATATTTTATCACATGAGATTAGCTATTTTTTAAATGATGAAATTATAACTCAAAATAAGAATTCGACTTGCCATAAAATTGAGCTTAAAACAGATAGTATTAATGGGGAATTGTTGTTTCTCATGGGGCTTAATTTAGAAAAAATAAATTATTATTTCAGTAACAGTAATTATTCTTTGGTTGAGTTTGCTACTAGTAGAATCCCTTCTAAAATAAATCGACTAAAAGCTACAATGCTTGGTTTTACTGAAGCAATGAAATTGGAACCTATGAAAATTGAGTTTAAGATTGAGGATGAGGCTGAAAAGTCTTTCAAATGCGGATTGGAAAATCTTTTTGATATTGATGGAAATAAATATAAAACAATTTTAATTGGTTCTCAATGTTGGATGCAAGAGAATTTGAATGTTAGTAAATATAATAATGGTACTGTTATACCCGAGGTATTATCTTCCTCAAGTTGGTTTTCATTAAAATCCGGAGGAATGGTTTATTACAATAATTTAAGTGGAGAAAATTTCGTAAATAGTAGATTATATAATTGGTATTCAATCGACAATAAAAGAGGTATTTGTCCTAAAGGTTGGGATGTACCTACTAATAGTGATTGGGATTTATTAATTTCAAGTTTAGGAGGTGATTTACATGCTGGAGGAAAAATGAAATGTAAAGGCACTGCATATTGGATGAGTCCAAATTTAGGAGCTACAAATGAAAGCAATTTTAATGGGCTCCCAGGAGGTAATCGTAACGAATTTGGTGATTTTAATAATTTAGGTGTAAGTGCATTTTGGTGGAGCGCTAACGATTATGATTTCAATAATGCATGGTTTTATAATATTAATTTCAATTTTGGAAACATTAAAAAAATTAATTATAATAAAAACTTTGGTTATTCTGTTAGATGTATAAAAAACAATAATTTTAAAATTATAACGCCAAAAGTTAGTACTATAGTTATAAGTGATATTAAAGAATATTCAGTTATGTCTGGAGGTGAAATCATTTCTGATGGTGGTTCTTTAGTTAAAGCTAGAGGTGTAATTTGGTCAGAGAACCTAAATCTTGATTTAAATTTTTCAAATAAATCATTAAATGGTGATGGTTTGGGTAAATTTATAAGTTCAATAAATAATTTATTGCCAAATACGACCTATTATATTAGAGCCTATGCAACTAATGCTGCAGGTACAGGATATGGTGATATAATAGAAGTTAAAACATTAGCTTTTGATACATCAATTAAAGTATTAACTTCTGCAGTTATAAATGTAGGATCAGGCTCAGTCAAATGTGGCGGTGTAATTCTGTCCTCAAGTATTAAACTCATTATTGAAAGTGGCTTATATATTTCGGAAGATAGTTATTTTATTAAAGAAACTAAAAAAGTTGTAAATCCTACTATTAATTCTAATTTCCAATTGGAAATATCTAATTTAAATTATGGTAAAACATATTGGTTAAAAGCTTTTATAAGAACTAATTCTGGATTTGTTTTTGGACAGGTTGTTTCTATTTTTATACCTTTTCCACCAAATGAAATGGTTGAAAACAAGCAAATAATTGATAAATCCAAAATAGATTTTTTCACCCCCAAATTTATTATTAACTTCTCTCCATACTTTCAAAGCAATGGTATAAATGAATATTGGTTGCGAAATAATGAAATTAAAGAACCTCCAAACAAAACTATTCCAAATTTATTTTCTGATATTTTTTTTGATAATAATTTTTATTTATCTCTTAATTATTCTCCTTTTAATAATACTACAGTAAAAAAATTGAGTTATTCTAAAATATATTTTGATTTTACTTTTTTTAAATCTTCTTTTGTTTTAGAAGATGAAAATAAAAAATATAATATTATAAGTTCTAAATTTATATATCCTATCTCCGACATAAAGGATATTTTTTTAGATACTGAAAATTTTGGAGCGGGAATAATATATAGATATGTAAATTCATTCTTTTCTTTAAATATTCAAACAGGAACTTTTTTTAGTAATTTAATATTGAGATTTCAAAAAAGGCAGTATCATTTCAATTACATCATTCCTTTAGAAATTGAAAGTTATGTTAAAAGCAAAACTCCTTTTTCTTATGCAAAAGATAAAAATAATTTGAATTTTTATTCAAATTTAAATATTGGACTTGGCATGAGAAAGGGTTTATCGGTTAATTTTGGAATTGGTTTTTTAACTATGATATTTGATAACCCAAACCATAATTTATATAACAGTCTATATCCTAAACATCCTATATCAAACTCCACTTCTTCCTTAATACCAAATATAAAAGGGAGTATTACTGTTGCATTCTAAATGATAATAGATATTTAATCAAATATAGATTATTATACATTGTTGTCCGGTAAATCCGTAAAATGGTTAAAAACTTAGCATAACATTCTGATAATGAATACCTGTTTTTTGGTTTTTCAAAAGTAAGCCCCCTCCTTTATGGGAATAGTGAATATTTATATTTATCCTTATTTTCCTTGATGATAGCGAGCCAACTTTCTTCAGGGTCTT
>Ga0209088_10001347_pt1 | contig 15903 bp, 29 predicted proteins | sample S_140625_EF_Meta_FD_187324 | JGI IMG/M metagenome (GOLD analysis project Ga0209088, IMG submission 187324) | Freshwater microbial communities from Lake Simoncouche, Canada to study carbon cycling - S_140625_EF_MetaG (SPAdes) (version 2) | ecosystem: Environmental > Aquatic > Freshwater > Lake ... | reverse complement strand
CACTGTTTTAACTCTACACGAATACTGTTTTGCAGGTAGTTGTAGGTTCTCTAACATTATTCTCCTTTAGAATACAAATGTTTGTTGATTAAGTCGCTTAGAAATAATTTCACAATACTTTTCTTCAAGTTCAATTCCAATTGCTTTACGACCAAGATTACGAGCAGCAAGTAAAGTTGCACCAGAGCCAGCAAAAGGGTCAGCAATAAGTCCTTGTGGGCATCTATCAATAAGCAACTCCATTAATCCAATAGGTTTTGGAGTTGGATGTCCAATTTTTCCAACTTCCTGCGCCCTATGTTCATTAGTAATAATCACAGACCTTTGAGGTGGCGATGAAGAACGAAATCCTTTACCCAAGATGTATATTTCTTCGTCTTGCGTCATAAATGGTGCATTTAAAGCCCCTGGTGGCATTCCTGCTTTATGCCAAATTAGACGATGTTGAACATTTTTGGGTTTTTCAATTTTCCAAGAACCGAAAACAACCGCAGGTTTATTGCCCCATGCTTCTAATGCTTTATCTCTTATTTTTGCATCTTCATCATTTTTAATACCATCTATAAACTTTGTGTATTTTTTGTTTACGCCACTGTTCATGCCAGCCCAAGAAATACCGTATGGTGGGTCAGTTACCAGCACATCGGCGTTTAGCCATTCGGTGATTTCTAAACAATCGCCATGATAAAGCGTGACCCATTCATCTTGATAATAAGGTTGCATTACTCCCCCAATAGTTTGTTAGCAAGGTTATCTAGTTCTTTTTTGATTGCTTGCTTACCTGTTCGTGAAACGTAACGGTCTATAGCGGTTAGTAGGTCTGCCAGTTCGGTTCGGATACTGTCAAAGTCTTTGTCCCAGACCAGATTGTTGTCGTTAAGTAGCATGATGGTTTCAGTGTTGTTGATTTTGTTGCAACAGACACATGGGCCATCAAATGTTGGGTTAGTGAACTCTCTCATTTGTTATCGTCATCTATCTCTTTTAGTAAATCAATCATTATGTAAGAAAAACAAACAACTTCTCCATTGACATAATGTGTAAATCGTCTTTTGTTATCAATCATGGCTCGTTCAATACGCTTACGCTCATCCTGTGCAGCCTGACGCTTGTAATCCTCAAGTAACTCACGACTCATAACAAACGTTTCAGAACTCATAAACTCTTTAAAAATAACCTCAAAGTTTTTACTCACTTATTCCACCTAGCCAGAATGTCTGAAGAACTGTTCAACTTGTCAACCCCACCCACACCAAACACGAACTCTAAACGGTCATCCTGTAACTGCATTTCAGGGATGTTTTCTTTAGTGCGGTCACCACCATTACAGAACAGAATCTTGGCCTCATCAAAAGTGTTCAACATGCTTTCAATAAATTTGATAGCAGAGCCGTCAGAGTCATCAAACTCTACAACCTCATCAACCATCCACAAAGCGTTCAAAACTGCTTCACGGTCAGCAAAGTCAAGAAAATGTTTGCCCTTTTTGCGTTGCAACCAAGCATCACTGTTTAAGCCAACAATCAGGTATTCACCAAATCTGTAGGCTGCTTCAAGATAGGCGAGGTGACCTTTATGTAACGGGTCAAAACCGCCAGTAACTAAAACTATGCTTTTATACGTCATTCGTTTTCTCCCTTAATTTCTTTAATAAGAAAATCTTTTAAACCAAAATCTTTGTAACTGATGTGTTTATGTAGCAGAGCAATAATGCGATTGCGTTCCTCAACAACACCAAGTTTGCGACCAATTTCTTTGCCAGCCTCACGCCAACGCTCAAGGTTTACTTCTCTATCCACAGAAACCACTCCCTACGCATCCACTGATACTCAGTCTTGATAACTTTGCCAATCCAAAATAGTTCATGCTTCCATGCGTAATGGATTTGCCAAATAAAACGTTTGTTTTTGATTGCAAGATGACGTGGTTTGTCATGTTTTAAAACATCCCATGCCTTTATAGGCTGAGGTATCTTCATTTTTCGCCCCTTTCATTGGCTTACTAGAAGCCTATAAACAACTAATAGTGAATGTCAAGCACCGTTATCAAATTGTTACAATCGTTATTAAAGCCCCTTGCGGATAGTCCCCAGCCCACATCTTGTCTATCTCTAACGACACAATAAGTTGGTCATCCTCAATGACACCACCAATCTTGACAGCATCAGAAATTCCTCTAGCCAACTTGTCAATGTCAGGCATAACGCCTGGGGCGTGGTCAAATTTAGGTTTCTTAGGTTTATCCATAAACACGACAACACGCAACCTGCAAGGAACATTGATAGGTTCACCCGTATATGCAGAACGGGCTGCCGAAACAACAGCAGCCCGCCATGCAGGTAAATACTTTGAAGCCTCAACAAACCTACCGTTACCTACACTCTTTTTAGAGCCTTGCGGGGCAGGTCTGCCAGCAACAAAGAAAGTTACTTCACTTCTTTCCATACTTCCCATACATCGCTTGAATGACTGACACTAGGAAGATGACGGCCAAAACCCATTCAGAGATGCGTAGAAAATCGTTATCAACGTAACGTGATGACCAGACAAGGCATACAACGTTAAAGACAATAATGATTGAAGCGAACATTAGAACGGGGCGTTCACTCGTGACACGGTTGCATCGCCAACATGTAGTTCTGCAACAGTTTTGTGTTCGCCAGCCTTAGTTGTGTATTCTGATAGGCGAGATGACGGGATACCAACAACTGAAACAAGTTCATTCTCTGCAACCTGTGCAGTAGACCAAACTTTGATATACATGTCATACGCTGTGCCATCCGCTTTTTTACCAGCAGCGATAGCAGTGAATCCGCCCTTGTGTGTGCGAACTACTTTAACTTCACCAAATTTTATTGCACCAAAATCAGCCACTTTTTTCTCCTTTTTCTAACTGATGTATCTACTATGCCACAACATGCTTAGGATTGCAACAATCAAGATGATTACATACACGGTCACCTGGCATGAATGGTGAACCATCCAATACGGGTGTTACGCCGTCTTTAGCGAAACTGCCTGTCCACGGAATGCATCGCATGTCACCATACTGTATCGTGATTGCAGGTTTAGCCCTACATGAAGCGCATTGTAAATCTGTGCGGTAACGTTTCTCTTGGTTAACAGTCCACGATGCACCGCACCGTTCACAAATAACCTTGTTCTCATCCACATACTAAACTTTACCAGCACGAATACAGGGCATACATGCAGCGATGATTTTGCCATGTTCACATTTCGGGGCATCAGCATTTTCTTTAGCCCGCTTATCTTGTTCAAGTATTTCCTGTGTAGCAGCAATAGTTTGTTGATGACGTTTCTCTGCGAGCGCTTTACCTTTGAGTGCGAGTTCTTCAGGTGTTAGTTTCCGTTCTGGTAATGGCCCATCTTCCCAACGGCCAGCGTTCAACCATGTGGCAGGGTGCGGAATAAAGTTTTCATCGAACGGCAAGTTTCTGTCGTTGCCGTAACGAATAGTGCCAGCCAGTATTTCATCAACACTAGTGATAGTGGTTGCTTTGGTAAATGCTTTGATTGCTGCTTGCTTTCCAACCTTGCGAGGATAGGTATTCCAAAAGTTTTCAAAATCTGATGATATATAAGGTTTAATAACTGGTTTAATAATAGGTTTGTCTGCCGTCTGTGTCAGGTCTAGAGGTGACAATTTGTCAGGTCTAGGGGTGACATTTTGTCTCAAAGTGTGATTCCAGTCACCAGAACAATCTTCTGGGCAAGTCAATAATAGATAATAACGGCTTGTTTTATAGACACCAGAACCAGTGCCAGCGCCTTTATCCCAAGTAATCTCTCTCATGTCTAAAAGATTCTTTAAGGAACGATGTGTTTGCCTCACACTCATGCGAGCGTCTTTAGCAATAGTTTCTACTTTTGGCCAAGCACCATCATCGCTAATATAATTTGCGATTGCCATTAAAACAAGCAGGTCTCCGCCAGTTGCTTGTGAATGATGCCATACAAGACTTGATGCACCAAAACTCATCTAGATTGCCTAACTCAGTAACTCGGCACTAGAATAAGTAATGCCGATAGGTGTTTATCGGTTTTGCGAGTCAGAGGTTCACGCTTCTGGCTCGCTTTTATTTTATCAAACAAAAATTACAAGCCCTGATTCGATGCTCGCCACTGTGACGGGGAATGATTCTCCTCAACAGCAGCCTTAACATTCAAATCTTCGTATAACCGAATAATGTGAACACAAGGGTCACCACCATCATCCCAAGCAGCATCCTCTTCAACACTGCTAGGCAAACCATCATGCGAGTAACAAACATCAGGACCACACCAACCCTTGTTGTAACCAAATCTCAACCATTCATCAAAACTATCGAACATGTAACTCATACCCTTTCACTAAATACCACTCATTTTGTGTAACATTGAATACAGGAACAGTAGCAGGATTTTGCCAAGATTCCAACTTCCAACCAAATTCACGAGCCATTTGAGCCATGATAGGGTCAGATTCCATTAGACCGTTGACATTGGAACACATCACAATGACGTTAGACGGCTCGTCACGGGCTTTTGAGCCACCCATGCCACGATTTACCCTGTGATGCGGTATCGCCGTTGTATCGTCCCCACAGTGCCAGCAACCACCGTCACGGTCAAGAAACTTTTTAAATTGTTTAGGTGTCACGCATGCTTCCAAGTAAGTTCAATTTGTTTAGCCATAACAGCAGTCAAAGTTCCAGTATCAGATAGTTGTCTAATCTTAGCCTTAACACGATTTACTTGCGCTTTAGCCACGTCAACCTCAAATCGTAACTCTGTTGTTTGTAAACGAGCCACAGCCTGACGGTCAGCAACAGTGCCACCAGCAGCAATAAACTTTGACTGATACTCAGAATCAAGTTTCATCTCTAACTCAGCCAAATTAACCTCAGCCTGATAAAGAGCCTCAACGCCCTTAGCAGATTCATCAATAACGTATTTTAGACGGTCAACAATTGAATCAGGTGTTGCTTGCGACACTAGCCCAACCCTTAATCTTCTCAAGCAACTCAGCCGATGCCTGACCTGCCTGTGCCTCGCTGTAAAGCGCTCGCAAACCATCAATGTTGTAAACCAACGCTAAAGCCTCAGCCTCTTTATCCCAATCACGAACGGGCTTAGGAGTGACACCCTTACTAACTTTTGTCATCTCCTCACGGCTAGTGCGCTTATTGCCAGACAAGTTCATGTTTGCCAACGCACGACCAATAGCCGAAGTTTCACAGTTCTCCAACGCTGAAGTCTTGTTAGCCATACCAGTGCCATCAACCTCAAACGCCAAACCAGTCGCTTTCACATACCAACCATCAGTAGTGAAACCTGTCGAATTAGTAGGTAAAGTCCATGTTGGCAACCAAATCTCCGCCTGCACCACCCAAGTAGATACTTGACGGTCCTGCAACGTAGTCAAATTCTTTGTAATCACACGAGCATCAGGATGAGCGTCATACAACCTACGCAGACGTTCCTCAACAGTTTCATAATCTTGCAAATTAAACTGAGCCACTTTAATCTCCTTATTTCTTAATCGTTAGAAACGGTAAACCACCATTACGAGCAGAACGTGTAGCAACAACCCTGTCATCTACAACACCCGTTTTTGCTGAACCCATAAAATCTAGAGTTCGTGACTTCAATTCTGTAACCACATTCTGACAAGAATCCAATGCAGATTGAGCGTTCACCAATGCTATACCTAACTGACCCAAATCCACAACATCATCAGTAATGTCAGGGTGCAACTGACGCACAACCTCATAAGTGGCCGTTGACCCATCCCACTCAGGTTGACGTTCCTCAACGACACAATCCCACCAACGCTTCACCATCGCAGCATTAGATTCTGCAACAAACTCATCCCAAACAATGTCAAACGTTTGAATGTCATTACCACCAAACAAAGCAACCAACTTAGCCTTGTGAATGCCAAGAATCCACATATACCAAAGCACCTGAGCCTTGTAATGTGCAGGAACTTCATCCCACGGATAACGTGACATTTTTACTTCAAGAATCTGCAACTCACCATTCGCATCTACAAGGATGCCATCAGGGTTAGCGTGACACCATTCCCAGCCAGGTTTAGTTGACTGCCAAGTTCCAGTATCCATAATCATCATGTCAGGGTTCTCTGAAAGCCAAGCCTCTTTAATGACAGGTTCAAACATGTTACCTAAACGCATAGCCAAATTAGATTCTTTATCCTCAATAGCACCAACAGCCCTAGCCCATAAAGAGAACGCTGATTCCCACGGATTCAAACCAAGAATTGCACCAACCTGCGAACCACCAACACCCTGCGAACGTAACTCATGCCACGCCTCAGAACCATTCTCAAACTCGCCAATCAGTTTTGCTGACGGCAGTTCTGTAACATCCCACTTTTCCATAAATCCCTTTCGATTTGCATTTACCAAACAAAAGTTTGTAAGGTAAGTGTATGACTACCCTACGACAAAGTAAAGAAGTTCAACAACTTCAAACAAGACTTAACGAAGCAATCATAGAGAGAGGTGCGCCGTGTGACGGATACACTGAAGAATTCTATGCAGATAGTGAAGAAAAACTCTCACAACAAATGGCTAAGTTTATTTGTGCAGGCTGCCCAATTAAGCAGGAATGTTTAGATTATGCGATGGCTGCTCAAGAAGAATACGGCATCTGGGGTGGACTCACTGCTGACGAACGTAAATGGTATTTTCACGAACTTAAAAAGATGAAACGCAGAATAGGTTACAACGCAAAGTAAAAACCCCCGCAAGTTGCGTAGACCTGCGAGGGTTAGTAGTTTTACTTTACTTCTTTTTCGGAGTTTCTTCAACCTCGGAATCGTCACGAAGTTTGACAGCCTGTTGGAACGCAAGATTAATTTCACGCTCAGTAAGTTTGCCATCCTCAAGGAACGCAATACTTAGACGTTCAACAACCTTAGCGACAGCCAAAATGCCACCCATAGTAGCAGCAACATACACAGGCACACCACCAATAGCACCAGCACCAATAACAGCCAACGCTGACGCTACAAATGTAGCAATAATACGCAAAAAAACATTTACAGTAAGTTTCATAACTTAGTCCTCAAAAACAGTTAGAGGGTCAATAAGGTCCTCATAAGCGCAGGTGTGAACATTCTTTTTCTTGCCAATACTCATGTGCAAGTGTGCGCCAGTAGAGGCTGAACCAGACGGAGTGTTCTTGCCACCACCAACAGAGCCGATAGCGTCACCAATGTGAACGTAAGTGCCTATGCTACGGCCAGACTTTTTAGCCAAGTGTGCGTAAAGAACAAATGTGTCATCAGGCGTTGATTGGATAATGCACCAGCCAAGCACATCAGACCAAAAGTTGTCTTTAATAGCGCCGTTACAAATAGCAGGGATAGTAGATTTCTCCGCAGGACTCCAATCCTGACCACGGTGAGGTCTACCATTACGGTAAGGGGCAAGGTTACCAAACTCGTCACCACGAAGAGATTTTTTAAAAGGTTCTTGATAAACAGTCATAACAACATTCTAACTTTCTAAAATTATTCGTCACGATTACGCAACGGGAACGTCAACATCCACAAGCCAAGCGAACCCAAAATGCACCAACCAACAACATCTTTAGCCGAACCCTCAAGCACAACCCAAGCAACAAACATACCCAACAAAGTCCATAATTGGTCTATTAGGTCTTTCCAAAACTTCATTTCAACTTCCTTACACTAGCAATTTGAGCAGCCGTAGCAGCAATTTGAGTAACAATAATTGCTGACACAACAACTTTTTGAGCCTTAGCACGAACCTCTGGTGGCAAATCTGCACCAATGTTTCCTAACGCACTGAAAAACTCTGCAATCCCCTCAAAAACAGCACCCAACACAGGAACAGCAAACAACCCCTGGGCTGCTTCTGGTTGGATTATCGTTTTGGGTTAGGCACAAACTTACCTTTCGGGGTTGGTTTCATAGTAGGAACGGGCTTTATGACAGGCTTCTTTACAACCTTTGATGGTGATGTGGGTTTAGGAATAGCAGCCAACTCAGTCTTAGCAGTATTCAAATTAATCAATGCATTATCAACCTCAAGGCTCTTAGCCTTTAATTGGTCAAACAATACTTGAAACTGTTGTTTACGAGCCAAATACGCTGTTTCGGCATCAGAATACAAATCAGACTTGTCTTGCCAAACATTCTCAGAATTAGCCAATAATGTTTCAGCAGACATCAACGCTGCATTTTTTATGTCAAGTAGAGCATTTGCATTGTCATAACTAGAAACTACAGAATCATATGCCGACTCAGCATCTAAGTAATCATCATGCAAAGACTCCTCAGAAGCCACAGCAGCCACATACAAGGCCGTTTTAGCATCTAATACAGTCTTTAGCGCAGGGTCTTTAGTAATGACCGCTACAGGGCTTGTAGAGAACATAGATGCTGGAACAACAGACCATTGACCTGACCCAGCAGGTTGTTGATACAGGCTTGCACACGCACCACCAGTCCACTCATAAAACCATGCATCAATCGCATACGATTTGTTTGCTTCAAAAGTAAACAATCCAGCAGTATTACCACTACAACCCTTAAGTGACCAGTCATTAATTACATTTTGACCATTAATAGTCATGTAGAAACCGTCATCAGCCTGAGCATAAAAATAGATTGACTTAGCCAAAGATGAAGTGATGTAACCCGTATAGTGAATCATCACATACTCGCTATTACAGCCAGCAACAGAACCGCCACCCCAGTTATCGTTAATCTGAGTGACCGTTGCAGTTCTACAAAGCGTATAAGCAGAATCAGAGCGTTGCGGGGGATTGCCACGAGTATGAATGTTGTTATAGACCCGCATAGTTAAACCTGGAGATGCTTGTCCCCCAGTAGTTACAACCGAATTGTCATAAGCCTGTTGAGCCTGAGTCATTACTGCAAAGGCGCTATCAGTAGCGTTCTGAGCGTTTTCATAGGCAACATAAGCCAAATCAACCGCATCAGCAGCATCAGCCACTAAAGTTGCAGCAGCATTTACTGCATCAACCGCAGAATCAACCTCAGCAACAACCAAATCATAAGAATCACGCAAAGACAGATAAGCAGCATTCGCAACATCAAGAGCATCCTTAGCCATAGTCGCAGCAGTTTGAGCCGAAGCCAACAACTCAGCCTCACCATTAGATGAACTCTTTAATGCATCTAACTGTGCTTGCATAGACGTAAACGTAGCCTGAGCCTGACTGACTTTAGCCTGAGCAGCAGCAACTTTAGAGTTATAGTCTGAAACTGAATCAGCAAAGGCCACACCAGAAACAGGTAAAGTAAAAGCCAAAATACAAGTTAGAAGTAGAACAAGCCTACGCATCATTATCCAATCGGTAAGTGCGTAGGAATAGTGTTTTAAGTTAGAGTTCTAATAATTACAGCAACAATGCCAGACGCTAACGCTGACGAAAGAATAGAAGTAATCCAAGCCGACTGCCAACGAGCCTTTTCCAACTCACGAATACGATTCTCATGGTCACTAATAATCTCTAAACGAGCCTCAATAACAGCAAGACGATTATTTATGTCAGCAAGAAGAACAGGCGTAGTTGGAGTTTTAGTTACTTCAGTCATGCTTGAGGTTTCAGCATAACTTTACAACCACCACACATGGCCTCAACAGGATGTTCGTCACCAAAGTCATAAATAACACCCTGATTAGCACAACCCTCAGCATTACAAATAAAAATAGTCATGTTACACCTCATAAATCATTTGAGCAATAAAAGAACTGTTCAAAGCCCAAGTTCCAGGAACAGCAGCAGCCGTCAATGCTACTGTCGCATAAGTTCCCGCCACGTTTGTTGCATAAACACGGGCAGAACCACCGCTAGCAATAACCGACCCCGTATAAGTTGATGCACCAATACCCATACGCACAGACCCAGTAAAACGAGTAGAACTTGTGTAAGCAACAGGCAGTGAGAAATCTATAGCACCAGTAACAGCGCCAGCAGTTCCAAAAGTGAACTGCACTTGAGCAATAACAGTATTACCTACACGAGTATATGTCGCTGAAGAAACAGCACCAGTTCCTTGAGTAACAGTCGTGCTATAAGTTGGTGTCCATGCCACGTTAGTTGCATAAATTAAATCAATCCATGCAGTTCCGTTGTAATACTGCAACTGTCCACCAGTTCCAATAGCAGAAACCATACCAGTTGATGGAGTGCCAATTGCCGAGTTTCTTGTAGCAGTGCTACCAAAATACATTACAGTCTGGTCTTGCAAATAAGTTTGCACATCAGAAGCGGTAAGAATATCACCTGTTGTATAAGTTTTATATCCTGCGCCAGCCATTAAATCTCCTAGAATCCTAAGACGTATGAATCAAGTTTAGCAAAAACAGTGTTATCTAAAAGCAGTTGCTCATTAACTACAGAACCAAAACGATAAGTAATTTTATGGTCATCAACGCTCATTTCATGTTCAATACCAAGAATACGAACAGTCCTAGTAATTGCTGACCCAGTTTTATTAGGTGTAAAAGTTACATCAACAACGTTTGGTAAATCTAAAGCCAATAAAATACCTTGCTTAGATGCGCTTAATGAAGTCAAAGATACTGTAATTGATTCAAACCGATACTCAGGCACAGAATACTTAGCAACTAACAAATAAGCCTGTTTTTCAGTATCCAAATTTGTATTATGCAAATAAGTATCCCCCTGATACGCAGCAGCACCATAAGTATTAATAGATGATTGTCTTGTTGCAGTGACAGTTCCACCATTTAAACGTGTCAAAATTACTTGATTATATAAAAGTTCTGAACCATAAACAATTTCAATGCCCTGATAGGGAATGTTGTATGCACCAGCAACACCCGAATCAGTAAAAGAAACGATAGTAATTGGTGGATTAGCAGATTGGTCGAATGTTAAAGCACCATCACGGCTAACATACAAATAGCCACCCTCAGTGCGTTCAATAAGTTGCATGTATTCAAGAGCATTAGTATTAGGCGCAATAGTATCTGCCTGTAATGTGCGTCTACCTACATCAAAAACTGTATAGATACCACCAAAAGGCCAAGTTATTCTTGGGTCTGCTGCAATTTTAGTTAATCTTGCACCAGTTAATTCAGATGTTTCCGTTGTAACACTACCTGTTAATGCTTGATTAGCAAGAAATCCAAAAGCATCTGCACCAATAACAGTAGCCACAGATTCACCAGAAACATCATAACTAAAGTTCCAGTCCAAAACATAACCATCAAATTGTTTTAAACCACCAGACCAAATCTCAATGTATCGCTTTGGTGTAATCAAAGTATAAATAGGTGATGAAGTATTTGTTGGGTCAAAATAGCGAGTGTTATTTTGCAAAGTTATAGAAAATGAACCAGCCTCAAATTTATCTAACTCACGACTACGCCCACGTGTAATGTTTACTGATAAAACATAACTTGTAATGTCATACTTTGTAGAACCAGTATCGTCAGATAATGTTACTTTATAGGTAGGAACAGCCATTATTGCCCCAAATTCAACTTATTTGTGCGACCATAAGTTTTAATATACTCAACAATCTTTCCACCAATAGCCATAGGGTCAGTAACAACACCTGGCGCAACTGTCACATTGACAGTAACTTGTTGAGGCACACCACCAACACCAAAATTGTATTGTTGACCAGCATAAGGATTCATGCCAGAAGTATCAAGACCAGAAAGAGGTCCTTGATTTCCACCAGCACCAGAACCAATCAACTTAGAAACAGGGCCACCCGTTCCACCAGTTCCACCAGTGCCACCAGTTCCAGAAGTATCAACACTAACACCATACTTAGCCAACAAAGCATCAATAGCAGAAGTATCAATAGTTGGAATTTTGAATACTTTACCTGCCAAAGCAAGATTCATAACGCTAGTAAAAGCAGTTTGAAAACTATCTGCAAGTGTTTGACCTGCATCAGCAAAATCCTTTTCAGCAGACAACAAACCCTCAAGCAAACCATTAGACATGTCAACACCATCACCATAAAGTGAAGTTGCAACAGTAGTCCCAAGTTGCGTTCCCAAATCAGTCAAAGATTGGAACGAATCATTCATGGCTTTAATAGCATCAGGACCACCAGCAACAATACCCTCAGCCAATGCTGCACCCTGGTCAAGACCACCAGCAATAATCTGCTGCAAAAGCCCACTAGACAAACCCAATTTATTTAAAGTAGCAACATTGGAAGAAAACTTTTTAGTCGCATCAACAATGCCTTGATACTTTTCCAAAATAGTTGCAGCATTACTTACAGACTTAACCGTTTCAGTAGTGCTAATTTGAATGTCACCAACCATGTAAGAAATGGTTTTAGTCATCTCTTTACCAGTATCAGTCAAAAGATTATTTAAAGAAGCAAACTCTTGAACTGTTTTAGTAGTATCAGCAATAAGTGTTTTAGCAAGAGAATAACGTTGCGCCCATTTATCACGGTTACGAGCAATAGTAGCAAGCGCACTTGACTCATCTTTAGCATATTCTTTAAGTGCTTTATACGCATCTTTACCTAAGAAACCCGCTGAAAAACCAGCAGAAAGATTGTCATAAATTTTGCGAAATGTTGATGACACTTGAGATTCAAACTGCCCCATAGTGCGTGTAGCAAAAGCACTAGGGTCAACTGCTGCTAAAAGTTCTTTAAAACTAGCCTTGTAAGCAGCCACACGTTTAGCAAATTCTTCAGCAGCAAGTTTATCGGCAGCATCTTTAGCCCCTTGTTCTTTTTGTTCCAAAAGAAACTCATTATGACGAAGAAGAAAACGATACTCTTCAGAAGCATTTAAAGAATTAATTGTATCAATTTGCTTTTGCAAATATTCATCGTAGCCTTGTGTCCAGGCTCGCCATTCATAGTGTTGTTCACGCTGAAGAATACCAAGATTTTTTGCTTCATCAGTTAATTTAGTCATTTTATCGGCTGCCCCACTCAAGGCAAAACCAACACCAGCAAGTGCGCCAATAACTAAAAGCAAACCACCAGTTAAAATAGTCATTTCAGTGATAGTAATGCCAAGTGCAAAATTCAAGGCTAAGATTCCACCCTCAGATAATGCAGCAATAGCAATAAAAGCAATCTGAACAACATTCCATGCTTTAAAGCCACCAACAATAACACCAATGGCTATTCCCAATGCGCCTAATGCTTTAGCATTCTTAATAACCCAAATAGCGACATTCTCAAGAATCCCAATCAAATCAGTAAACAAACCAACTATTGATGACAAACCCGATTGACCATCTGAAAGTTGAGTAAAAAGCGCATCAACAACTCTACCCAAACCCTCAAAAACTTTAGTAAGTTGAGGACCATTATTAGTAACAAAATTACCAATCAAACCCATCATTTTAGCCAAAGATGGAATCAAAGCCTGAGCAATCTGAGCCTGGAAATTATCAAATGCTACAGCAAGGTTACGCTGTTCAACAAACAATGTTCCTTGACCACGAGCAAAAGCACCCTGAGAGTCAGCAGAGCGTTGATACAAGAGGTCTAGGCGGGCTTGTGCCTGTGCTTGACGTAAAGCACCACCAGTCAAACCTTTTTGACCACGAGTTAAAAGCAAAGCATTAACTTCGGCCTGTTTCATGGCAACACCGAATTTTTCAATCGGGTCATACTCACCACGGAACAAAGCCGTCATACCGCTCAACGCTTCAGAAACGTCATAACCATAAACGGTAGCCAAGTCAGATGCAAGCGAAACAAGGTGTTTAGTTTCCTTAGTGACTTTGCCCATAGTGAAGCCAGATTGTTTCATCACCGAACCAAGAAATACGGAAGCCTTAGCGGACTGTGAAGTAGTCAAACCAATTTTTGCCGAGTTCATGGCAAACTTTTTCATCTCAGGTGCAGAAGAACCAAAGATAGTTTCTAGTGATTTAAGTTCACGCTGATAGTCACGAGCCTCAGCGGTAGCATCTTTAATAAAACTATAAGCACCCTTAGCAATTTTGTAAGCACCAATTCCACCAAGTAGTTTTTTAGTAGCACCAACAACGCCACCTAACCTACCTAAACCAGCAATAGCATCTTTAACACCCTGACCTTGAAAGGCAGTAATAATAGGTAAGGAAATTACACCAGACATTATTTAGTCCTCAATTCTTCATTAATCAAAGCATAGGCTTTAGACAAAACCATAATTGCATTTTGACGAACAGCACCAATTTGGTTTTCAGCAGCAGGATAAATCCAACGTGACGGCTTATGAATCTTATTTAAAGCACGAATCATACCTCTACCTTGATTATTTACACGGTGTCTACGTTTACCAGTTGCAGAACGGCTGTAATTGTATTCAGAAGTTGATGGTCGTTTATTAATGTATTTACCTGAAGCACCAGCCATGTCGGCCATAACAACAGCAGCATTATCAACATCAACACGAACAATTGAAGAAACAGTGTATTTGCCTCGTTTTCTAGTTTTTACACGAGGCAATTTAACAAGAGTATGGTTAGGTGCTTTATTACGATTCTGTGCATTAGCACCCCAAGTCAAACGGCCAGGAACAGTCAAAGGTTTAAAACCTGAAACACTTTTAGAACCATAAACGTGAATACCTGAAGTAGGGTGAGTTTTAGGAATAGCATTAGAAACTCCCTTAGCCAAAGGTTTACCCACAATACGAAAATCTTTACGCATCTGACGAGTCAAAATAGGGTCAATTTGATTGAGAGTCTTTATCAAATCACGATAATCAGTAACAGTAACACCACTACGATTACCACGACTAACTAACTGAACCATACCGTCTATTCTATAAAAAATAAAAGAAGCCCCCGAAAGGGCTTCTTCTACATTGACTTATTTTGACTGCGATTAACCAAGTAACGGCCCATAGTCCACAACATTCGCTCATCTAACTCCATGAGTTCACGAGGACTAATACCCGTTTCGCAAGCAAGAGTGGCAATAAACCAATGTGCTGATTCATTACCAAGACCCTTTATTTTGGGTCTTTGTCACTCGCCCCAACTGATGAAACAGTGTCCATCCAAACATCGAACTCTTTATCAGTAGCCTTTAGGCGAAACTCGCTCGCCCAAGCCAAAAAGCACAAGTGTGTGAACTTTGGGTTTGTTTCTAGAGAAGCAATCGAAATGTCGAACTTCGATTCCAACTTTACAAGGTCAGAAGCAGAACAAGTAACATCCTTGCTCTCGCCACCATTGAACTCTATGCGTAGGTTGATTTTCAATTTTTATCCTTAGATTAAGCGGTTGCTCTGCTTACAGTTCCGCTAGTCTGCCACGTTACCGAAAGGGTAGCGATGTCACCAACAGAAGCCGAGAATGGCTGATACTGTGACACTAGGCAAATAGCAGTGTAAGCAGGGTTAGTTGCTGACGTTGCGGTGCTAGTAGGGGTGATAACAACGGTAGCATATGAGCCAGCGTTGAATAGGGGTTGCAAGGTTGCATCAACCATCGAAGCACCGAAATCCTGGAAGAAGTTTAGGGTTACAGAACCCGACTTCAGACCAGCAACACGGGTGCGCCATCCGCCACCAAAAGCAGTGGTTTCAAGTTCGTCAGCCGAAAGGTCAAGCGATACGCTCTGTAGAACAGCAGAAAGGTTTGTGCCGTTTACAGTGATTTTGTGGTCTGTGGCTACATAAACTGCCAATTTGACTCCTTAGTTAGATTGAACAGCACAAGTAAATTCTGCTGCCAAGTAGGTTGTTTCTCCAATGGTGGTTGAGCCGTAGTTTCTCATATCAGATACTATCAGGTCAAATACTTTTCCTGAAAGCGTCTTATTTGATTCTATCGCAACTCTGATACTTGATGCACCAGATGGCGAACAGTATGCGTCAATCAATGATTGAGCAGTGCGAGAATCAGCCTGACCAACAATCAC
>Ga0209088_10001345_pt1 | contig 15916 bp, 23 predicted proteins | sample S_140625_EF_Meta_FD_187324 | JGI IMG/M metagenome (GOLD analysis project Ga0209088, IMG submission 187324) | Freshwater microbial communities from Lake Simoncouche, Canada to study carbon cycling - S_140625_EF_MetaG (SPAdes) (version 2) | ecosystem: Environmental > Aquatic > Freshwater > Lake ... | reverse complement strand
CCATGGAGCTCCTCTGGGCAGACCTCTCGGCCACCCCCGATCAAGTTGTGTCACCGGCCTGGCACGGCGAAGAGTTGCAGCGCCGGAGAGAGCAAGTACAGCAGGGCAGTACCAAGTTTCTAAACTGGGACGACGCCATCGCTGAACTAAAAACAGAACGACATGAACATCAGACTCCTTGAGTCCGCCAAGGATGATCTGCGTAGCGGATGGTCGTTCTACGAGCGACAAAGTCCGGGCCTTGGCAATACCTTTCTTGCCGCCATTGATTCTGATGTGCAGACATTAGCCCTCTACGCAGGCACCCATCTAAAGCTCGATGGATTTTATCGGATGTTGATCAAGCGGTTCCCGTTCGCGCTCTACTACTTGGTCAACGAATCATCGATCGATATCTACGCCATCCTTGACTGCCGCCGAGATCCCATCTGGATTCGCGATCGTCTGGCAACCTCCCCGTCGCCGTCTTGAAAAGCGTTTCGCCATTAGCGCTGGGCCGAGCGCCTCATTGACCACAGTCCTGATGACGTCAAGCCCATTGGGGCGGCGTAGAAATCGGTCTGGGTCACGTCTTCCCCCAGGATCCGGCGGGCTACGTCCTGCGCGGGGGCTGGGCTGGCTGTTGCCTGGCCAATCCATGACCCAGGAGTTCCATGAGCATCAGGGGTTGGTAGATGTGGCTCATACGCATGCGCTTGGCGATGTAGTGCCGCAGGCGCTCGTAGGTGGGGGAGGGGGTTTGGGGCATGGGGGGGAGCATTGTCTGGTGACAGTGCTGCCAGAATGGCGTTGTGAGGTTGACCTGCCGATGCCCAGTCCCGACCCTGAGCTCCAACGGCTACGGCAGAACGCGAGTGCGCTGCCGCTTGGCGCACGCATCATCCGTGCCGTGGCCAGTTCCACAGCGATCGAAACGGGACAGCCAGTGGCTGAGATTGAGCGGGCACTCACTGATCGACAGCCGCCCCAGGCAACACCTGCCTGAATTGCTCCACCATCGGGGTGATATTCAGCACAGCCCCCGCACGGATCGCCGCAAAATATAAATCTCGCTGTTGATCCCAGGCTGAATAGTCGAGTGGACCGATTCCAGCCTGGCACGCCATCACATCACAGAGCAGACGCGCGATTCGCCCATTGCCTTCTCGGAATGGATGGATCAGCACCAATTCAACATGCACCTGAGCCAACCCGCTGATCAGCTCATCCACCGATTCGGGATTGAATGGTGTCAGCCTGGCCAGCTGCTCTGATTCAAAAGCCGCGAGCAGATCTGTCAGAAGATGAGCACTGGCAAATGCAAATCCCTGCTTACTCAGATTGAACGACCGCACTTTTCCTGACCACGCATAGACCGAAGTAGCAGATCACGCTCCAGTACATCCATCATGGCCGGATCTTTGATGCCAAGGCGGTTGCGCAAGACCAGACCATTCGAGCCTGGCTCACACTCCGCAGCTGAACCAACAACGCTGTAACGGCTCATCCCTTCAGCTCTTTGGCTTGTTGATGTTCATCGGCTCTTCAGGTCGCGCTGCCAAGCTTTCCATTCTCGCAGGGCTGCTGATAGTGCGGTAGCAGCTGCAGGTTGTCAGCAGCTCCATGAGCATTAGGGGCTGGTAGACGTGGCTCATGCGCATGCGCATGCGCTTGTCGATGGTGTCGCGCAGGCGCTCGTAGGTGGGGGAGGGGGTTGGGGGCATGGCCTCGCCCTCAGGACACAGCTTCAGAACCCCGAACCACCAAGGCTTCCACTCGGGCGATCAGCTCCTTCACCTGGAGATTGAGGGCTTCCCGATTGAGCCCCATGGCCGCGGCGTCGGCGTCGTAGCGGAACTGCACGGCGTAGATGGTGAGCTGGGCGAGCGGCTGCAGGTCATCCGTGTTCACTCCCTCAGCCCCGAGCAGCAACAGCAGCCAGAAGCCCCAGGCTCCCTCTCGGAATACCGCCGGATCAGTGGAGGCCTCGGCGGTCTCCAGATCGACCATGGCGATCCGCAGCAGGCCTTCCGGCTCAGACAGCACCATCGATCAACCGCCCCTCCCGGAGTGCGCGACCGATCACGTGGCTGCGCCAGTTGCGGCGTTGCTCGCACTCCAGCCTGGAGTACAACAACAAGTCGAGTGACACATCCGCTCGCGCCAGCAGCCCCCAGAGCTGATTGAGCACCTCAAAGCGGTTGCGCTCCTCCAGCCAGGAGTCCGGAGCCGTGATCAGCAGGTCGATGTCCGACTCAGGACCGGCGGTTCCCCTTGCCCTGGAGCCGAACAGACGCACCTCCGAGCCTGGGATCACGCCATGGATCACCGCCGCCATCTCCTCCAGGCGCGCATCGGTCGGCAGGGTAACCGGGGGGCTCATGGCATTCATTCTGATGGGTAGGGCTCGGCCTCGCTCCGCTCCACTGCTTCTCTTCGAGAAGGAGGCGCCTGCGTAGATGCCTTCGGCTATGCAGCCCACCAGGCCGAAGGCGCCCTGGTCGTAGCGGGTGATGCCGTTGCCGGTGAGAACCTTGCCCACCATCCGCTTGACGCGTTCGGTGTAGTAATCGATCTGGGTCACGTCCTCCCCCAGGATCCGGCGGGCTACGTCCTGCGCCGGGGCTGGGGGCTGGGGGGGGCAGGTGGGTGACAGGGGTGGCACTTGCTCATTGAGGAACCATCTCCTTTCGGTAATGGCCTTCCACCCCGTCCAACGGGGTCACCAACCCCAGTCCCCTTACTATGCTTCAGCCTGAAACGTGGTTCCTGCGATGCCCCCTGTCCTCACCGCCGCCACAGGGGCCGCCCTGCTCGGAGCCGATGCCCGTCTGCTGAGTCAGGAATACCGCCGTGTGCTGGCCCCGCCCGACTCGCATTCCTCCGCAGCGCCGTTGCGCCTGGGCTTTCGTGAGCTGCTCTACTTCCAGGTGGTCAGCGCTCTGAGTGCCGAGGGGCTGCAGCTTTCGCCTGTTCAGAAGCGTCAGGTGTTCCGTGTCCTCACCGAGAAGACTCAGCGGTTGCCGGTGGACTCACCCCCTGGTCAGGTCGCTCTGGGTGAATGGTCCCGTGGCCACGGTGAACTGCGCAAAACCGGTGCGGTGACCTTCAGCTTTGATCTCAGCAGCGTGAGCCATGAGCTCCGCTATCGCTATCGGCTCCTCAGGCGGCCCCATGCCCTGGTGGAGAGCAATCCGGCCATCTGCTCGGGGCAGCCTGTGTTTCGGGGCACCCGAATTCCAGTTGCCGTGGTTGTGGAGCAGCTGCGCTCCGGCGTCAGCCGCACCGACCTGGAGGCCGACTTTCCCCAGCTCAGCAGGCAGGCCCTCGACTACGCCCAGATCCAGGCCCGTCTGCCGAAGCCTCCAGGCCGTCCCCGCCAACCTCTCACCCTGCAGCGCGGCTGAAGGCCGATCCCTTGAGGCTGTTGATCGACGAAAACCTCAGCCCTCGTCTCGCCCGTTGGGCCTGTGACATGGGAATTCCAGCAGAGGCGGCCGTGCATGTCGGTCTTGCTGGCGCTGCGGATGAGGATGTCTTCGCCCATGCAATGGCTCGGGATCAGATTGTGGTCACGGTGAATGTGGGGGATTTCATGCGATTGGCCGCCGCCATAGAAGTTCACCCAGGCATGATCGCTCTCAGGGAAGCTGGATTGAATGCGGAAGAGCAATGGCTCAGGGTCCAGTCAGCCTTGCAGCTGATCAAGCAGAGCCGTGACCCTGACATGGTTAATCGGGTGCTTGAGGTCCAATCCGACGTTGTCGTTCGATGGCATGAGATTCCCGCCAGCTGATCTCAACACCCCTGTATCGAATGAACCAGCTCCACCACCGCACTCCATTCCGGCTGGTGCAACGCCAACCCATCTGCTACATGCCGCCGCGGGATTACCAGGCTGTGCCCAGGCGTCACCGGATAGGCATCGGCGATGCAGAGCGCCAGTTCGTTCTCCAGCAGCACCCGGCCGCTGGCCTCCAGCGCGCAGAACACACAACTGTCTTGGCGATGGGCGTAGCTGGCCTGCAATCCGCGGAAGTCGGTGCTGTCGGTGTCGCGCTTGCCGGCATTGCAGCGGAAGCAGAGGGCCTGCAGGTTGCTGAGGTCATCGGAGCCGCCCTGGTTCCTCGGCACGATGTGGTCCACCTCCAGGGCCCTCTGGTGCTCGTGTGCGCCGCTGCATTCGCAGCGGCCGCGGGCGCGGGTAAACACCCGGTACTTGATCGAGCCGCTGATCGGCGTGCGGTGGCGGCTGCGGTGGGCGAACACCTCCTCGCCGCGCTGCATTCGGAAGGCATCAAGGCGCTGGCGGCACAGTTGCAGCAGCTCTTCGCGCTCGGTGTCGATCAGTTCCTCGCCGCCCACAGGGTCGTAGGCGCCCTGGTCGTAGCGGGTGATGCCGTTGCCGGTGAGCACCTTGCCCACCATCCGCTTGACGCGTTCGGTGGAGTAGGGGACAGGGGGTGGCACTGGTGGGGGGAGAGGCCCTGCCGCGATGCCATGCCCTCCTTCAAGCCCTCAGCCAAGCCTTACGGGACGCCTCCACACCGTTTCCGTGCGTCGGTTGTACTAACATCACCGAGTTGCTCAAGTGGGGGAGAGTTCGCCATGGCTGCCATCGGAGCTTCGCCTCCTGCGCGCTCAGCCCGGCTCGGCCTGCGCGCCACGCCGGAACAGGAAGCCGTGCTGCGCCGTGCCGCCGAGGTCACCCACAAGTCGCTCACCGACTTCATCCTCGACAGTGCCTGTCTCGCTGCCGAGCAGACGCTCCTTGATCAGCGCCTGTTCATGGTCTCGGGCTCCCAGGCCCAGGCCCTGATCGATCTGCTGGACCGCCCCGAACAGACCAACGAGGGTTTGCGTGATCTGTTCGCCAGGCAGGCACCCTGGGACGCCCAGTGACCTGGCGGCCGCCGGAGTCGCTGGCCGTGCAGCACCGGCTGGAAGGCTTTCACTGCGGTAAGCCCACGCTCAATCACTGGCTGCAGCACCACGCTCGCCAGGCGCAGACCAGTGGCTCGGCCCGAACGTTCGTCGTCGCCGACGAGGAGAACCGCGTCGCCGGCTATTTCAGCCTCACCGTGGGCCAGGTCGACACGGTGGAGGCCCCAGAGCGCATCCGTCAGGGTATGGGGCGATTTCCGCTGCCCGTGGTCATCCTGGCCAGGCTCGCCGTGAGACGGGAAAACCATGGATGTGGCATCGGTGTCGGGATGCTTCAGGACGCGATCCGTCGGACGGTGGTGATCGCTGAGCAGGCCGGAATTCGGGCGATCCTGACCCATCCCATCGACGAAGACGCGGCACGCTTCTACACCCGGTTCGGATTCACTGCATCGCCGCTGCGACAGCAACAACTGCTTCTGCTCCTCAAGGACGCGAGGAAGATCCTCCAGTGATCAATGGGGGCATCCTTGCTGGGGTGTGACAGGGGGTGGCACTGGTGGGGGAGAGGCCCCAAACGCCATGCCAGCGCCAAAACCAGCGCACGGTCGTGATCTGCTGCCCCCCTTAGGCTGGGGAGGCCAGGAAACCGCCATGACAGACCAGCTTGGGCGCATCACCATCAACCCTGAGATCTGCCATGGAAAGCCAACCATCCGTGGCTTGCGTTATCCCGTGGAAATGGTGCTCGAGCTGTTGTCAGCTGGGATGAGTGCATCTGACATCCTTGCCGACTACTCTGATCTTGAGGCTGAAGACATTACGGCGGTGCTTGAGTATGCCACCCATCTTTCCCGAGTTCAGCGGATTGATCCCGTCTCTGCATGAGGATCCTGCTGGATGCCCAGCTGCCTCAAGCTCTCGTTCGGCCGCTGGAACGATTGGGTTGCGACGTCCTCCACACCCTTGATCTTCCAGAGGGGAATCGCAGCGCCGACAACCTGATTTGCTCCATTGCCGACCGCGATGGACGGGTAGTCTTCAGTAAGGATACTGATTTCCTCCGTGGTCATCTCTTGCACGGCACTCCCGCCAAGCTTTTGATCGTGGCCACCGGCAACATCGGCAACATCGGCAACCATGATCTCACCACTCTGCTGCTTCGTGTTCTGCCGGAGCTGAACCGGCTGTTTGAAACCCATGTCCTCATCGAGCTGAATCGGAAGGCACTGGTTGTGAGGCACTGAACGTCAGTGAACTTGGCGCCGATGAACCGTTTGCCCACATGACTCATGTGCATCCGCTTGGCGATCGGCTCCACCACCGCATTCCTTTCCGGCTGGTGCAACGCCAACCCATCGGACCCATGCCGCCGCGGGATCACCAGGCTGTGCCCAGGCGTCACCGGATCGGGGTTTGCCAAGCAACAGCCCGCCCCGCAGCATTCGCAGCGGCCCTTGGCGCATCGGTGAACCCCATCCCCTTGCCCTGGAGCCGAGCAGACGCACCTCCGAGCCTGGGATCACGCCATGGATCACCGCCGAGATTCCTGCAGGCGCGTATCGGTCGGAAGAGCAACCGTGGTGCTCATGGCGTGCATTCTGATGGTTTGCGCTCGCTGTCCCTCAGCTCTACTGCTTCTCTCCGAGAAGGCTGCGCCTACGCAGAAGCCTTCGGTTACGCCGCCCACAAGGCAGTAGGCACCCTGTTCGAAGCGGGTAATGCCGTTGCCGGGGAAGCACTTCAACAACACCTATCATTGCTTCTTTGCTTCCCATTCTATCGATGCTGGATAGGAAGATGGTTGGGCTGTTCTGGCCATCCCATGGGCCCCGTTTGCACGGATTGGCCATGCTGGGCTTTGTTCTCCTCAGTTTGGCCTTTGATCTTCAGGTGGCCATCGGCTTGATCCGCTCAGGCGGACAGCATTGGCCGACCATCGATGCGCCTTTGGCAATGATCGCGTATCTGATCTGCGGTATGGCCGGCGGTCTGGCTGCTGTTGATCTGGCCCTGCTGCGACGGCGGGGGCTGCAACGGCTGGTGATGCTGGGGTTGGGCCTGCAGTTACTGATCCTGGTGCCCGGAGTTGTTCTCACCAGCGGACTTCTCCCTAACGTCCTGGTCGAGGCCCGGGCGATGCACAACCTGGGCCTTGCGGCATTCGGCGGCGCCTTGATCAGCCTCCTGCCCTTGCTGTCGAACAACCGAGGCCAGATGCTTGATGGCGGTGATTTGCGGCCTGAGGGGACAGCACTTCACCGGCCGGAGGATTCCTTATGGGAAAAGATCACCGATGTGGGGGTCTACGTATTCAGCGGTCTGGCAGGGTCCGCTCTCATGCTGCTCACTGGACTTGCACTCTCATCAGCACCAGCAAGCACATTGGCGGGTTTGCTGGAAAGGAATCCGGATCTGGGTAGCTACTTGTCGATGACCTTCTGCAACGGTGCCCTTTGTTCCGCCTTGGGGGCATTTGCAGCCACCTTGCGAAATCGGAAAGTGATCTCAGAAACCGGAGAGAAGATCATGATGACCTTGCCCCTACTGCTATTTCTCCTCCTGCCGTTGGTGATTCTGCCGTTGCTATGGCAGCCGCTGCATTGGCTGCCCATCGTCATCGAATCCCTGCTAGGGAATCTCTGGGCAACAGGGGCTTGAGAAGCCGCAGAACGCAACACTCCAGCATTGGTCTGAAATTTGACTGAGCAGAGATCGCTTCAGGTCTCTGTCGTTCATTCCTCCCCATATTTTAGTGGATCTGAAAGCCAAATCAGGGCGCCTGAAGACACAACTACCACGATCATGTCGCCAATAGCAACTGCCGGTGAGCACCCTGCCCACCATGCGTGGCGGATCCGGCGGGCCACGTCCTGCGTGGAGGTGGCACGTGTTGGGGGAGAAACCCCGCTGCCATGTCTTGCTCTATCCCCTAAGCCGGGGCAACGACCATTATGTGTAGACACCTCACGACGAGGTCACCCATGGCCACGAATCTCGCCCTCGATCAGGACCTGCTTGACCACCCCTTCCATGTGAGCGGTGAACCCACCAAAAAGGCCGCCGTCACCCGCGCCCTGCAGGAGTTCATCGCGCGCCGGGAACAGCGCCAGGTGGCGGAGCTCTTCGGCAAGCTCGAGTGGGATCCCGGCTACGACTACAAGGCGGGAAGGGAACGCCAGCGATGACTCTGCTGGTCGACACTTCCGTCTGGTCGCTGGCTTTTCGCCGTGATGGCCAGCCAAGCGCGCCTGAGGTCAGCGCTCTCCGCGCTGACCTCCAGGGTTGCCGACCAGGTCTTGATCACAGGATTGGTCCTTCAGGAGGTTCTGCAGGGATTTTCCGGTCCCAAAAACCGAGATCAGCTTGTGGAGCGCCTCTCTGTGCTCGCCTTTCTCCAGCCCGATAAGCAGGACCACATCACGGCAGCTGACTTCGCAATACTTGCCGCCGCCGAGGTGTCCAGATCAGCACCATTGCTGCCCTGCTCATCCAACTGTGCCAGCGCTATCAACTGACGCTGCTGACAACGGACAAGGACTTCTATGCGGCTTCTCAGCACGTGGATGTCCCGTTATGGTCGATGGGGTGGAGAGTTGTCTCGGCAGCGAAGATCGATCCGTCCATGCAAATGAAGACATCGAGGCGCTGGCGGCACTGCTCGCATCGGGGGATGCCGTTGCCGGTGAGCACCTTGCCCACCATTCGCTTGACGCGTTTGGTGTAGTCGTCGATCTGGGTCACGTCAGCCGCACCGAACTGGAGGCAGACTTTCCCCAACTCAGCAGGCAGACCCTCGACGACGCCCAAATCCAGGCCCGCCTTGCCAAGCCTCCCGGCCGCCCCCGCCAACGGCTCACCCTGCTCCGCGGCTCAAGGGCCAGCAGGCAAAGGAGACTGGACCCATGATGCGCACACCTTCACCACCCCCCTCACGCCCTAGGTCCTGATGCCCATGAATCAAGAACTGGAAGAGCTGCTATCGCGACCCGTCGATCCTGTGCCCCTGAGTGATCGCATGCCCCCAAAACATGCCCATCGCAACCCACGGCCTCCCCGGAGCGCTTGCTCCGCTCTACGGAGTTTTGTTGCTGATCAAGAGGCGGCAAGAGGTAAGGCCTCAGTCAACCAGCAGGTGATGTCGTGAGTCGTCAGATTGAGCGGCCTGCTCAGGGCTTTTCGGTGAATGGCATCATCTCGGGTGTCATCAATGGAGCGATGCAGATCCCCCTTTGCATTGCGCTTGCTTCGGTGGTTTTTTCAGGCACTCTCAGGCCTTTTTTCCCCCTGGGTATCGGTCTTTTTCTGATTGGTAATGCGATGGTGAGTGCCGTGGCGTCCCTGCAATCGAGCAGTCGCTTCGGCTTGGCATCGGTTCAGGATTCCACGCCGGCAATCGTGGCGCTGATGACCATCAGCATCGCTTCCAGCACCCATAACGGTGCTAGCACCCTGCCGACCGTGGTGGCAGCGATCGCTATCTCAACACTTGTGATGGGAGTCACGCTGTATTCCTTGGGGCACTTTGGGCTGGGGATTGGTGCTCGCTTCTTCCCTCCTTCTGTGGTGAGTGGCTTCCTGGCGGGTACGGGAGTGATCCTGCTTCTGGCAGGGCTGGGATTCTTGATGAATACCAACCTGACCATGTTCAATCTGGATCAATTGTTCTTAGCTGGGGCGCCTGGACGATGGCTGCCTGGGGCAGTGTTTGGTATCGCCTTGGTGTGGATCCATTTGCGTTTTCCCAAGGCCTGGGTTTTGCCCACACTGCTGTTTACGTCAGCCCTAATTTTTGCCCTTTCATTACATATTTTTCATATCAGCACCCAGGAGGCCATCGCCCGGGGCTGGATTGAGGGTGGCTTCCCTGCTGGCAGGCTATGGCCTCCGTTAACCCTGGCGCAGTTGGGTCATATTGATTGGAACATTCTTGGCCAGCATATTATTCACTATCTGATCATTGCCTTTGTTGGCTCCCTGGCACTGCTTCTCAATGCTTCAGGACTCGAGCAGACGACTGAGGAGGAGATCGATCTGGACAGAGAGCTGAGGGGCAATGGTCTGGCCAACCTAGTGGCCGGAGCAATGGGTGGTGCCAATGGCTATCTTTCCATCAGTGGTTCAGCCCTCTCCCATGAGATGCATGCACCAGGACGCCTGCCGAGCCTGATCAATACAGCGATGTCCGTGGCAGCCCTGGGATTCGGGATGTCGCTTCTGCAAGTTTTCCCAAACTTTTCACTGGGTGGTCTAACGATATTTCTTGGCCTTTGCATGCTCAAAGAACCATGTTTCGACAACTTCAGCCGCTTCCCTCGGGTTGAGTACGGGTCGACCATGCTGATCATGGCCGTAATTGCCTACTTTGGCTTTATCAATGGTGTACTGATTGGGCTCCTAGCCTCGTTCGTTTTCTTTGTGATCAGTTCCTCCAGGGTTAATCTGGTCAAATTCACCGGCACTTGCCGGACGATACAGAGTCAGGAGGTTCGAACCAGGTCGGCCGCCTCATTGCTGTGCAGTCGGGGGGATCAGGTTCAGATCTTCGCCTTGCAGGGATCGGTCTTTTTTGGGTCTTCATTCAATCTCTATCGGCGCCTGCAGGCGTCATTTGATGGTGAGAAGAGCCGCTCCCCCCGCTTCCTATTGTTAGATTTTCATGATGTTGTTGGCATTGATTCTGGCGGCATGACCTGGATCAGTCGCCTTAGCAAGCTAGCTCGGGCCCGCAAGGCGATTCTGGTGCTCAGTGATCTATCGCCGCAAACCCAGCGCCAGTTCTTACAATTTATCGGCGCAATCGATCCATCAGAGCCGGATCTTACAGAGTCAACTCACCTGGCCACAAATATGGATGAGGCCCTGCAGTGGTGTGAAGATCAACTGCTGGCTGGATGCTGTTTAAAGGATGATTCGCCTGATTTTCCAACAGAGTCTGAGGTCAAAACACCGGCCAGCCTGGATAACGATGCCCAGGAGTGGACAGCTCAGTTCATCGCCAAGGCAGGGGAGTATCTACAGCGCGAGAGCTATCCAACGGGGGCCATCCTCTGGCGAGACGGCGATGATTCCAGTCGTCTATATCTCGTGGAATCAGGAGAAATCGAGCTGGATTCAACCTCGGCCAATGGTTCGCGCAAGCGCTATTTCAGCGTCGGATCAGGTTCTGTCTTTGGCGAGGTGTCTTTCTTCCTTAAATCACCTCGTATCGGCTCGGCAATATTCAAACATGATGCCGTGCTCTATTCCCTAACCAGGGAACAACTTGATGCCATGGCCAGACATAATCCTCAACTAGCCTTGGAATTGCAGAACCGAGTGCTTATCATGGAGTCGATGCTGATAGCCGAAGATTTTCACTCAGTGGATTTTATGATGCGTTGACCGTATCGCCCTCCCAGGGGTCGAGACAGCCCACCGCGAACTTCATCCCAGCTAAACCCTTGAAGACGGCCTGATTCCCGCTCGCATTTCAGTCCTAGAGGTCTTAGAATTAGTGCCCACCGTTAGGGATATCAGAAGCAGATTAGCTGGCGTCATCAGCTGCATTTCGGGCGTTGATCCTGGCTCCTCAGAAGAAGCAACGGCCTGTCTGAGAGGGGAACGATCATCTCCGCGCCGAGCTTCCCCCCCCTGGCGAGCGGGCTGACCAGTGATGGCCCGTAGTTGAGGCGGGCGAACCCTCGGCCCACCGCCCGCAACCACGCCGACCTGGACTTGTTAGGGAGCCACCTAGAATTCCAATTGCTTCTGCTTTCCCGTTGCCGATGCGCACTGTTGCCTTTGCCAATGGCGACCAGATGCCCCTGCTCGGCCTGGGAACGTGGAAGTCGGACCCCGGCCAGGTGTATGGCGCCGTGCGCGAAGCGATCCGGCTGGGCTATCGCCACATCGATTGCGCCAGCGTGTATGGCAACGAGCCGGAAGTGGGCCAGGCGATCTGTGGCGCCATCGACGAGGGCGACGTGACCCGCGAGGAGCTTTGGATCACCTCCAAGCTCTGGTCCAACGCCCATGGGCGCGACAACGTGGAGCCGGCGCTGCGCCGCACCCTCCAGGATCTCGGCCTGGCCTGGCTGGATCTCTACCTGATCCACTGGCCGGTGCCGATCCGGCCCGGCGTGGCCTTTCCCACCTCCGCCCAGGATCTCCTGCCACCGACCGAGGTGCCGATTCGCGCCACCTGGCAGGGGATGGAAGCCGCCTTGGAGGCGGGGCTCACCCGCCACATCGGGGTGAGCAACTTTTCAAGCCGCAAGCTGCACGATCTGCTGGACCACTGCCGGATCAGGCCGGAGGTGAATCAGGTGGAGCTGCATCCGCTGCTGCAGCAGGTCTCCCTTTGGGCCGACTGCACGGCCGAGGGGATCCACATCACCGCCTATTCCCCGCTCGGATCCCTGGACCGACCGGCCGTCGTCAAGGCCCCCGACGCGCCGGTATTGCTGGAAAATCCGGTGATCTGCGCGATCGCCGCGGAGCGCGGCTGCACCCCCGCCCAGGTGCTGCTGGCCTGGCACGTACAGCGCGGCATCTCCACCATTCCCAAGTCAGTCACCCCCGCACGGCTGCGCGAGAACCTGGCGGCAGCGGAGATCGAACTCTCCCCGGCTGATCGCGCGCGGATCGAGGCCCTGGATCAGAACATCCGTCTGGTGGATGGATCGTTCTGGCTGATGGACGGTGGCCCTTGGACCCTCCAGACCCTCTGGGATGCGCCCTGATCGGCTCCAGGCCTGGAGCGCCCGGCCGGGTGTCGAAACAAGGGGCCCAGGCGGCAGAGGCGAAACCGCGATCGCCGAAGTGTTGCGCTGCCAACGCGCTGGATGAGCTGGATGAGCTGGTGAGCTCGAGGCTTCCCCGGCGGATTGCGACCCGTGCGGGTTGGCCAAGAGGAACGGAGGCGGCCTGGTACCGTCCCGACATTCAAGCCCTTGATACCAACAGATTGATGAAGAACAGGAGGTTTTGCTCTGCTCTTCCGTCCAGCTACCACGGTCGTCCTTATGATTCATAATGACGTTTTGACCAGGCCTCATCCGATGAAATCCTCCCAGCAGCGCAACGCGCACAAGCAACTTTCCGTAACGGCAGCCCTGGCTTTCGGCCTCATGGCCTCCCTGAGCTTCGCGCCAAAAGCCAGCGCAGAGACAGCCTCAGGGCTGATCTCGACCTGGGGAAAGGCCTGCAAAATGCGGGTCGTTGAACAATTCGATGTTCCCATGTCCGATGCGGTTGTGAACATCGGTGCCACCGAAAAACAGGGCATCGACGACGGCACAATTAGCTCTAAGGACATCAAGAAAAATGGCATGATCTACAACTGGGAAGTCCGCGGCAAGAAGATCAGTGGCTATTGCAGTGTCAACGGCAAGGGCAAGATCACCGAGTTCAAGCAGGGCATTTAAGCCACCAGCTCGGCTCCTGTTGCTGTACGGAGCGGCGGCCATGCTGCTCCTCCAGCGTCCATCGGCGTCCCAACCCATGGGGCAGGTTGCCGCCAGGATTGCCGGCAGGATGACGCCGGTGGCCGATCAGGTCATGGCCCAGGGACAGGGCGCTGCGGAGTGTGTTGCCAACGCCCATGCGGGCCGTGGCCATGCCAAGGAGGAAAGGGGCGATTGGGACGGCGCCATGCCGATGCCGATGTCAGCCGGGGCCTGCTTAAGGCAGGCATGGGTGATCGGCAAGGGGCAAGCAAGGATTTCGATCAAGCCATCGCATCCACCCCAACGACGGCAAAGCCTATTGGAATCGTGGCGTTTCCAAATCAATCTTGAGCGACAAGATAGAGGGGTGCTTGGATTACAGGAAAGCATCGGAACTCGGTGAACTCAAGGCCGCCAGCCATCTCGCCTCCGTGCGTGGGGCTTGGTGCCGCGCCCTGGTTTGATGCAAGTGGAGCGGAATTCCTGATTAGGGCGACCGCGGGGTCAGGGGATCGGCCGGGTGCGACGGCAGCGCCTCCAGCAGCGGCGCCCCCACCAGCAGCATCAGGCTGCGGCTCTCCAGGCGGGCCACGGTGTCGGCGAAGGGCGGGGACGGCTCGGGTAGCGCCTGATCGGCGTTCAGGCCGGTGTCGATCACCCGGCGCCAGCCGCTGGTTGACGGCGGCACCGCAAAGGTCATCGGGTTGTAGTAGCCATTCATCCCACACCACAACAGCGCCCCATGCTCGGCGTTGTTCAGGCTCCAGGCCAGGCTGTGGGACCAGGCGGCCCAGTCAGGGGCGTTCAAGGTCACGCCATGCCACTCGCGCCAGATCGCTCCGCGTTCCTGCCGCCGCGGTGGACCCTCCCCGTGGGGCCGATCCGGATTGAGCAGACTGGCCAGCTGGCGCCGTAGGCCAATCAACCGAGCCAAGAATTGCTTCAGGGCCAGGTCATCGTCGTCCGGTTGCCAATGCATCCAACCGAGGGGATTGTTCTGGCACCAGCTGTTGTTATTGCCCCCCTGGCTGCGGCGCACCTCATCCCCCATCAACAGCATCGGCACCCCAGGCGCCAACAACAGGGAGGCCAGCAGGTTGCGCAGCTGCCGATCCCGCAGGCGCATGATCGCCGGATCACTGCAGGGCCCTTCCACGCCGTGGTTCCAGCTGTTGTTGTGGTTATCGCCATCCCGGTCGTTTTCGCCATTGGCCAGGTTGTGTTTGCGGTCGTAGCTCACTAGATCGGCCAAAGTGAACCCGTCATGGGCCGTGAGGAAGGTGATCGACCGGCCCGGCGTAGCCGCCACACCGCCATAGAGATCGGGATTTCCCGCCAGCCGCTGGCCCAGAGTCCACACGCAGCGCTCATCCCCCTTCCAGAAGCGGCGCAGGTCATCGCGGAAGCGGCCATTCCAGCTGGCCACCCGCCGGGCTGGAAAATCGGCGAGGCGGTAGAGGCCACCGCAATCCCAGGGCTCGCTGAGCAGCTTGAGGTCGCTCAGGTCCGGATCGGCCTCCATCGCCTCAAACAGGGGCGGGGTCTCCAGGGGGGTGAGCTCCTCGCCGCGACTGAGGGCGATGCCCAGGTCGAAGCGGAAACCATCAATGCCCAATTCCACCGCCCAGCAACGCAGGGATTCGAGGATCAGGCGCCGCACCAGGGGCCGATTGGCGGCGATGCTGTTGCCGCAGCCACTCACGTCGAGGTAGTCGCCGCGGCCGGTCTGGTGGTAGTAAAGGCTGTCGCCAAAGCCACGCCAACTGAGGGTGGGGCCCGCCTGGTTGCCCTCGCTGGTGTGGTTGTAAACCACATCCAGCAGCACCTCCAGCCCCGCCTGGTGGCAGGCCGTCACCAGCTGGCGCACCTCCTGGCGGGCCTGTAGCGGGTCGCCGCTCTGCAGGTAGCCCGCATGGGGGGCCATCCAGCTCACCGGGCTATAGCCCCAGTGGTTGATCCGCCCCGCCGGCGCATCCTGGGGGTCGAACGCCATCACGGGCAGCAGTTCGATCGCCGTGACCCCCAGCTCGCAGAGTTGGGGCAGGGTGTCGATCAACCCCAGCAGGGTGCCCTGGCGCCCCTTGGGCACCGGGCAGCCGGGCCCTTGGGTAAAGCCGCCCACATGCAGTTCGTAGATCACGCTCTGCTGCCAACGGTGCCGCGGTCGGGGGGCGGCATCGAAGTCGAAGCGGTCCCGTTCGGTCACCACCCCCTTGAGGCAGCAATGGTTGTTCGGCATGGCGCCCACGGCCGCCGCGCGCTGATACACCTCCCAGCCGGCAATGGCCCGGGCGCAGGGATCCAGCAGCACCTTCGAGGGGTTGAAGCCATGGCCACCGGGTTGCAGGGGGCCGAACACCCGGTAGCCGTAACAGCAGCCCAGGCCGATCCCCTCTACCTCCACATGCCAGTGGTCACCGGAGCGGTGCCGGCTGTCGAGCTCGATCACCCGCTGGGGCTCCAGTGCCCCGCCGTGGCTGAACAGGAGCAGCTCGATCCGGGTGGCCAGGGGCGCCACCACAGAAAAATTGACCCCACGGGCCGTGAGGGCGGCCCCCAGTGGCCAGGGGTGTCCGATCCGGATCGCCGTCAAGGCACAGGCCATGGCTTCCACCAAGCTAAGG
>Ga0209088_10001344_pt1 | contig 15921 bp, 13 predicted proteins | sample S_140625_EF_Meta_FD_187324 | JGI IMG/M metagenome (GOLD analysis project Ga0209088, IMG submission 187324) | Freshwater microbial communities from Lake Simoncouche, Canada to study carbon cycling - S_140625_EF_MetaG (SPAdes) (version 2) | ecosystem: Environmental > Aquatic > Freshwater > Lake ... | reverse complement strand
ACTGGTGCTATTTTACGTCCAGCATTTACAAAGAAGTCTTTAATACTCCTTAATGTTAATTTACCACCAATTGGTCTACTATGATGTTTTAGTTCATCGTAATGATGTTTTTCACCATGTCTAATAGCATGATGTAAACCATAACCTTCCGCTTTTAATAGTTCATTGGCTCCCATTGTACCAGCTGCTCCTGCTAATGCTCCTGTTGCTGGTGATAAACCAAAAGCTGAACCAAGAGCTGCTGTACCTAAACCGGCTGTTGCCAAGACTCCTTTTTTATAAGCTTCTGTTAAAACGGGACTAGATTTAATGATTTTATTTTTTGTATCATTTAAATGTTTTAAATCACTCCCATAATCTCTCATTATATCTTGTATTTTTTCACCTTTTCTTAACCTATCAACTGTAGCTGCTACTAATCCAACTGGTGATGAGAATTTTAGACCAGTATTGATATCTCTTCTTATACTTTCTGGAACATTTTTATTATATAAATCCATAGCAGGGTTTACAACGTTCTCTTTGATAGGATTAATTATTTTATCCTCAAATCCTGACTTTATTTGGTTACCTATGTTTTGGAAGAATTCTTTAACACCTGTTCCTAAACCTCTTCCTCCTAAATGATCAACAACACCAGGTAAAACCATATGTTGTTTATGTCCTAAAAGTTGTGCTTGTAGTTCAGGGGTTGGTGCTCTATTCATTTCTATTTCTTCAGGTGTCAATTGTAGTGTAACACCTTTATTTTTATTAAAAGCACGTGATACTAAATGATATGAAGTAGGAGAAACAATAACGTTAAACCCTGCTCCATGTTTGACTCTGACTTTATGTCCATTTCTTAATTTGCTCTTTTGAGCACTTGATGCGTGAATACTTATAAGATGTACCATTTTATATATAAAATTATATCGTTAAAATCTTATATTGATTTTAAAGATGTGTTAAAAAGATAGTTTATTTGATTATTAAGATAATTAGACACGTGCTCCTGTAATAAGATCAATGTTAATCTCAACACCATATTCAATAAAAACCCACATATCAATTGTTTGTGTTGAATAGTTGGTTCCGATAATTTGGACAGATTTTGGCACAGATTGTTCAACAGGCAACATACGTTCAACATTGACATAATAATAACAGCAAGTTTGTAAGAAATCTTGATAACCAATAAGACCAGATGTAAGACCATCAGTCAAACCACCATTGACAGAGTTTTGACCATATAGTTGATTGTTAAATTCTTCAAACGTATATCTTTGAGTATTATAAATAGCATTTTGACCAGATATTTGGACGTTAAAGTTTCCTAAAGTAATCATTGGTGAAGTAGAACCACAACCAGCAGTATCATAAGGTGATTGATATACAGGTCCACCTTGATTACAAGGTAAATTACCGTAAGTGTTATTTTGATTGTAGAACGGGATGATTAATACGCTCTTAATATTAGCGATACCATTAGTTATTAAATTATTAAAAGGACTTGTAGATGTAATACCAGTTACTTGATATTGGTATACATCGGTATATTTTATTTGTTTAATTGGATTAGATAAATATGCTTCTTCGAATACTGGGTTAAAAGTATAAGCAGGGACATATAAATATATTGATTTAGACAATGTTCCACCAAGCAGTTGTAATGGTGATGCTTGGTATCCAGTTGCTACACAATTGCCTAGAACAGTTGATCCTACTGAGATATTATACCAAAAGTCACCAGTAACAGTTGGGATAATTTGTGAATATGCAGGGTTTACCAAGTTAGTTGGTCCTACAAGTGAACCCATTGCTCTTGCCGAACCAGTTCTAAACGATGGAACTAATAGAGGATTAACTCCACCAACAGGAACAACTGTATTATAACTTGTTACCGCTGGTAAGATTGCAGTTCCTGCTCCTACGACACCTGCTTGGAATGGACCAACTGTTATAGTAGACGATGTATTGTTTAAATTCATAGTTAATTTCATAAATACACCTTTTAACAATGGGATCATATTGAAGAACGATGCAACATGTTTTAAGTAAATAGTTGCCATTACTGAAATTTGTAAAAGACCACTTTGAACGTTTGATCCGTTAATTTGTCTAGAAATGTATGATTTCCATACTTGTTGAGCACTATTTGCAGTAATACCAACAACTCCATAGTTATTACTACTTTCACCTGATACATTAGGATTATAGTTTATCCAAGATGTTCTAATAGTAGCACCTCTATTTCCACCTACAGTAAAATTAGTTGTTACAACGTTAGCACCACCAACACCGGCATTTGATAAATTTGTAGTGCTATTTAATCCACTATAAAGACCGTGATTGTTGAATTGGTTTCCAGTTGCACTTAAGTTCGAACTAACTTGTGACTCTAAAACTCCTAGATCATTATTAGATACATAAAGTCCATTAATAGATGAAGTTTGAACACCAGTTGACGCAACGTTTGGGATATTAAAACACCAAGAATTAGAAGTATCAGGATAAAATCCAATAGTTGGACCTTGAGTAATAATATCTCCATAAGATAGAGTAGTAAGTAGTTTGAATGTATTCCACATATTAATGTATGGAGTTTGTTGTACAATAGTAGTACCATTATAGTCTAAAGTAAAAGAATGAATAATTTGTCCGAACCAATTCTTTAATCCAATGGCATAATCAGATACCCCATACACTTGACCAGTATTTGATCCGATAATTGGTTCTGGAATCATATCTGCATTAATACTATTTGGTGTTGCCATAGATAATAATAATGGTACAGCAAGATAAGCTTCTCTATATCCCATATATTTATTACTGTTTGATAATTGAGATGTATCAATAATTGATTGATTGTTTTGGTAATTTTGGTTTTGGTTGTCTAATATATTAATCCAATCTTTACGGATGAATACGTTTGGAGACCCCTCAACCTCTTGACTTAAGTCGAAAACTAATTTATCACACATTGTTATATACATATGTATATAAACATATTTTTAAGTAAAAATCATATTATTCTGTTTTTTAGAAGGACTTGGGCTTTTTAGAACTCGTTTCTAAAATGACATTGTGATGTTCTTCTTTTTCTTTTTAGGCTTCTCGATGTTAAGTTTTGAGAGCTTACTAGCTATTTTATCTGCTAAACCTTGACCACTTGCTAGTTGGATCTTTTGAGGCCTATCAATTGAACCAGAATATGGGTTTCTTCCTGTTGTTTCCATGTAAGCTTCTATATTTGGATATGATGATTGACCACCAATACCTCCATCTAATAGAACCGATCCAATTCCACAACCTACTGTACCACCATTCTTAGAATGACGGGTGATTGACCTCATTTTAGCATTTGAATGAGGCAATATGATATGTCTTGTTGTACTCATAATATTTATTATATAGTGTTATATGTTTAAATTCCTTTTAAGGATCTTTACTTTAGGAAAGAATGAAACAAGTTCATTCTTTATCTTTATCAGCTTTATCTTTCAATAATATTTTTTTATATGTGAGTATATCTTTAATTAGTACTTCTAATTGTTTAATTTTCTTCTCTTTTATAGCTTCTACGTCACTACTCATCTTTACGTCTGAGAATAGCTTCTCTCTATCTTGATTAAACTCATCAAGTAATGTTTTGATTTTATTTTCTGTCAAATTAAATATAGGATTCATATAATATGTATATATATAAAACTTTAAATACTTACTAATATTTTTATTCTTAGAAGATATGATACTATAGATTTTTATATAATAATCATAAGAATAGAAGATTTGCTATAAGTTAAAAAATAGGAATAGTGAAAACCAAACAAAAGTCTAAAAATGAAAAAAGGTCCACTATAGGAAAAAGTTTGAGAAGAGAGTTAACGAAAATTAAACCTATGGCAAAAAGTTCAATCGTATGATTTATTTAGTTCCTAAGAACGCCTCGTCTTTATCTCTTATAGTTAAAAGGATCGTCATATTAGGATCATTGATGACAAGAGGTTGAAGATTAGTTCCTAGGATATTAAGGGTCAATTGATTGTAAGTTCCATCTATTAGCTTATTCCACATGAAATTAGGAGGTCTGTCTTGAATTTGTTCTCCAACTAAAACAGACGGTGAAACTGAATAAATGATACTTGATGGTTGTGCGTATGGATTGTTGATATTTGACAATGAGAATAGAATACTGTTATTAGGTTGGACTTGAGGAGAAAGATCTGATAAATATGATAACGTACCAATAGGAGGATTAGCTGAAGCTGAATTACCACCATTACTAACTTTAGAAACATAATTTTGAGCTTTAGTTGATGGTACTGGAGGAGCGTAAGCATTATTAGTATTACCATTAGATGTGAAATTAGGACTATATCCTACGATTGCTGAAAACGCAGATGGAAATGTTACTATTGGATTGAATACTGTAGTAGGCCAAGCAACTAAAGCTGGATTACCTAAAGTCAGACCACCAGCAGTAGCTTGAGCAGCAGTTGGGACGCAAAATGTATTCAATTGGATACTGTATCTTGTAGGGTTTACTAACAGTTGAAATGGATAATAGTTAAATGAACCATCAGTCCAATACGTACCATTAGATACCATTTGAAACTGACAATAAGAGTTTATTTCTGCTATTTCATATAAACCATCAGGAATAGTTATATTATAAGTGGTTTGGGTAACACCACTAGTCCATGTATACGATAGTTTATTATTTCCAAAAGCAGCTGTTATATTGAACCAACTGTAATACATAGATACTGATGACACGGCTATATATTTATTAGTTAAATTGATACTATTTGGGAAACGATAGACTAATTTATTGTTTTGGCCATCATTAACGAGATTAGATTGATTTAGTACTAAAACGAACATTGATTATATATAACTATATAAATAATGTTTTATACCCTTTTATAATTATAAAGGTTAAAAATTTACATACATTGGTTGTTCCTATTGAACAGCGTTCTGGGTAAATGGATATTTTTATGTTTTTCATGGTAAGTATTTTGTTTTTTGATTCCTTTACCTGAAGTAACTTGTCTTGTTGAAACAACGTGATTAGTTCCCATCCCATTAGTATCTAATCCTAAGGCTGTAGGAACTTGAGATCCACCAAAGAAAAATGGAGGTTGAAATCCCCCACTAGTCATTTGAGCAAATACTTCGTCTCGATGATTGACCTTTGGCCAGTAATTGTAAAATCCACTCATTATATATGTTTATAGAGTTTAAATTTTATATTGTTTTAATAGCCTAGTGCTAAAAGATCTTGAAGTAGTTCATGAACTTCCGATTTAGGGAGAATATTCTGTTTAGACAATTTTAGTATCAAAACTTTGAATTTCTTGATTAGTTCTTGACTATCATTACCACTAAGTATCTCCCCTTTCATGACTTCAAATTGGTGGAAATCCTTTTCTTCTTGGTCTTTTGATGGAGCTGGAACACTCAATCTATCTGAGAGATTTGATCTTGAGATTAGTTTATGTAAGTAGTCTTTTTCATGGTCTTCTAAATTTTGTAGTTCGTTAAATGAAGGAACACCTCCTCCACTAATGTGTTTAATGATCTTTTGAAGTCTATTTGATATTTTTTTACTAGGCATATCAGGAATATTATTGTTACTCTTTCTACGGATAGTTAGAATACCGTCATCTAGTTTCTTATGGTTTATCTTGTTAATACCGAAATCACGATAATCAGAAGAAATACCTCTTCCTTTCTTACGAATTCCAAGACCAAGAGCAGGTTGTGCTAGAATATTACCAACACCATTATGTGGACCATAATTAGCATTACCAAAATTTAATATTAAGGCCATTTTACACAAATCTTCTTTTTCTCGTCTTGTAAGATTAGGAGCATTAAAGCGATACAATATTGGGTCGAGATTTCTTAAGTTTGGATTATTGGGAATACCATGTAACAAAGCGTCCAATTGAACATCTGATAAAAGATCGACATGACCTTCAATATATTGTCTCCATCCAGCTTGATCTAATTGACCAGCATTTGCTCGTTGTGGAGGTAAAGGTACTGGGGGGCCAGGAACTGGTGGTGGAATAGCTATTACTGGCGGTCCACCAGCGGGAGGTAACGCTGCTCCAGCTCCAGGCATATTATTTATATCTTGAATATTTGCAGGGTCGTTTACTGGATTAATAACATAAACACGTTGAGCATTTTTATCATACTCCATATTTTGATTCATTCTTTGTATTTCTGCTATTGTATTTATTCTACTATACTCTTGATCTCTCGCTAATATATTATTAGCTCTATCAATAAATTCTGTTTTAAAATTATCTAATATTAGTCTATTTTCAGGAGATAATAGTTGACTAAATAGATTGATCAACGATTTAACAATTTCTATCATTTGTTGAAATGAACGATTTCTAAAAGCTTGTTCTAATTTATCAGTCAAAGTAGCAACAGAAGATGGTCTAGGTAATGACTTTAATATTTTTAACACAGAAAATAAGGCTGGATTGTCAGCAAATGCCATATTGTTTGGAACACCACCTGGATTTTGATATTCTTCCATTTGTAAATTTTTTAATATTGTCTGCATTTGGGTTGAATTTGGTAAAAATCCAGCTACATCTGCTAGAGTTTTATATAAATTATTCAATTGACCTGCTAACATTGGACCAACAGCAATATTAAAATCTACATATTGTCCCCTCAATTCTGTTTCTATATACTTAATCTTTTTCAACGTGTTTCTTATTTCATCAATTAAATTATCGGTATCATTTTCACTTAATATATTAGACCGTGTTTTATTACCTTCATTTGTATTACTATTGATATATCCTTTGATACTTTGAAACGTATTCTTAGTTTTATTATAAGCGTCTTCTAAGAATTGAACCATTATCAACACATCATTAGCATCACCAGCAATACCAAATTTATATTTTTTAGCAAGTGTTTGAGCAAACGTTGAAGCATTTTGAGCAAGATATCTAAACAAAGAATTGTTAACATTTAAAGGTGAATTAATAACGCCTTGTATTATAGAGCTAGCAAACATAGGTTCTGCTATCGGTTTTAGATCAGCTACTATTTCTTTCTTGAGATATTCTATATCCATGAGTTTTTCTTGATTACTACGTGTATCCATCATTTGCGTAGCTGCGGGTAATTGACCAGTTGATTGATAAAGACGATTTGCTTGTAAATTCTGGTCATTTAACTTTACTTGGAGACGTAAACTCTCCATAAATTCATTATTGTATTTATTCCTATCACTAGGGACTTTAATAGGTTGTCCAGTTGTCATAATGTTATATAACTATTTATATAACTTTACGTTTAACCAACTTTAATAATTTATATTCAATATTTCTAAGCATTGTATACAACATATGTAGAATAGTCAGCTCCTGGAGCAAATATTGATTCACTACATATTTTATTAAATGTTTGAGTTATTTCTTCATCAGATAGTATATAAAGTTCATTCATACGTCTTGAAAATTGAACTCTATCTTTTACAGACAATGATCTTGGATCAATTAATATATTTTTACCCATAGCATCCAATGCGATACAACGAATTCTCATTAGAATATCTTTTTTAGTTCTTTTTAATAGTTCTTCTTCTGATATTTCTTTATGATTAGCTAATTCTTCTTCCTCTATCTTTTTGAACTGACTCTCTATTGTTGGTAAGCCATCGGGTGTTAGATTAGGATCAGTATTATTTCTTTTTACTTTTTCATCACCGATTAATTCATACCATTTGTATTTATCATCTTCAATTGCTTCTTCGTCTAACCAAAATATACGACCATCGACTGATACTGAAGCAACAATTTCTTCTTCAATCTTGTCTTCAGAGTCACCGTTAGATAGTTGTTCTATTCTTTCTATTTCTTCTTCAAGAGAGAAAACACTAAATTTCTTAGTACTCTCAACAATAATACTATTTTCTAATAATGTCGACATTATATATAGATATATATATTTATATAATTTTAAATCACTTTTTTAGGTAACATAATACTGTTAAGATTAGCGTTTAAGCTTTCGATAAGTTCTTTCTCTTTCTTAATCCCTTCTTGTCTTGATTCACAAGGATAATCCATTACTTTCTCAATAACAAAATTATCAAATCCTCCCATAGCTCTGATATATTTATATAGAAATTCTTTTTTACGGGTATTCTTAGAATTCTTTTTATGTTGATATGATCTTCTTGTAAAATTTGTAGTAGAACCAATATATAATGCTTTACAGTCTTGTTTTGGATAAATTTTATATATACAGAAAGTATCCAATTTATTAGGCTTTGGAGAATCTTCTCTCTTTCTTTTTTTTACTTCTGGTTCTTCTTCAAACTCTGAATCAGATAGTGTTATACTTTCTTCGGATATTTCTTCTTCATCGGTAATATACATCGGGTGATCACTATCACTAGCAAGAGTAACTGAACTTTCATCGGAACTTATATCCATTTCATCATCTTTTTCAAGTGTTACGAGGTTTTGAGGTTGTCTCATTGCTTCATCCCAGCTATCCATTTATATATAAATATATCAGTTATTGTTTATATTATTTCATTTTCGTTTAGCTGCCCTGACAGCCGCCATTTTATCTTTAGCAGCTTGCGATCCTTTAGCTAATCGTCCTTTAGTTGCCTTTCTAACTACATTTTCTATACGTTTCTTCTCTTTTTCTAATGATTCATGAGTCTTTTTATGTTTCATCAAAGAATTGAAAAACTCTTTGTATTGAGCATCTCTATGTTCTTCTGGTGTTAAAAACTCATAATTGTTAAGCATAAATCCTGTTCCTTTGTTTGCCATTTTAGATATAATAAGTAATATATTATCCCCTTTAAGTTTTTTTGTTACGTAATACCTATCATGAAGATCCTCTGGATTGTATTGTCTAAAACGGATTTGAGTTGGTTTTTCATCTACTTCGTCGTAATGATAACCACAATTACGTAGCCATTTCTTAGCTTCTGATACTTTCCATTTAGGTTTCATAAAAACAACTGATTGGACTATATCTTCTAATAAGTGTTCTCTAGTGGGTTTTCTATCAACTATACCTTCACCAGCCATATCACCAATATCAAAATTAGGGTTTTCTAATAAAGAGGATGTATTGTGCTGTTGTAATGGATTCCATGACTTGTTTTCAATTGTGATTGGTTTATTTCTTTTTTGAAATGGAGCAAACATACTAACTGGATCCCAAGAACTTCTTACATCAACTACGTTTTTATCTAAAGGAGTCATTGCTTCTTTTAATCCAACTGGACGGTTATAAGTTATTACATCTTTAACACGTTTATCACCCCTTGAAGCCATTTCAGCTATTTTAGCTCCTTGAGAATGACCGATTACATCTACATTATTACCATATTTTTGAAGTGCTTTTTCTTGGACATCTTTACCTTGTTTATATCTATCAGTTTGTTTGTAGAAATAAGGACTAAGTCCATAAACAAGATTATTCAACCAATCTGAAGCTTCTTTTGTACCACGATGAACTACGTATACTTTCCCTGTTTTAGTATTTCTATAAACTCTTGCTCTATCAACTGATAAATCTCTATCTAGTTGGTAATTATCAATATCCTTCATCTCTGGTTGATAACCTGATGAAATGAGCTTTTGAGCGTCTTTAGAACCAATCCCAGAACCAGATTTACCATAGAAGTATTTCTTAATATCTTCCATATGATAATGTTCTGGATGTAGTGTTATATTTTTTTCAAATAGTTTTTTAGCATATTTAGGCTTTACTAACATCTCTTCTGTGAATGCTTTGACAGGAATTGATATTTTATCAAACGCATTCTCAAATTTATGAAACATTCTTTTCTTTGGAGTTTCTTCTATCATTATAGTTTCTTTATATACTTCAGGTTTTAAAACTGTTTCTTTTGTTTCTTCTTTGATTACAATATCACGTTTTGGTGGTGTGAAATGCTTTTTAACATATGGTTTGTTATTTCTTTGAGCGTAAAGCCTGGAGATCCAATTGTATGCTTTTTGAAGGTTTTTATTTGTATGTCTCTCTTCATCTAATTTATGATCGTAAGCATGGTGTTGTTGCTCAGTGTATTTGTTATTAGCAAGTTTGTTTTCGAGGATTTCTATCTCGTTAAATGTTCGATTAATCTTCTTAGGAATACCAATGAGAGCCATTTTAATATCATCATTACTCATATCATGAGATAGTAGAATTTTATATTTATCAAAGAATTCGTATTTAATCATATCGACGTGATATTTACCATAAGAGCCAACTCTGTAATTTCGAATAGCTTCGTCTTCAGTTGCTTCACGATATCCTTTTGGTATGATTCCTACGTAATACCATGGTTTGAGTTTTTGTTGTCTTGTTTTCTCTTTTTCTTCACGTTTCTTTTCTGCTTGTTCTTTTAGTGTTATTTGACCTTCTCGTTTTTTACGACGGGCTTCTGCTAGTCTTTTTCCTAATTCTTTTGCTTCTTTAGATCCTTTCTCCATTCTTGCTTTAGTTAAGGCTTTTCCTTGAATACGTATTTGTTTAGTTCTTGATCTAGTATTTGGTTCTTCTATACCTCTTCCATATTCATCATCTGATGTATCGGAATCAACGTCTTCGTATGGTTTTTCAACTGGTTCAAGAATAGGTCTTAAGCCTTTCCCAGTAAACTTTTCTTTGATCTCTTCTAAGGTATCAATTAAATCCATGATTTTCTCCTGTAAATCAAGATTCTCATCATAATCAATATCTTGATCTATTTCTTTTTCTATTCTATCTGCTTCTTTTTTAAGGAATGGTAAATCCTCAACACCGTAGTCCTCTGTTATGTCGTATTTGCGTTCTACTTTTACTTTTTTAACAGTCTTATCTTTTTTGAGTTTAGAGATAGACTTTGGGTTATTATTCTTATCCTCTAATGAGGCCAATTGGCTTTTTGAGGCTTTTTCTAAACCCCATAACATAATTTTATTATTTTTTTCCATAATTATAAAAATATATATATACATATTCTTATATTGTTTTTATTTTTTAACTTATAGCAAATGTCTTCATTCTATACCTTTGTTATATTAATATCGACTAAACCATAATCTGTTATAAGTTTTATATGTAAAAAGTTATATCCTTGAGCACAAACATAAATATCATATTTTCTCTTAAATTGTTTAGCAATATCGTATAAATCCCTTCTTGTAAAATAATCAATAGAATTGTAGTCATTATAACTATCAAGAAATAATCCTTTAATATGTTTTTCAATACTTATTAGTATATCAATCATTATATATATACATATTAACAAATGTTTAAATTGTATTTTTCTTTTCATCAGTATCTTTACTTGAAGATCCTAGTTCAATATCTTCTTTTACCTCAGCGTCAATATTCCTAGTTATCTTTATACAACATAGGTTAATCTCTGAACATTTAGATTTGTAACATATTTTACCCAAAGCTAGTATAAGACCAATAAGAGACGTAATAAAAAACGTCCAAAAGACTTCTGACATCTCAATTGCCATTTTATTATATAAATATTTATATAATCAAATGTTTAAAATAAAAATTATAGCTGTTGGAAAGCAAACTCTTGGGTTGATTTAGCTGTTAATACAGTAAACTTAGAAGCAATGAATTCAAACAATCCAGCAGCTGAATTAGAAGAAGTTCCAATGCTAAAGAATAGGATTTGTTCCGCATCAGCGAATGGACCTTTATCATTACCAGGGATAGTAGTAGCATTAACTTTAGTATGACCGTAAGCAATTGGATCATATGGTAAGCTTTTAAGATTAGCCAATAAGGCATAACTTGTATTAATAGTTGTAGTTGCGGTATATTCAACACTAAATGTTTTTCTTGATTTGTACCATGAAGCAGCATTTGGTGTTAAAGCATCAGTTTTAGTATAAACAGCTACGAATGGGCATCCTAGACCAGTTATTGCGCTAATGTTATAGAAATTTAACATTATGCCTTTAAGATCACCAACAGTCATACCAACATCAGGTTGGATGTACCAGTTTACCTTCTGGTTAAGAGCATTCTTATAATAAAAGCCAGAGTAAGGAGTAACAGCAGAGACACTGGCAGGTATATAATCAATTCTACCAGTACTGTCCGCATATACTGAAGGTACGTGAAATATAGGGATACTTGTAATGATTGGTTGTTTGGTTTCAATTGTAGTTAATCTTGCTTTAAGGGTTACATCAACTGCTTCTAAATCAGAGATTTTAGCTAGTTCAGTGACGTCGACTGCTGCTAAATTAGCTATTTGTTGAGTATGGGCAGCTGTTAAAGCTTCATTATCTATTAGTCTATTATCGATTAAAGTGCTTTTAAGTTCTTCAGCAGCTATTCTATCATTTATTTGTGGTACTGTGGTATTTAGTATATTTCCAATGTTTGTTGAGTTATCGTCAATTCTTACTTTATAATTTAAACCACCAAAGAATATACCAGCCGGTGTTAATTGACTAACTGCTGAACCATCATAGGCTGATAAGGCTTTAGCAGTTAAACCGTTTTTATTTGCCGTTAAAACGCTATAAGGAGCAGTTGTACTAGAACAAACATCTAAGCTAATTCCAGCTTTGTCATTGGTTCCACCTGCTGTTAGTATTTTAGTTGAACCATCGTCGGCAAAGATGTAAGTTCCTTTAGAAGCGGTAGGAGCAGTAGGATAAGTATTGAGAATAGGAGTATTGGCTAAGTTACAGCCTAGTTTACTATCTAAAGATAAGGAGTAATCATAACCAATATATGAGTTGAAAACGACATCTTGTGTTCGAGCGGTTGCCATCTTAATATATAATATAATAACGAGGTACCTTTTTAAGCCCTTTAAGGTGGGACCAATAAATAGGATTGTGTAAAGTCATAGTAATGAAGATTGAGTTTATTTACGACTAATTGAACATCGCCAGTAGCACTTGCGCTATTAGTACCAATAACAACTGATAGAATATTATCCGTTTGGGCGAAAGTTCCTTTTGGATTGTTAACAGTTGATTGTTCAAATTGTATCTGAGTTTCATAATTAAAAGGAACTAAACTCTTATCTATAATACAAACCCCTTGATAATTAGTATGGGCTACTGGAGTTATTGATTGGTTAAAAACATAAGTATTTGCTGAATGGAAAAAGCCAGGAGCATAGTCATTAGACCCAGTAGGAATAGTATAAATCGTGATGAATAATGTGTCATCATTTGATGTTGTAATACCATTAAAGAAACTAATACTAATACCTTTAAGAGCAGACACTTGTGTTGTTGTTGGTGTTTTAGGTGGAAAATACCAATTGATTTTATTTGTAGGAGCTACGTTTGGAGCCGAATTACGATAATACCAACCAGTATACCCATATGTATTTTTTATATTATTACTTGTTGCTGGTTCATGACCATCGGCATAAATCAAAGGAGAAGAATATATTAGTGTAGGTGTTACTTGGTTCATTTTTACATTAACATTGTTAAAAGTTAACGCAGTTGCCGATAACGCCGATGTATCAGTGTCATTAGTTATAGTTAAATTCTCAAACAAATTTACTGTCTGTGATATTGTCGAAGTCCCAGTAACTAATGATAATATTGGTTGTGGACGAGAAGCTAAATCAGCAGCATTTATAATTGTTCCATCACCACCATTAAAAACACTATTCATTTGTAGTGTAGTTCCATTAAAATACTTTGCGTAATACGTTACACCTGGGACCATATTGGTACAAACACTATTTACTTGAACAGGCCAAAATGTATTAACAGGTCCCATATTATAAGGAGGTACATTAACAGGTGATGACATAATAACAGCAATATCTATACTATTTTGGACATTTGGTAAAGGTAAAAGAGTAGATGGACCAGCTGTAGTAGTTTCAATAGTTAAACCATCTAAGCCGATAGTAGCAGTATTTACAGGAGCTGTTGTAGAATTACTGGTATAGAATTTATGACCACCTGAACCACTACCAGCAACATTTAAAAATTGTAGAGCATTTGTAACAGATTCTGTGTAATGATAGTGTCCTAAGGATGTTCCTGTAGAAGTTGTAGGAAATGTAGAAGATAAAAAAGGCGTACCAGTAATATTACTTGCTAATATCCCCTGATGACCAATATCTCCTTGTAGCGTTGAAAATTGTAAAGTTTTATTTTCTGGAATTTCCATTATAATATATAAATATATAGTGTTAATTTTTTAAGTAATAAGTTTTTATACTGTTACATTACTCTTGATAAAATAGATATAATAATTGGTACTTGGTATTAAATATGTCAATGTTGGTAAAGTCATAACTACAGCATTATTAAATATAGTAACTTTGACTTGAACTTGAGTAAGGGTTGTTGTATTTTCAAGAATAATTTTTCCAAAAAATGTTCCAGTAGAAGATGCCCATGGTACGGTAACACCTGAAGTATATGTTAGTGTGATAGTATCAACTGTATTTACAGGCATAGAACCATTGGTTTGTAGTTGAACTGGATTACTAGTTGATAATAAAGTATTCAATGTTACTTGGTACTGATTACTATCTAATGTTATGTAAGAAGCTACGAAACTATTAAATTGTGGAGTAATAGCATAATAGGCATTATTTGCTGCTAAACCTATAGTTTGTGTCACGAACATATTTTGAACATATTGTGTAGTTGCTATTGATGTATTACTGGTTCCATTTGGTTGTGTATAAGCAGTAGATCCAGACCCAATTGATGTAATATTGTTATTATTCATTGCTATATTACTACCTGAACTCATTGATAAGGGAGAGTTGATAGTAATTGGTGTTGTCCCAGAACCACCTGAAAGACTACTGATTAAAAGAATACTGTTATTATTCATATTTATACTTTTTCCAGTTGCCATTCCTATAGTAGAATTACAAGTAATATTACTTGTAGAATTACCACTAATACTATTAATGTTAGTTATAGATTGGTTATTCATATTAAGTCCTACTGTAGAATTTATACCATTCCAGTTAATTTGTAAGGGACTGACAGGATTGTTTGATGTATCATTAATTTGAAAATAAAACTGGGCATTATTACCACTATTATTATAAGTATTTCTTAATACTAAAATTTGTGGATTTTCTGTAGTTTGGTTAGTTATTTGCCCATAATTACCTACATAAAATATTGGTGATGAAATAGATGATGCTCCATATATTGTACTACTATTCATATTAAGATTTTCATAACTGGTATGTCCACCATTAGTGAGTTGTAGCATAGGAGCATTAGCACTATCAATAAATGTCATACCATTACCATCAGCATAAACATTTGTTAGACCTAGTAAATTATAACCATTCATATCAATAGGGTTCAATGTTTGGGCACCAACAATACCTGGTGAAATTGTAACTGGATTGAGAGTAAAACTAGCAGTAGGATTTCTTACAGTTAAACCTCCTGTTGCTTGAGAACTATAAAGAGTTAAATCATTACCAGATGAAGGATCGATATACAAAGCAATATTATCTGAGTTTGTAATATTGTTTATTTGAATGGGAGCAGTAGCTGGAGTAGTAGAATTATTTTGTTGAAACGTTTGTACATAAGGAGCTAAGAATGTATTATCGGTATTTAGTTGAGCGTAATTTGCTTCTATGAAAGCCGTTGTCTGAGTTGTATTATCTGGAAATGTTATACCATAAGGAGCTACGGATATATCGATACCTTTCTCACAAGTTAAAACGTTTTGAAATGTTCCAGTTTCACCTAAGAAATTACCAATAATAGTAGCATCACCATCTACCATAACATTTTGTTTATATTCTATATCTTGCTCGTAAGTCACTGTTTCATTGAAAGTAACTGGTCCATTAAATGTAGCATCACTAGCAACTCCTATACTATGAAGGAATTCAGTTTGAGTGGTTTGAGCATTAGGGAATTGAAGGAAATA
>Ga0209088_10001343_pt1 | contig 15921 bp, 20 predicted proteins | sample S_140625_EF_Meta_FD_187324 | JGI IMG/M metagenome (GOLD analysis project Ga0209088, IMG submission 187324) | Freshwater microbial communities from Lake Simoncouche, Canada to study carbon cycling - S_140625_EF_MetaG (SPAdes) (version 2) | ecosystem: Environmental > Aquatic > Freshwater > Lake ... | reverse complement strand
AGGACAGGGCGGCATGAGCATGACGGCGATCCGCTTCGAGATCCCCGGCGATGCCGTCGCCAAGGGCCGCCCGCGCGCCACCACGATCGGCGGCAAGGCCCGGCTTTACACGCCGGCCAAGACCGAGCGCTACGAGTCGAGGGTCTCCGTGTTCGCGCAGCAGGCGATGGCCGGACGCCTGCCGCTCGACGAGGCGCTCAGCGTGCACATCGTCGCGACCCTTGCCATCCCGGCGAGCTGGTCGAAGCGCCGCCGCCAGGCCGCACTCGCGGGCGAGGTCTACCCGGTGTCGCGCCCTGACGCCGACAACATCGCGAAGGCGGTCACCGACGGCGCCAACGGCATCGCGTGGGTCGATGACTCGCGCATCGTGGCCCTGACCGTGACCAAGGTCTACGGGGCCACCCCATGCGTCAGCGTGCGCATCGAGCCGCTGGTCGCCGGTCAGCCCGCCGCACAGCAGGCCGACCTCTTCGCCGCAGCGTGACCCAGGTATCGAGCGAGCATGGACACGAACGAGCTGATCGAGTTCTCCCTGGCCGAGCAGGTGGCCGAGGCCAAGAAGGCAGACCTCTGGCGCGCATCCGGGAAGGCCGCCGCCGAGATCGTGGCCAAGCACGAGCTGCGCGCCGCCCGCTTCGGCGCGATGGCCGAGGCCCTGCGCGAGTCGATGTGGTGGGGCGCGCAGCCATGACCGAGCAGCAGATGGCGAGCCTTACGCGCCAGATCGAGGAGCGCTGCGCGTTCTCGCACCCGCACTCGACACCTGACCATGCGGCGGCCGACGAGCTGCGCGCGGTGCTCAACCGCGACGCGGTGTCCGCCACCCCCGCGCAGCGCGAGCAGCTCGAGCGCCTGGTGCGCCGAAGGACCGGGGTTTGAGCGCCGACGACCGCCTGCTGCCCGAGAGCGCCGCGGATGACGCGCTGTTCCGCGACGCCGAGTCGGCGCTGCGCTGGGCGCTGCAGGTCCGATCCAGGTCGCCGCAGCGCGACACCCTGGCGGCCCTGCGCGGCTCGCCCGCGGGCAGGAGCATCGTGACCCGTGCCGATGCGCCTGGCCAGGCCGGGATGATTCTCGCCTGCATGGTCGAGCTCGCCCCGCTCGACCAGGCCCTGCTGATCCTGCGCCTGGGCTCGCGCGCCCGCCCGTGCGCCTGCCGCCGTGCGTGCTGCAGCGGATGGGCTGTGGAGCCAGCATGGGACGCGGCTCGCACGCTGGTCATCGATGCCGCGGTCGAGGCGTTCACGGGGCGCACCGTGCACTACGTGCTGCGCGACTCGTGCGTGCGCCGATGGGCTGGCCAGCGCGTCGACCTGGGGCGCGTGGCCGACACCGCGGGCGTGCACCGCGACACCGTGGGGAGCCACTCCAAGGTCGCGCACCGGTGGCTGCAGCCCCGGTACAAGCGGGCCCTGGCCTGCGCCGAGGCCGCGCTGCGCCGCGAAGTTGTGAGTCTTTCCGCTTGACGCATTCCGCATGACTGCCGAATATGCGACCCATTCCTATTCGCTGGACCTCGTGTCTCAGCGCCCCCCGAAGCCCGCCCGGCCATCCGCTGCGCGGGCTTCGTCGTTTCCGCACCGAGGCCTCGACATGGCGCGCCTGACGATGCTTCGGCCTCGCGTGGGCACGCTGCGAACCGGGCTGGCGACGCCGCTGCTTGAGGTCGACCGGATGTCGAGCCGGCCTTGGTCGCGGCTGCGGGCGCAGGTGCTGAGTGTGGATCCGCTGTGCGTGCACTGCAGGTCGCAGGGCAGGGTCGAGGCGGCGACCGAGGTCGATCACGTCGTGCCTCTCTGGGAAGGCGGCAGCGACGCGCTCAGTAATCTCGCGGCAACGTGCGGGCCGTGCCACGCCCTCAAGACAGCCGATGAGGCGCGCCGCCGCCAGGCAGGCCGCCGTGCACCATAGGGGGGGGCGTCGGATGGCTGGGGCCTTCTAGACGGGTACCGCATGCCTACCCATCCAGGGATTCGAGCCTCGGCGATTGAATTCTCGACTTTCGAATCAACAGGATTTCAAAATGGCACGAGGCGGGGCGCGGCCAGGCGCAGGGCGCCCGAAGGGAAGCCGGAACGGGACTTCGACGAAGGCGGTGAAGGCGCAGGCCGCCGCCGCGGTGGTTCCGAAGCCGGGGCCAAAGAAGCGCGCGGCCGTAGCCGCATCACCGGCCGCGCCGCAGTCGCCGCTCGAGTACATGCTGACCGTGATGCGCGATCCGGCGGTGGATCCGACGCGGCGCGACCGCATGGCGCAGGCGGCCGCACCATTCGTGCACGCGAAGGTGGAGGCCGCAAAGGCGTCTTCGAAGGCCGAGGAGGTTGGGCAGGCAGCGCAGGTCGCCGGGCGTGGTACCGGCTGGGAGGGCCTGCTGCAGTGAGCTGGCCGACCGCAGTCCCAGACTGGCGCGAGCGCATCAAGGCCGGTCAGTCACTGGTACCGGATCTGCCGCTTCTCGCGGGAGAAGCTGAGCGCGGGGTGGCGATCTTCAACCGCCTGAGGCTTCCGGACGTTCCCGGTCGGCCGATGATGGAGGATGCGGCGGGCGAGTGGCAGCGCGACATCGTGCGCGCACTGTTCGGGTCATACGATCCGGTCGCAGACGTCCGGCACATCCGCGAGGTGTTCGCGCTCTGCCCGAAGAAGTCGAGCAAGACCACGGCCGGCGCCGCGATCATGCTGACCGCGGTCCTGATGTCGCGGCGGCCCCGCGCCGAGTACCTGATCGTCGCGCCGACGCAGGAGGTCTCAAGCCTCGCGTTCCGCCAGGCGGTCGGGATGGTCGAGGCTGACCCGGTGCTGGCCGTGAAGTTCCACGTGCAGGAGCACATCAAGAAGCTGACCTATCGGCCGACTGGTGCGTTCCTGAAGGTGAAGTCCTTCGATCCGAAGGTCGTGACCGGATCGAAGCCGGCCGGCGTGCTGATCGACGAGCTGCACGTGATCGCTGAGGCCCACGACGCGGATCGCGTCATCGGTCAACTGCGCGGCGGCCTGGTGTCGCAGCCAGAGGCGTTCCTGCTGACGATCACCACGCAGTCGGAGCGAGCGCCGGCCGGGGTCTTCCGCGCCGAGCTTATGAAGGCCCGCGCGGTGCGCGACGGCACGCTGGTCGCGCCGATCTTGCCGCTGCTGTACGAGTTCCCGCAGGACGTGGACTGGCAAGACCCGGCGCACTGGCACATGGTCACGCCCAACAACGGCCGGTCGATCACGGTCGAACGCCTGGTCGAGGATGCTACGCAGGCTCGCGCAGCCGGCGAGGCAGAGTGGCGGCGCTGGGCGTCACAGCACCTGAACATCGAGATCGGCCTTGCGTTGCACTCCGACCGATGGGCGGGCGCGGAGTTCTGGCCCGCCCAGGCGCTGGCCGGCAGCCTCACGCTCGACCAGGTGCTCGAGCGCTGCGAGGTGTGCGTGGTCGGCATCGACGGCGGCGGTCTGGACGACCTGCTCGGGCTGTGCGTGGCGGGTCGAGAGCGCGAGACCGGCCGCTGGCTGGCTTGGACGCGGGCCTGGGCGCACCCGTCGGTGCTCGAGCGCCGCAAGGAGATCGCCCCGCGGCTTGCCGACTTCGAGGCCGACGGCGACCTGGTGATGGTCAAGCAGATCGGCGACGACGTGCAGCAGGTCGCCGAGATCGTGGCGCGGGTGCACGCAGCCGGCCTGCTGCCGGAGAAGTCTGGCATCGGCGTCGACCCGCACGGCATTGGCGGCGTGCTCGAGGCCCTCGAGGCTGCGGACGTGCCGGCCGAGCTGGTGACGGGGATCTCGCAGGGCTGGCGCCTGACTGGCGCGATCAAGACCTGCGAACGCAAGCTGGCCGAGCGCGCGCTGTGGCACGGCGGCGGTCGGCTCATGACCTGGTGCGTCGGGAACGCGAAGGTCGAAGCAAGGGGGAACGCTGTGGTTATCACTAAGCAAGCGGCTGGCACGGCGAAGATCGATCCGCTGCTCGCCCTGTTCAACGCGGCAACGCTGCTCGCCCTGAATCCGCAGGCTGTGAGCGGCGGCGTCGCCATCTACACATGACGCTGCGCGACCGACTGGCCGGCGCCTGGGCGGCGCTGCGCGCACCGCAGGGCAGCCTCGAGCGCGGGTCCGGCCCGATCACCCAGGCCGAGCTTGCGGCCGCCCTCGGCGCGCTGCCGTCGGCAGCCGGCCCGATCGTCTCCGACCGGACTGCGATGATGGTCTCGACCGTCTACTCGTGCGTCTCGCTGCTCGCCGGGTCGGTTGCCTCGCTGCCGTTGCCCGTATACCAGCGCGGCGAGGGCGGGCTGCGGGCCGGCGCCGATCATGCCTACTGGTGGCTGCTCAATGAGCGGCCGAACGAGGAGATGTCGGCCGCGGTGTTCTGGGAGTTCCTGCTGACGAGCTACCTGCTCGAGGGGAATGCGTTCTGCGAGATCGTTCGGCGGCGCGTCGGACCGCGCGCGGTGCAGACGGGCGAGGTCGTCGAGCTCCGCCCGATCAATCCGGACCGCGTGATGATCCGCGACACGCGCGACTTCGGGCGGGTCTACGATGTCTTCGAGTACGCCCAGCGCGCGCAGCCTCGCACGGTACCGGCGGCGGACATGCTGCATGTGCCGTGCATCCTGCTCGACAACGACATGCAGCGCGGAGCGTCGCCGGTGCGCGCGGCGGGCCGAAACGCGATCGGCCTGGCACTGGCGTCCGAGCTGTTCCAGTCGTCGTTTTACTCGAACGGTGCGCGGCCGGACTATGCGCTTACGACCGACGCGCGGCTGTCGAAGGACCAGGCCGAGCTGCTGTATGCCTCGCTCGCTGCGCGGCACGGGGGCGCGGCCAACGGGCATCGGCCGATCGTACTGTCGGGCGGGTTGAAGCCCGTTCCGTTGTCGATGACGGCCGAGGATCAGCAGCTGATCCAGACGCGCGGCTTCCAGGTCGAGGACATCTGCAGGTTCTACGGCGTGCCGCCATTCATGGTCGGGCACACCGACAAGACCACGAGCTGGGGCGCTGGCGTCGAGAACATGGGCCGCGGCTTCCTGAAGTTCACGCTGCAGCGCACGCTGGAGAAGTTCGAGCAGGAGCTGAACCACAAGTTCTGGCCGCTGCGCGAGCGGTACTTCGTCGAGTTCAACCGCGCGGGCCTCGAACAAGGCGACACCAAGGCGAAGAACGAGAGCTATCGGATGGCGCTCGGCCGCGCTGGCGAGCCGGCCTGGATGTCGGTCAACGAGGTCCGCCGTTTCGAGAACATGCCGCCCATCGAGGGCGGCGACGAGATCAACCGGGGAACCCCGAATGCACAACCTGCTGCAGCTGCTGCTGCGTAATCGTGGCCGCGCGCCAGCCCTTGCCGCGCGCCCCGTGGCGGCGGCCGACGGCGTGACCACGCTGTACCTGTACGACTCGATCGTGTCTTCGGAGGCCGAGGCGTCCTGGTGGGGCGGTGTCGCCGCAGCGACGATGGTCCGCGACATCGCGGCGGTCGGCGCCGGCACGATCCGGCTCCGGGTCAACTCGCCCGGTGGCGACGTGTTCGCCGGCCAGGCGATCGGCCAGGCGCTGCGCGACGCACGGGCCCGTGGCATCCGTGTCGAGGCGCACGTCGACGGCTACGCGGCGAGCGCGGCGACGATCGTCTCGATCGCCGCCGACGAGGTGGTGATGGCGGACGGCGCGATGTGGATGATCCACCAGGCGTGGACGATCGCGATGGGCAACGCTGGCGACATGCTCGGCGCGGCGGCGCTGCTGCAGAAGGTCGACGGCTCGATCGCCGAGCAGTACGCCAAGCGCACCGGCCAGGAAAAGGCCCGCATGGCCGAGCTGATGGCGGCCGAGACCTGGTTCACCGCGGCGGAAGCTGTCGACGCAGGATTCGCGGATCGCATCGCCGAGGGCGAGCGGGTCGAGGCCGCGTGGGACCTGTCGGTCTACGGCCGCGCCCCGAAGCTGGCCGCGGCCCCGCCTGCTGCCACCCCGGCCCCGGCGTCGCCGCCTACGGCCCCGGCCCCGGCGCCGACCAATGACTTCGACCACGAGCGCAGGCTCGCGGTCCAACGCGCGCGAGAACTCGCGCTCACCTGACCCCTGCGCGTGCAGGCGTAGAGGGCCCCATCCGGGGCCCTTTTTAATTTCTGACAAGGATCTCCCATGAAGAAGCGGCTCAACGAGCTGCGGGCACAGCGCGCGCAGGTGGCTGCCGATGTCCGCAAGCTGATCGAAGACAACACCGGCGAGAAGTGGACCGCCGACTGCACGGCCAAGGCGGATCACGCCTACGCTGATATCGACCGCATCGATGCCGAGTTGAAGCGCATCGAGCGGGCGCTCGAGGTCGACGCGTCGGTGAACGCAGCGATCGACCGGCGCGCCGACACCTCGGGCCAGTCGCTGGTGGCTGCGCAGGGCTCCGCCGAGCAGGACATGGCGGCGTTCCTCTCGTGGGCCCGCAACGGCCTGCAGGAGATGCCGGACGACCTGCGTGCCGTTGCGCGTAGCCGAATCGGTCAGGTCCAGGGCGCGGGCATCGGCACGGGCGCAGGCGGCGGCTTCACCGTGCCGCAGGAGTTCCTGGCGGTGCTCGAAACCGCGTTGCGCGAATTCGGCGGCGTGCGTGATGTCGCGACGATCATCCGCACGGGGACGGGCGCCGACATGCCCATGCCGACGAACAACGACACCGGCAACAGTGGCGTGATCCTCGCCGAGAACACGCAGATGGCCACGCTCGACGTGACGTTCGCGCAGATCACGCTGCGCGCATTCATGTACGCCTCGGGCCTCGTGCCGGTGTCGTACCAGCTTTTGCAGGACACGCAGTTCGACATGGGGACTTGGCTCGCGCAGCAGCTCGCGATCCGCCTGGCCCGGATCGAGAACACCCACTTCACGCTGGGCACCGGAACCGGCCAGCCGGCGGGCATCGTGAACGCCACTGTCGGCGCGAGCATCGGCGTCACGCTGCCGACCGGAAACACCAGCACGCTGACTTACCCCGGCCTCGTGCAGCTCGAGCACTCGGTCGACCCGACGTATCGGCGTGCCGGCGCGCGTTGGATGATGTCCGACACCGCGCTGCAACAGATCCGACTGATCGTCGATACACAGAATCGTCCGATCTTCGTGCCGGGTTACCAAACCGGTAGCGGTGCGGTTGCAGGCGCGCCCGACACGCTCATGGGTTACCCGATCGTCATCAACCAGAGCATGCCGGTACCGGCTGCAAACGCGCGTTCGGTCGCGTTCGGCGACATGAGCAAGTACCTCATCCGCGAGGTGCTGGGCCCGCAGGTCGTTCGCCTGAACGAGCGGTTTGCCGACGCGCTGCAGGTGGCGTTCATCGGCTTCCAGCGAGCCGACGGCCGCCTGGTGGACGCAGGCACGAACCCGGTGCGGGTGCTGCAGCAGTCCGCAGCCTGATCGACCTCGCGCGGCCGGGCCTCGCGCTCGGCCGCGCAGTCGATCCTCTTTCACGACAGGAGATCTCAAGATGACCAAAAAGCAGCAGGAAGGCGCATCGGACGACACCGAGGCCGAGGCGCCGGTGGAAGTCCGCGCGCTGTGCGATCTGCCGACCCACGGCGGTATCGCCGGGCGCCTCGTGCTCGTGCCGTCCGGCCAGGTGCCTGGGATGCGCGCCGCAGGGCTGGTCGACGACTCCGAGGCGGCCATCGCTTACGCACGGTCGCTCGAGCATCCGGCGGACTGAGCAGCGCCGCGTCCGGTGAGGTGAGAGATGGGAATCAAGGTCATCACCCCGCCGGCCACCGAGCCGGTCACGCTTGCCGAGGCGAAGCTGCACCTGCGCGTGGATACCAGTGACGAGGATCTCGCGATCACGTCGATGCTCAAGGCCGCGCGCCAGGACTGCGAGCACGTCCTGCAGCGGACCATCCCGCCGACCGTGCTGGCGCTGTTCCTCGACGAGTGGCCGTGCGGTGACGTGACTCTGCCGCTCGGGCCAGTGACGGCAATCGACTCGGTCAGGTACGTCGACCCGACGACGGGCACGCTCACCACCTGGGCAAGCTCCAACTACGTGCTCGACGACACCCGCGTCGACGCGCTGCTGCGGCCGGCCTACAACGTGACCTGGCCTGCGGCCCGGGTGCAGTTCGGCGGCGTGCAGATCCAGTACCAGGCGGGCTGGGCGAGCGCGCCCGAGTCGATCAGGGCGTGGATCCTGCTCAGGCTCGGCGCGCTGTACCGGTTCCGCGAGGCGGACAGCGACAAGCCTGCCAGCCCGCACGGCTTCGCCGACCGACTGCTCGACGAGCATCGGGTGCAGTTGGCATGAACGCCCCGGAGGCCGGCCTGCTCGACCGGCGGGTGACGTTCCAGCGCAAGCGCACGACGCTCGACGCCTACGGTCACCCGACGACAGGCTGGGACGACGTGGTGACGGTCTGGGCCCGGGTGCGCCCGATCTCCACCGGCGAGCGGCTGCGCGCGAGCGAGGTCGGCGCCTCGATCTCGCACGACGTCACGGTGCGCTGGAACCCGCTGATCGCTGCGGCGATCGAGGTTGCAGCCTGGCGCATCCAGTACGGCACGAGGCTGTTCAACCTGCACGCGCCGCGCGACGTCGACGAAGGCCACCGCATGCTGATCTTCGCGTGCACCGAGGGGTCTCTCAGTGGCGAATGAGGTACGCGTCGAGGGCCTGGCCGCACTGGACCGGATGCTCAAGGAGCTCCCGGCAAAGATCGAGGGCAACGTGATGCGGGGCGCGCTGCGCGCCGGTCAGACCGTCATCGCCGACGCGGCCCGCGAGAACCTGGTCGCCGCTGGCGCGGTGAAGTCGGGCGCGCTGGTGCGCTCGGTCAAGGTCCGATTCAAGCGCCGGTCCGCGAAGTTCGGCTGGATCCGCGTCGACGTGGTGGCTGGCGACAAAACCGCCTGGTACGCGCACATCATCGAGTTCGGCTCGGGCGGCTACTACACCGGCACCGGGTCGAAGTCCAAGCGCCGTGCGTACAGCATCAAGCCCTCCAAGGCCGGCGCGCTGTCCCTCGGTAGCGGCCTGCGCGAAGGGGTGACACACCCAGGCGTGCGCCCGCGCCGCTTCATGCGTGACGCGCTCGACCGCAAGTCGCAGGCCGCCATCGATCGCGTGGCCGAGTACCTGCGGGTCCGCGTGCCGCGCGAGGTCGCCAAGATGCCCGGAGGCAAGGCATGAGCGATTCGACGCTGGCCGCGGGCCTCCTGAACCATCCGGCGGTGACCGCGATCGTGGGCACCCGCCGCGCGCTCTCACGCCTGCCGCAGAACACCGCCATGCCGGCCGTCGTCTACCGGATCACGAGTCTCCCGGTACCGCCGATCAACGCTGCGGCCGGCCCGCAGCTCATGCGCTCGCGCCTGTCGGCCGTGACGCTCGCTGCCACACCCGCCGAGGTCGACGCGCTTCGCGCAGCAGTGCGCACCGCGCTCGATCTTCGATCCGGCGCTGTCGCAGGGCATCAGGTCGTCTCAGTGGTCCGAGATTTCGGCACCGAGATCGACTTCGACGACGACGCGGGCGTGTGGCTTGCGACGACCGACTACATGGTCCATTGGTTCGAATAACCGACCCTCACGGAGTACCCCATGCCTCAGGCATCAGAAGTATTCAAGCAGATCTCGATCAAGCAGGAATCCGTCTACGGCACCGTGCCGACCGCAACCGGCGCGCAGCTACTGCGCCGCGTGGGGTTCGCGATGCAGATGCAGAAGGACACCTACGAGTCCAACGAGCTGCGCCCCGACCTGCAGCGCGCCGACATGCGGCACGGCGTGCGTCGAGTCTCCGGCACCCTGAACGGCGAACTCTCGCCCGGGTCCTACGCGCCGTATCTGGGCTCATTGCTCAAGCGCGACTTCGCGGCGGTGGCGGCGGTCACGGGTCTGTCCATCACGGTCGCCGCTGCGGGCCTCGGCGCCTGGGCGATCAGTCGGACCGCTGGCTCGTGGATCACCGACGGCATCCGCGTGGGCTCGGTCGGCCGTCTGAGCGTGGGCACGTTCAACGCGCTCAACCTGAACAAGAACCTGTTCGTCGTCGCGATGACGCCGACCGTGCTCACCGTCGTCGTGCTCAACGGCACCGCGCTGTTCGCCGAGGGCCCGATCGCGTTGGCCACCTGGTCGTCGCCGGGCAAGCGTACATTCATCCCGTTGACCGGTCACACCGACCAGTCGTACAGCATCGAGGAGTGGTTCCCGGACGTGCCGCAGTGCGAGGTCTACTCGGGCTGCAAATTCGTGAGCGCTGCCCTGCAGTTGCCGCCCACGGGGCTGGCGACGGTGAGCCTCGGTGTCGCCGGCCAGGATCTGAGGAACCGCCAGGCGACCCGGTACTTCACGTCGCCGACGGCGGCGGGTACGTCGGGCATCGTGGCCGCGGTCAACGGCGTGCTGCGCGTCGGCTCGCAGACGCTGGCGATCGTCACGGGCCTGTCGATCGACATCGCGGCCAGCTTCACCGGAGACCCGGTGGTCGGCGCCAACATCGTGCCGTCACAGTTCGCCGGCCGCGTGCTGGTCTCGGGGTCGTTCTCGGCGTACTTCGAGGATGCGGTGCTGCGCGATGCGTTCGTGGACGAGACGCAGACGCAGCTGCTGGTGGCGATGACGACTGACAACAGCGCGGCGGCCGAGTTCGTGTCGATCGCAATGACCCGCGTGAAGTTGAACAGCAGCGACAAGGGCGATGGCGAGGGCGGCATCGTGCGCACCCACGCATTCACGGCGCTGCTCGATTCGAGCGGCGGCGGAAACGAGGCGACCACGATCTCGATCTGCGATTCCCTGGCCTGACCTGGACACGAAGATGAACAACCTCCGCAGCATCAGGCTCGCCGAGTCGGCGAGCGTCGAGATCAAGGATCCGGCCGACGGCGCGCCGCTCGGCGTCACCTTCGAGATCGCAGGCCCCGAGCATCCCGAGCGCAAGCGCATCGCTTTCGCGCAGTCGCGCAAAACGCTCAAGCGCTACGAGAAGACCGGCCGGATCGAGATGCCGGACCCCGAGGAGGCCGAGGCCACCAAGCACGAGAACCTGGCCGCGTACACCCTCGGGTGGAAGGGCTACGTGGACGACGCCGGCCGCGCCGTCGATTTCTCCAAGGCCGCCGCGCTTGAGCTGTACCGCGACCCGACGATGGGCTGGCTGGTGGAGCAGCTCGAAGCGGCGATCGGCGACCGCGAGCTTTTCATTCGTCGCTCCGCGGCCACCTGATCGCGCACGCGGAAGCGGTGTTCCGCCTCGGGCGCAGGCGCCGGGACGGAACGACGGAGCGCGACCACCTCGAGGCCCACGCCCGCGCGACGGGCGAGAGGCCGCCGGAGCTGCAGGTGCCACCGGTGCCGCCCGGCGCCGAGGCGCTGTGGCAGGCCTTCACCGAGCTGTCCGGAGCGCGCGTCCCAGGCGGCATTGGGATCGGGCCGATCACGCTGTCGGAGATCGCCGCATGGCAGGACGTGTTCGGAGTACGCCTCACCCCGTGGGAGGTCGAGACGCTCCTTGCGATCGATCGGGCGGCGCTGACGGCTGTCAATGAGCCGCGGCAGTGAAAGGCCGGGGCGTGAGGAAAGTGGAGCACTGAGATGACAGTCATCAGCAACCTCGTCATAGAGATGAGCGCCAACGTGGCCCGGCTGCGCACGGACATGGAGCAGGCGAATCGCACGGTGCAGGCGTCGGCAGCCAGCATGCAGCGCGCGGCGAAGGTGGCCGCCGAGGCGATCGCGGCGATCGGCGGCGCGCTGGTGGTGCAGGCGTTCGCGCAGTCGGCGCGGCGCGCGGTGGATTACCTCGCGTCGATTCAGGATGCCGCCGAGATCACCGGGGCGTCAGTGCGCGACCTGACAGGGCTGCTGTCCGACGTAGCACCATCTGGCGCGCGCATGGCTGACGTTACCGATGCCGCGGTCAAGATGGCCAAGGCGATGCAGGAGGCGCGCGATCAAACCTCCGCCCAGGCGCAGTTTTTCAAAGTCCTCGGCGTGTCCGCGACCGATGCTGCAGGCAACCTGCGGCCGGTCGACGCTGTGATGCGCGAGGTCGCCAAGGCGCAGGCCGCTTTCGCCGACGGTACGAGCAAGTCCGCAGCGTTCCTCGCCGGGCTCGGGAAGACGGGCGCCGCAACGCTGCCGATGTTCAACGATCTTGCCGAGGGCACCGGCAAGGTCGACGAGGCGTTGGCGAAGGCTGTCGCAGAAGGGGACCGCTTCGACAAGATGCTCAAGCGCGTCGGTTCGGACTTCGACCAGGCCAACGCCAAGTTCTGGACTCCGCTGCTGACGGGCATCAACGCGATCGCCGAGGCGTTCCGAACGGCCAACAAGGACGGCCTCTCGTTCGTCGAAACGCTCAAGACCATCCCCGGCGCGAATGCAAGCCAGTCGGACAACGCGCAGATGCTGGCCGCGAAGCTGGCCCGAGCACGTGAGTCGCAGGAACGCGCGGAACGCGGGTCTTCCATCTTCGGAGTCAACCAGGTCGCAGTCCTAGACGCGCAGCAGAAGGTCGAGGCGCTTGAGCGGCAACTTCGCGCGTCCCTCGGTCGAATCGAGTCTGTCGACGGCCCGATGGCGAACCGCGCTCCGACCCCAGACAAGCCGGTGATGCCTGACATCGACAAGCTCAAGCGCGATGCCGACGAGCGCGCGAAGTCTGGCTCTAAGGCTGTCGAGGAAGCGGCGAAGCGGCAGCGCGAGATTCTCGACGGCAACGCGAAGGCGGCGATCGAGCGGCTCAAGCGGTACGAAGAGGCCGAGCGGATGGCCGACGAGGCCATCGCCGAGCGCCAGGCCGCTCTCGCCAAGGCCTACGATCAGCGGCACGACGCGGCGATGAAGACCGTCGTCGCGCTCGCCGAAGAGGTCAAGCGGCAGCGCGAAGCGACCGAAGAGATCGGACTGACCTCCGAGCAGGTGACCCAGCTTCGCATCGCCCGCGAGGAGCTCACGCTCGCCACGCTCGAGGAGGCGCACGCGGAGGCCGTCCGCAAGGGTGAGGCCTCCGGCGAGCTCGACCTGCTCGGCGAACAGATCACGCTGACGCGCAAGCTGATCGACGCGCGCCGCGAGGGGGCCGCCCGAGAGGCGGAGGTCGAGGCGGCCAAGCGCGTGCGCGACGAGTGGAAGCGCACCGGCGAGCAGATCGAGCAGGGTCTGGTCGACAGCCTGTTCCGCGCGGCGGAGGCGGGCAAGGATGTTTTCTCGACGCTGCGCGACTCGCTGCGGGGCATGTTCAACAACCTGGTGCTGCGGCCGGTGATCCAGGCAGCAGTCGGCGGGCTGGGTCTTGGTGGCGCCGGCTCCGCGATGGCGGGTGGTGGCGGCGGAGGCGGCGCCGGCTCGATGCTCTCGGCGGGATCCTCCCTCGGCGGGCTCGCGGGCGCCGCCGGCACGTTCGGCTCGTTTGCCTCGACCGGCCTCATGTCCTCGCTCTCGGGCGTCGGGCTCGGCACGAGCATGGGCGCGGCGGGCTCGCTCGCGGCGGGCGGCTCGGTCCTCGGCGGCGCGGGCATGGCGATTGGCGCGGCCGCCCCGTACGCGCTCGCCGCGATCGCCGCGTACAAGATCATCCGCTCGCTCACGAAGAAGCGGGTTACGGCCAGCGGCATCGAGGGCACTCTGGGCGGCGCGGCCGGCTTCGAGGGCAACTCGTTCGAGGAGTTTCGCCGGAAGATCGGCGGCGGCGGGCGCTCGACGTCAGCGCTTGACCCGACGTTTCAGTCTGGGATCTCCGATGCGGTGAGCCAGACCCGGACAGCAGTGTCGGGCTACGCCGAGGCACTCGGCCTGCCGGTGGCCGCACTGCAGACGTACACCCAGGCCCTGCGGATCGACACGCGCGGCCTGTCCGCCGAGCAGATCCAGGAGAAGGTCTCCGAGGCTGTCCAGGGCTTCGCAGATGGCCTCGCGGGGACCTTGGGCGAGGCGCTTACCGCGTTCTCCCGTGAGGGCGAGTCGGCCTCGGAGACGCTCACGCGCCTGTCGAGCTCGCTGACCTCGGTCAACGCTACCCTCGGGGCGCTCAACCAGGCGCTCCTCGCGATCGGCCCGGCCGGCGGCGATGCGGCGAGCAAGCTGCTCGAGCTGTTCGGCGGCGCGGACCAGTTCGCGCAGGCCGCGTCGAGCTTTCTCGGGTCGTTCTACGATGACGCCGAGCGGGCCCGGATGGCTACGAGCACCGTGCAGGAAGCGCTCGCGCCGCTCGGCATCGCGCTGCCCGGCACGCGGGCGGAGTTCCGCGGCCTGGTCGAGGCGATGGACCTGACGACCGACTACGGCCGGCGCGCGTACGCGACGCTGCTGCAGGTCGCGCCGCAGTACGCCGTCGCCGCGAGCTACGCCGAGCAACAGGCGCAGGCGGCCAGCGATGCCGCGAACGAGTCGGCCCAGGCGGCGGTCCGCGAGGCCGAGGCGCGCGTCGAGGAGGCCCGGCGGGTCCGTGAAGCCTGGGCCGGTGTCGGCGCCTCGCTGCTCGATGAGGTCAACCGCATCCGCGGCGAGATGGCGAACGACCCGCTCGGAGACTTCGCGACGCTGACCGCTCAGGCGCGCGCCGGCGACATGAGCGCCGCGCAGCAGTTGCCAGAGGCGGCGCGCACACTGATCGACGCGGCGCGCCGGACCTCGGCCTCGGACGTGGACTTCGCGCGGGCTCAGGCCCAGGTCGCCGCTTCGCTCGGCGAGACAGCGGGGTTCGTCGACATCCGCGCCAATGCGGCGCTGCCTGGTGTGCCGACGGTGGCGCCTGTGAGCATCGCGCCGGTCGTCGAGGCGGTGCTGCCGATCGGGCAGGCCAACGTCACCGCGACTAACGCGGTGGAGACCGCGCTGCGCGAGGAGCTTGGCCAGCTTCGGGCGGAGCTTCGCGCCGCGAACGCGGCGGTCGCGGCCAGCACGGCGGAGACGACTCGGATCCTGGCGCGTTGGGACGGAGACTCGATGCCGCCGACCTATGCCGAGGTCAACGGCGGCAGCGGAGCTCCCTGACCATGTACGTCATCAAGCCGAACCCGATCACCGACGCGGTCCTCATCTCCTCGACGGTGCCCGAGACGGACTACCCAGCGTGGAGTGCCGCGTGGTCCTACGCCGTCGGGGACCGGGTCATCCGCACGACGACACACAAGGTCTACGAGGCGATCGTCGTTGGCTCCCACGCGGGCCTGCCCGAGAACACACCGGCGCGTTGGGTCGCGGTTGGATCCACGAACCGCTGGCGGATGCTCGACTCGGAGGTCGGATCTGTGACGAGCGCCCCCGGCTCCCTGTCGGTTGTCCTCGCACCCGGCTACGCAACGGCGCTCGCGCTGCTCGAAGTCGACGCGCAGTCGATCACCGTCGAGGTCCGCGACCCCGCCTCGACCATCACCTACACGACGACACGCTCGCCCGACACGACTGTCCTGCTGTCCTGGTACGACTACTTCTTCACCGACCCCGTCGCGCGCTCGGAGATCGTCTTCCCGGGCCTGTACATCGGCGCGGGCTACACCGTGGCCGTGACGCTCACCGGGGCGACGGTGGAGTGCGGCGCGCTCGTCGTTGGCGAGGCGACCGACCTCGGCGCGACGGAGTACGGCGCAACCCTCGGGATCGTCGATTACTCGCGCAAGGAGACGGACGAGTTCGGCGTTGTCACGATCACCAAGCGCAAGTACGCAAAGCGCCTGACGGCCAAGCTCGCCTTCGAGCGCGAGCGCACAAACCGCGTCTTTCGCACGCTCGCCGCGCTCCGCTCGACGCCCTGCGTCTATGTCACTGCGGACGCGCTCGATTACGAGCCGCTCACCATCTTCGGGTTCTACAAGGACTTCCGAATCGACGTTGCCTACCCGACGCACAACTATTGCACGCTCGACATTGAGGGCTTGATCTGATGCCGATTCCACTCATCACGGCACTGCCGGTGCCGCCTTCGCGTTCCGACGCAAACGG
>Ga0209088_10001341_pt1 | contig 15944 bp, 21 predicted proteins | sample S_140625_EF_Meta_FD_187324 | JGI IMG/M metagenome (GOLD analysis project Ga0209088, IMG submission 187324) | Freshwater microbial communities from Lake Simoncouche, Canada to study carbon cycling - S_140625_EF_MetaG (SPAdes) (version 2) | ecosystem: Environmental > Aquatic > Freshwater > Lake ... | reverse complement strand
TGAACCGCCCGCGCCGCCGCCACCAGAACCGCTTATGCCGTTAGTGGTTGTGGTCGTAGTTGCGGTTCCTCCGTTTCCCCCGTTAAAATTTGTACCTGTACCGCCAGTTCCCGGAGTTGCGGTGCGGACTGATGCGGTGGCAGATGAACTTGCCCCGGTGCCGCCGCCAGCAGAATAAGTTCCACCAGATGGATTGGGTATGGTTGTGCTTCCGCCCGTACCACCAGTGCTACTTGTCGCAACAGCGGTGCTGCCAGCAGCGCCGCCAACGCCAATCGAAATTGATGAAATTGCCGTTGATGCGCCAATTAAATAATTTGAAACCTGAGTGTACCCGCCGCCACCGCCGCCAGACCCGCCCGCCTTGCTTGAGGAGGAAAAATACGCGGCGGCGGCCCCGCCCCCACCAGCGCCAACAAGGTAGATGGCGTTATTGGACGGGTTCCAATCAGCGGGCGTCGTCCAAGATGTTACTGCGGTATCGGAAATGTAGTAGACCACTTGCGGATAAGTGACAAACGCAGCGCCGCTTACGCGCCCATTGTTGGTTGAGTTGCCGCCCACATACCATGTGTAGGGCGTGGAACCATTTGATGTTGCTGTGTCAGGGGTAAATATCAAATCGCGCAGGGCCAAATAGTCGCCGCGCGGCGTACCAGTGCCGGTGTAGTTGATGGTCGTCGTCGTGCCGGAAGTGGGACTATTCAGGGTCAGCGTTGCGGTGGAGGTTCCGCTGATGCCGCTGGTCGAGTTGATGTTGGTGGTAATGCTGACGGGAAGTGTAATCGTCGATGAGGCGGTGGCGGCGATGCCCCCGAAGGTGTTCGTCCCCGTGACGGTAAGCGTGGTCCCCGCACCGCCGTTTGTTAGAACGCAGTTGAACGTGGACCCACCACCGGCAAATGTCCTAGAGCCGCTTGCGGGTACGAAGGTGATGTCACCGACGCCGGTCCCTGCGGTAGTTGTGAACCCAGAAGGCGCGGCGTTGTTGAAACCAGTAGTATTAGTTCCAGTTATGCGAATCGACCCACCATTAAACGTAATGCCCTTTGTGCCCGCCGCAGTCGTAATAGCCTTTGTGGTGGAAAAAGTTTTTCCGTTTAGGTCTAGCGTACCGTTTGTGAGAGTAGTTTCACCAAAACCACCAGCACTTCCATTTAGCGTAAGCGCGTCCTGAAGCACCCAAGTGCTTCCAGAGCCGTTAAAATTTATGTTGCAAAAAACCGAAAACCCACCAAAGGTGAGTGTTTTGGACCCCGTACCGGCAAATGTAATGGTAAAACCGCTAGAAACAGGATAAGACACGGTAGCCGGAGAAACTATAGTGACGCTGCCATGAATTGCCCAAGAGCCGGATGTTGCGGTAAACGAAATAGCACCATTAGTTATAGATATATTGGCGCAAGCAATAACGCTTGCGCCGATTGATACTATGTAACTGCCCGCCCTATCAAAAAAAACATTGTCCGCAGAAGTGGGGACGGTTGTGTTGGCGGGGCCTCCAGAAGAAAGTGACCAGTTGGTTGCAATGTTCCAAGATGTGTTGCCGGCTCCAATGTAATACTTATCAGTCATGGCTACACCGCCGGGTCAGCAGTGGGCTCTTCAGTGGTGGGTGCAGTGACGATTGCATACCAGTTGTCGTAGCGCGTCTGCTTCATCGCCTGAATTTCTTCAGGCGTGAAGGAATCGTAGTCGCTCACACGCATTACCAGCGCGTCCTTCAGGATGAAGGGGTCTTCGCCGATTTGAAAGCTATCGGATAGAAGACCGCTTTCCAGAATCTCGATAGGCATCAGCCCCTCCGTTCCGGCAGACGTCGGTGATCAATTACGCCAGACGAATAATGGCGTTACTGGCATCCGCAGCGGGGAACACGACGGTGAAAGTTCCGGCCGAGACCGACTTGTCAGAGCCAAAGTCAAGCACGACGACCGACTTGTTTGACTGCGTGGAGTTATAGATAAGAGCCCCACGCGCAGTGAACGTCGCGGACGTCCAAGAAGAATCCGAGAAATCCACAAAGGACGTCGTTCCGCTGCTCGACGTAACAGATCCGGTCAAGGTATTGCCGCCAGCAACGTAGGCTGTTCCGGATGTGTTGGTGATCTCGTTGGTCGCGCTATACGCCGTAGTGGTCGCATCAAGGGTAGCAGAGGAGGTGTACAGGGCAAGCTTGAACGTATCCGCCGCAGTTGACCCACGGGTGACGCTGGTGGTGAAAGCGTGAGTTCCGTTCAAGAGTTCAAGCTTGAACGAAGTACACATGAAGTTTCCGGTAAAAGCCATCAGAGCCTCCTGAGATGTTCGGCCAGTGTAGGGTGACCCGCTTCTGAGACCAGATAGCTGATCGTTGATCTGTCGCACTTTATAGCACGTTTTATATGTTCAAGGACAACCACTTCGATGGATGCCTTGAATGCTCTTGCCTGCTCCTGAATAGCAGGGTGGGCCGTATCGGCAACTTGGACAATACGATCAGCGGCCCTTTTAGCCCAGAACTCGGGGGAATGACCCCCATTGTCAGAGGCTTCAACATCTACCCCAAAGGTCTCTATGGTCGCGGCATTCACAAACATTAGTTAGCCTTCACTCTAAGGAGACCGTCGCGGTATGCGTCTGTCTCTTCGCGGCCTTCGCCGAAGTTGATCAAGCGGTTCAAGGACTCAAGGAACCGGTTGTTGTAGAACTGAAGAAGTTCTTGGTCACCCTTCATGAAAGTATACGCCTCGACCAGCGAACCGTAAAGAAGCGCCTGCTCTGCATTATTACCCAGCCAACTTGTGCCAGCAGTCACAATAGACTCAGGCTGGTAATAGTAATGAAGTTCAACCGAAAAACCACTACTAGGTACAGGAGCCAGAAGAATAGTATTTATGTCGAAAAATGAATAGTACTTCGGAACACCCTGTGCCCCAGTTGGGTTGTACTCTTGTAGGTATTCCACATCTTTGTTCAAAAGAAAAACGGTGGAACCGGAAGATGACACAGAGAGGCTAAATGGGGACAGGTAGTCACTTGGCACAGAAAGGTACTTATTACCCGCCGTGCAAACCCCCGATATGTTTTTTCTAAAAACTTGAAGGTCTACTGCATAGAGCAGCCGCTCTTCACAGTTCCTGATGAACGTGTTGATGTTATCGTTAAAGTTTGTTTCGTTGTATTCGGTGAAGTCCTTGATGGCTTGCACCAATGTCGTGTAGGTCCATGCCATAGAATCACCCTATAACGATGTTGACGACACCGACGCAGAGAACGGTCTGCGTGGATGTATGGTCAATGAGGGGGAAGATATCCTGTCCAACAGGGACAGTGATAGGTTCAAAACGATCCGGCCTAGGGTTCATTAAGGCTTGAGGCTCCGTCGGTGGGTAGATTGGAGAAAGTTGCGGGTGCTTCGGTGTCCAGCATTCCGTACATGTCCGAAGACCCTGCCACTCCCTGCGAAGGCGGGTGTACTTGTATTTAAACCCGCACCGGTCACATATTGCAATCGACCTTGAGCCGTTGGCGTAGGCGCTCATATTACACCACCCGGTAGAAGTTCTGCACGGGGGTTAGCTTCAAGGCCGCTCGGTCACGGTCCTCACCCGACGCACGCTCAAACTCCTCTTCGTAAGAAGCCCGGAGCATCTGGGCGCGCTCCGGGGCCTTCTTGAGGGATAGATAGTAGGCAAGACCAGCAGCTAGACACGGGTAGAACCTAAACGGAACGGCGAGAGTATTTGCGCCTGCAGCGGCATCATCAATGCGAACAAGCTTGTTGACGATGATGTAGTAGGTCGTGTTCGGCTTGGGCCACAGATAAAGTTCGGGAGTAATCTGCCTGTCCACAAAGTACTGAACCGGACGTCCCGGCGTCAGCTTGTTTGGGATGTTGAGATAGTACTCCCTGCTGACCCGTTGAACAGTCAGATCCACCTGTGTGGATGTTCCGGAGTTTGTGGTAAACCGGACAACAGCCGATATGATGTCAATCGTGGACGCAGAAAGCGTGTAATGCTCGCTGCTAGGGGTGACCGTAATGATCTCCTCTTGGATAGTCCACTGATTGAGACCACGGTTAGCCCATTCAGCAAGCAACAGATTCAGGCTGCGGCGAGCCGTGCGCTGGTCGTAACCAGTTCGAACGTCTATGCCGCAACGCTCAAACGCCTCCTCGATGTAGTCCGCTACATCGAGTTCGAACGTCTTGGTGCCTGAAGTCGTCATTCGTTGCTACCTCAGCAAACTTTGCCGCCCTTTTTGTAGGCCGCACCCATACCACGGGTAGCGATGCCGCCGCCCTTGAGAGCGATGCCCTTACCCTTGACAGCAATACCGCCGCCCCTAAGGCCCTTCATGGATTGCTGGGCATCGTGCTTCTTATCAGCATCAGAAGCCTCGTAGTCCTTCAAAGACATACCGCGCTTCTTGGCAAGCTTTTTATCTTGAGCAAGATCCGTCTTGGAGCCTTCCCACTCTTTCGTGGTCATGCCACCCTTTTTAAAGCCCTTTTTCATCTTCTTCTCCTTCGTGGCCTTGTCAAACATACCAATGTTCATAAGCCCTGTGGGGGAGTTGCTGGCCATATCAGCACATCCTCATCTTGCCCTGACCGCGCTGGGCGATACCCGCTCCACGGACCGATCCGCCGGACTTCTTCTTGACCATACCGCCCTTGCGGTATGAATCTTCATAGCCCTCAATAGGCTTTGAGACAGACTCCTTGTCAACGGGGAACCCAGCATTCTTCTCAACCATGTTCTGGCCGACAGTCCTCAGACGTCCCGTGGTCGGGGGCTTCTCAGGCGCCTGCACATCGTTCTCACCCGCACGATAAAAACCAGAACGAACAGTGCCGTATCGCCCCTGCTTCATGTCGCTATTAACGGTAACAGAAGAACCCTTCTCCGCATCATCGTTGAGCTTCTGATTATAGTACCCTCGGGGGGAAGCTTCTTCGGAGGGGTAGGATTTTTCAGGGTCATCTACACGGGGGATGTCGCGCTTTGGGGGGAGCGGGACGGACTTCTTGGAAGACCCACCTTCCCCGGCCATACGGGTGCTATAGGACTTCCCCTCAAACTCAAAGGTCTTGTCGCCGCTATTGCGAGCCTCTTTAAAGGCTTGTTCAAAACGCATGCGTGTTGCGCTCTTAGCCATCCTACTTCCCCTTCTTAGCTTTGCCCGCCTCAGAAAGGGCGATGGCGATTGCCTGCTTGCGGTTCTTGACGACCGGACCCTTCTTGGACCCGGTGTGCAGAGTTCCTGTTTTGAACTCATGCATGACCTTGCCTATCTTGGCTTGGGCCTTTGAAGGTTTCTTGGCCACGTCACTTACCCTTCTTCTTGCCCATGGCGATCATGATCATGATGCCACCCTTCTTGGGGGGGACCTTGCCGCCCTTGTTCATGTCCATGGGGGCAGCCTTCTTCTTGACAGACCCACCCTTCTTCATACCCATGGCGGCACCGGGAGGGGGAGCCATCTCGGGAGGGGGAGCCATCTGAGGGGCCGCACTCTTGCGGGACATGGCGGCAAGAACCTCTGGCGGGGGGGCCATGGGTTTATCGGCAGCGGTAGCGCGACGGGTAGGAGCCTTCATCATGGAGTCAGCAACTGCTCGGGCTCTAGCGCGACCAGCGAGGCTGTCCTTTTTACGGTCTGGCTTACCAATCATGGCTTTGCTCCTGAGATACGGTCTAACTTTTCCTCAAGCCGGTCAAAGCGTTGCATGATCCGGTCGAGGTCGTGGTGAAGATCGTCTCTGGTGACATAGGACCTTGCGATGTTCTCGCGGGTTTCAGCTATGGCCTTCCAGAGACTGTTGTGTGTAGCTTCGGCGGCATCAACCCGTTTATTGACGTATGATAGGCCCCAAACGATGGGGCCTACCACTAAGGTCAGGATGACATTCCAGATTATGTCAGCCCCGACAGTCATCAGTACTGCTTCCGCATCACGAGGATGATCGTGTAAAAATCCCCAGAACTTGCATCAATCGTAGAAAACAAGATGTTCCCTGTTTTTCCTGTTGAGGCATTGTTAGTTAGGCCCCCAAAGTCATCAAAGGACATGGTTTGCATAACTTGCTGTGGGACCGAAAGAATAGTTACGTTTGACGAGGCTTCCCAGAACAAACGAACTTCCATCCCATGCGTCGTAGCATAAATGCGCTCAATAAGGACTGACGTGCAAGGCTGGCCCCGAAAGGAGGCCAGCGTAGCAACATCAACCTTCTTGACAGCAGTCTCACCAGTGCCATCCGAGGCATTGGTAAACTTCATGACGACCTGTTTGTCCCCTTGGAAGAGGATCTGTGTGGCAACTGTATCAGCCATCAGAGCCTCCTATCAGGGGTTGATGACGCCGGGCTGCACGTAGCTGACAACCAGATACCCAGTGCCCGTACCGGTGTTGGTTGAAGTCAGCTTGATACGGATATCAGTGGTGCCGACATTGTACCAGTTGCCGATGCGAGTTGCATCCGCGCCAGCCGTGGCGGTGATGATGCCAAGGGTGCCGCCAGCGACTGCGGAAGCGGCGGTCAAAGCCGTGGCAGAAGCAGTCGTTCCAATGCCAACGGTAGAGGCAACGCCGCTCCAGATGACGCCGACGTAGAGTTTAATGTCGGTGATGGTGCTTCCGGCGGGAAGCACGATGCTGGTCGTATAGACGCCATCAGCGCCGGGACCGGCTTGAGTCACGGCCTCTGACTGCATGAGGACGACGTTGCCAGTATTGGCAATGTCCTGCCCCAGAGTAGTTCCGGTGGTGAACTTAATCGGACCGGCCTTGATAGGACCGGAAAAAGTAGAAGTGCCCATGGTGATCTCCTGTCGTGGGTTGTCTGCCAAAGGCAGTCAGGAACTATCTAACGCTACAATAAAAAGGGGGGCGGCACAAGGCCAACCCCCCTAGTAGTCAGCGTATTAGACGCCTTATGCGCCGGGCGAAGCGTACATCGCGCGGGGATCAGACCAGCCGAAGCTATAACGCTCGCGGGCCTTGTAGCGGGCGTTGCCGGTCTCAAAGTCGCCTTCCATGGCGGTCTTGAGAGGGCTGCGCACGAAGTGCTTCATGCCGTTGGGAGCATCCGTCTTGACGAACCAAGCATCAGGGTCCGTCAGGAAGTGGTTGATCGCAAAGCCCTGCGGCATGTAACCACCCGACTTCAACGCATTGATGTCGTTGTCGGCGGTAGAGACACGCTGCTCAGACTTGAGGATGCGCTCGGCGGTAAACTGAAGTGCCGGGGGCAGGATCAGCTTCATGCCGCGAAGAGCAATCTTCAGGCCACGCTCGTCGATGAACGCCGCGATGTCGATCAGGGCCTGCTCCAACGAAGTCTCGTTGAGATCGGCCGCAGTCGCCAGCGTGTTCGACCAAGTTCCGCCACCAGTGGTGTTGTGCGCGTTGTAGATCAACGGAGCGCCGTCTCCACCCAGATAGCTGGACGAGAAAGCGTTGTTGAGTACAGAAGCGCCCTTCACCTGTTTGGTGTTGGACATCGAACGCGCCAGAGCGCGGGTGTAGCGGGCACTGAGCTTGTCGTAGAGGTTGTCCTCAACGGCTTCCTCAGTGATCGCAAACGCGAGAGCGATGGTCTCGTGCGTATAGCGGGCAGTGAAAGCTTCACCAGCCGTATCGTACGTGATCGCCGCGCCTTCGCCCTTCACAGGGGCCTGACCAAAGCCAGACAGCATGACCTCTTCCTCAAACGCACGGTCCGAAGACTCGGTGTCGAAGATCTCGGTATGCTCGTTGTCGTATCGGTCGTACTCCATACCGAAGAGGGCGTTAAGACCCGGCTCCAGTTCCTTCAGGAGTTGTGAACGAGTGATTGCCATTGTTCAAACTCCCTTAGATACCCGCACCAGTACCGTTAGCATTGTAACGGTAGAAGTGGTTGTTGAGGAGGACGATAGCCAGACGACCCGCGACGGCAGCATCCGAATTGGCAGGAGTGTCCTCGAAGCCAAGAATACGGAGGTTCAGCGTGTTGGTCGTGTTGGCCGTCGAGACGGCGAGAACTGCGGAGGAGATCCCCGTAGTCGTGCTGCCGCTGGTGGCGGTAGCAAAGTTAGCGTTGGAGTGGACAAGCGAGTCCGCAGCCGCAGCGTTGGTGTTGATCAGGAAGACCTGATCGGGATGGGCAGAGACGATGCCGGTAGCGATGGAGTTCGCATAGCAGGCAGCGGTGCCGGGGAAGAACGGCGACCACTTGGGCTTGCCGGTCAGGTCGATGTAGTTACAGCCAAGAAACGCGCCCAGAATCGGGACGGTGCCGCCAGCAGCAGCACCGACAATGTCGATCATGCCATTGGAAAGCGGGATCACAGGGGAGCCCTGATAGATCACGCTGGAGGTACCGGCAGTCGCCGAGGTCTGAATGTTGAACACAATGTCGCCATTGGTGTTCGCGCCGCTTCCAAGCATACGATACGGGCGAAGCCCGAACGAGGCATTGATATTTGCCATTGCTTAGATCCTTGTTGGAAGGTTATTCGGTCGGCCTGTTTCCGCCGAAAGTAACCCGGGTTTGACGTTCAGGTTTGATGATAGGCATAGACGGGTGGTTTTCACGCAGGAGATCGTTGTCCACCGCCGCAAGCTGATCGGAGGCTTGTCGGTGGTAATAGGCGTTTCTCTGGGAAGCCGTCTCTAAAGGAAAGCGGGCTAGGATAAGACCACCTACTCCGATGACGCCAGCATGGACGCCATCTTGGATGGTCGGGGCCGTAAAGTCCGGGTGTTCCTCGGCGCGAACTGGTTCAAAGCCTTCGCGTAGGCGGGCGGAAAAGTTCTTCCGGTCATCAAACCCGTTGGTCTCTACACGAATCCAACGGTGCGTGTACCCCTCGGGAGGGGGCGGTGCGTCCAAAGAGGACGGGGGTTTCCAAGGTTGCGCACGAACAGCCTTGGCACGGGTAGTCTCAGAGCGAGGGGTACGATCCATCTTTTGATCCTTAACCGGACATCTTCTGAGCATGCCTTGCATACTCTTCTAAACTAACACCAAGCCTCTTGGCAATAGAGACTTGAGACGGAGTCAACTTTACCTGTCTTTTACCATCGCTACGTTGGTTTCCGCGAGCTGAGGCAACAGGGGAAGAAGACTGGTTAGAGCGTTGAAACTTATGGGGAAACTCGTTTCTCACTCGTTTATCCAGCTCCACGTAGTAGTCATCGCTTCTTGGGTCATACCCATCCACTTCGACAAGTTTCCTATGCAAATGCATAGCAGCTTGAGTCATTATTTCGTCCGTACCGAACCAAGAGTTCTTTTCTGCCCAGTCCTCGGCCTTCGGATCAGGGCGATTTTCGGGGGTAGGGGGAGCGTATGGCTGCTGAACTTCGCGCGGCAGGCTCTCTTCATGCTGACGGCGCATCTTTTGAGAGCGAAGACGGTCGTTTTCCACAGCTAAATTTGCAAGCATGTGCTGGGCATTGATCTGCCCATCGACATCGTTCATGTCGATTGACTGCCGCATCTTTTCTTTAGCAAGGACTTCCTGCGCCCTAAGCCGGTTATCAAACTCCTGAACAAGGGTTTTGTCCAGGATCTCGGCCCGTGACTTGTGGGTATCCACCTCTCCACGTAGACCACGAGCGTAGTCCAAAGCTGCCTGCTCACGCCTCTCGGCCTCACGAAGGCGGTAGGTCAGCTTGTCAATACGGCGCTTGACGCTCTCCGTTTGGGCATCTACGTCGTCTTTTGCGGAAGACGACGGTTTTTCAGGCTCGACGGAGATTTCAACTTTTGACTCCGTGTCCTCAATCTCAACTTCAATGTGGTCGTCTTTTTCTTCAGCCATGGGTTTCTCCTTGGTGCGCGGCGTCAGACATGCTTGATGTCATCAGGATCCGCGATGGTTGCGATGACCTCGTCATCGTTGATGATGCGGACTTCACCGCCCTCGATGCGGAAGCGCGCACCGGCATAGCGGCCAATGGTGACCCAATCGCCCTTCTTGCACCACGGTCCGTTGGGGTATTTATTCTTATCGCTGTAGGCATCTGGACCTACGGCAAGAACATACGCGACAACGGTCGCCAGACTTTGGGCAGCGATGTACTCTTCGGGGACGTACACACTCCCAATCTTGTTCTTCCCCCGGTAGGGGAGAATCAAAAGACGCCATCCCGTCGGCTGGGGAAGCCGAGCAACAATAGAGTCTGGGATTTTGGTGGGGTCTAGAACTCGCTCCTCGGCCTTGACATAGGCATCATTGAGGATCGGGGAGGTTTCTACGGGGGTCTGTTTTGCCAAGGATTTGGCAAGATGTTCAGGGAGTACGAGACTCGTCATCAGCAAAAGTATCCTGCTTCAGCAGAAGGCGGACTTCGCGTTCAACCTCAGACCAAACTTCAAGTTTGCCCCTCAGATGACGGAAAGCGGCGAAGTCCTGAACCGAGCCTTCTGTAATCGCTTCAGACACAACTGTTCGCCGTTCACGGATTACCTTAAGCAATCTGTCAACAAAGTAAAGATCTGACACCTTGTTTCCCCCATCAGCGGATGACGAACTTCGTAGCGCGCATCTGGAGACCAAAGCCACGGGCAGTCATTTCACCGGCCCGACCACCCGAGTTAGAAAAACCCTTCTTGGGGGAGGGGGGAATGGGGAGGGACTGTTCGACGGCATAAGGAATGGAACCTTGGCCCTCGATCTCAAGGGAAGTGGAAACGGAGGGGGTCTTCATCTGGGCATGTGTCATGGTCTGCTCCTTACGGTTTCTTGGAAGCTTCGCGGATCTTATCGGAAGACGGGTACCCTATTTTTGAATAGTCGACCGTGGGTTTGGAGACAACGAAGTCCCTTGCTGGCACAGCCTGTCCAGTTGAAGTAACTACTGTTGACTCTTTTTGGGCTCTATTGGGGTCAAAGTTTGCAGCATCAAACTTTGCATTCGCAGTTGCTTCCCACGTAGTAGACTTATCACCGGGGTTCTCTTTTATAAATTTCTTGGCCTCTACCGTAAATATGTCGTTGAACTTGTCAGGCGTGATTTCCCCGGACTTAAGCTTGTTCAACCAATAGTCATACCCAGCCTGATCAATCTGGTCTACGGCATCACCAAAACCCTTACGTCCATAGGTCGCGTAGGCGTCCTTGATCATTTTATCATAGGCGGAAAGAACCGTCTTTGTGACCGGGTCATTTGGATTGTTTGACAGGTACTTAGCGACGTCGGCGTAGAAGGTCTTGTTGAAGTCATCCGTAGTAAGCTCGCCCTTCTGAAGCTTATCTAGCCAAGAGTTGTAGCCAGCCTGATCAATATTAGATCCGACACGTCCGATTGAGGCGTACGCCTTGTCAACCATTGACTTGAATAGGGCAGACTTTTCGGCCGTGGTGTCGATAGTGGTGCCCGTTTTAGTGGTGTCCGTTTTAGTGGTGTCCGTTGTAGTGGTGCCCGTGGTTGTTTTGCCAGTGGTGGTTCCCGTCTGCTTTTTTAGGTAGTCCTGAACGTACTTCGTCAAAGCATTATTGGGGTTTGCCGTAATATAGTCATTTACCGCAGTATTGAACGAGGACGAAATGGTGTTGGGGTTTTCGGCTCCCGTGTTCAATTTATTGAGCCAATAGTCGTACCCCTCCTTGTCAATCTGGTTTGTATTGGACCCAATACCCGTACGACCAATCCCGCCGTACAGGCCCGTGACAATGGAGTCGTAGTTGGTACCCGCCGTAGTACCCGCCGTAGTACCCGCCGTAGTACCCGCCGTAGTACCCGCCGTAGTACCCGCCGTAGTACCCGCCGTAGTACCGACAGAGGATGAGCTTCGGTTGTTCAGGTAATCCTGCACGTACTTGGATGTTGCGTCGTTGGGGTTTGCAGACAAGTAGTCCTTAACGCCTGTGTCAAACGCCGACCCGATTGTGTTGGTCGTCAAGGCCCCGGTGTCCAGCTTATTTTTCCAGTAGTCATAGCCACCTTGATCAATCTGGTTTGTATTGGACCCAATACCCGTACGACCAATCCCGCCGTACAAATCTTTGATCAGGGAGTCGTAGTCTGATCCACCAGAAACGGAACCGCCGTCAGCGTAGTACTGCTCGCGCTGTGTACGAGAAGGTCCCTTTTGCCACATGCTGTTCGCCTCGCTCATCTGGTCCTCGTAGGACGAGTATCCGCCACCGGCAGCTAGGGGGAGATTATAGAGACCAGCAACTGTTTTCCACTCGGAAAGCTGCTGGCGGTCCATGCTGCCAATGTCCGTGTAGGCTTGCTTGGCAAGCGTCTTTGCATACTCCTGCAAACGGGGACTGTCGCCCTCGAACATGGGGGTGAAGTCCACGCTTCCTCCTTCAGCAAAACCCAAGTATGGGGAGGTGTAGTCGCCCGTGTTTCCCATCATGCCTGTCATAGGTAAGAAATTAAAATTGTCCATGACGCTCAAGCGAGTACCGGTGTTGTCACCCATCCCTTTACCGCCAGAGAACGACATGCCCATGTCGTATGTCCCCATCCCTGTGTTGTAGCTGTTGGGGTCTACAGAGTTGTAGTTCAGATTGTTCTGAAGCGACTGGTTCAGGTAATCGTTCGATTGCTGCATGATCTGGTCATTGACCGTGCTGGTGGTCCCCAAGTTGTAGGCATCAAATGGGTTGGTCGCAGTCAGGTCCTCGCCATTGTTTTGCAAGGCAGCAAGGGCAGCAAGTTCGCTCTCGCTAGGCCTCTTTGCAAGTTCGGGGCGATAGATGGCGTTCTTCTCAGCCTGAAGTTTGGCCAGATATTCTGTTATGTCGTTTCTATCTTCAGCGTCGTAATAGGTGTTGTATTTGCTCTGCCCTATCCCCCCGGGGATAACTTTTCCGACGCGGTCTGTTCCGGGGGAAGGTAGACCATTTTGAAACCCGCGCCAGTCCGTCTGCGTAGTCAAAACTTTGTTCTGACCTTCGGTAAAGTAATCATCCAAGGCCTGCTTTGCGGTGGCTACCCGAGCCTGAATTTTAGGGTCTGTGCTGGAGAGCATATTGTTGATGCTTGAGTTCTTCTTGATACCCTCAACTTGATCGGGGGTAATCAATCCGGAAAGGGTCTTTGCTCTCCCATAATTGGAAGCAGCTTGACTGTTTGCTGCCAAACGGTTTCCAAGGGCTTCAGCTAGAGCGCGATCCTGTGCGTAAACAGTCCCCTGATTTGCGGGAAGATACCCCTCATTCTCACCGAGCATCGCGCGCAGCATTTTATCGTAGTCCTGCGACGTTGGCGTATACCCAAAATACGTCTTCCAAGAACTGGGGGAAGTTGTCGGAGCGGCCATCTCCTTTGTGGCGTCACTCATGACGCCCGTCTTTCTTCCCGCCTCTTGAACAAGAGCTTCGTCAGAATTACGAGACTGGTATTCGGGGGAACTCATGATGTTTAATGCAACATCCGAATAAGACTGGCCGCTATTCAACCTACCCTTCCAATAGTCCAAGCCAGCTTGGTCGGCATCACGGCCAAGGAGACCCTGATATAAGCCGCTAACAAGCTGGGTATTCTGGTAATCCTTGATGTACTTAGACATCTCATCTTTTGGATTGGCTTTTACGTAGTTTTCAATACCGGACTGGAAAGTAGGGGCGATAGTGTCAACTGTTTGCTGACCGCTCTTAAGGGCATTGATCCAGTGGTTTCGACCGGCCTCGTCAACTTGATTGACATTGGAACCAGAACCGGTACGCCCAACGGAGGCATAGAGCTTGTCTACAACTGCGCCATAATCTGGATCTGCCGCTGTAGAGGAGACGTCCGTTTGCGTTGCAGCACCGCCCGTGGCGTAGCCCTTGGGCAAGGTTGCGATTCCACCGCCGGCGTAGGAAAGTCTCGGGATAGGGAGCATGGCAATCTGCCTAGGTTCAGACATACCCTTGGTGGCGTTCAAGAGGACATCGAGGGAGTATCTCTCCTTGCGGGAAGAGTTTGTATCTGACTCGGGAGGGGCATCCTCGGAAGAAGCGAGGACATCTGAAGTTGACTGATCAACTGGGGGAGAAGTTCCAAGAGCGGCATATTGCCCCTTGTTGGATCCCCCATCATACAGGCCCATGACCTTATTGGCAAAGGCCCCGGCGGGCATGTCGGATCTACCGCCGTTGTTCTCTACGGCATCAGCGGCAACATCAGGGTCCTTGTAGACCTTGCCCAAAGCAGAGGCGGCAGGAGCATCAGCATTTGTCAGAAGGGCTACCGCACCCCCAGCACCTTGTTGATGAGCCAAGTAAAGCATCCGTCCATCCGGATTCTCCACGCCGTTCTGTTGGAGGATGGCCCTGTTCTGAACAGCCAGACGCGCCGCAGCGTCTGCCGAAGCTTCAAGATCATACGGATCCGAAAGCCCCATGCTCTTAGCAGTTCTCGGCATGAACTGGAAAGGTCCCGCTGCTCCGCTCGTTTCATTGTAAAGCTTCTTTCCGCCGCCGCTTTCGATCTGCTCCACGCGTGAAAGATACCCGCTGGGAAGACGGTACTTGGCTTCTATTCTGGAGAAGAGTTCCTGTTTAGATGCCATCACACCCTCTTTGATTCACGGGCACGGGCCATGGACACGTTGGCGCGAAGCTGCTGGATGTCCTCCAAGGAGGCCCGCTTCTCGTTGTCCTCAGCCTGTTTCTGCGCGAGTTTGCGCTCATCGAGGTCAATACGCAAGGCAGCTTCTTCCGCTTTCAGCTTCACCGCCTGCTCGCGGATATCAAGATCGCGCTGCTGCAAGGCAACCAAGGGATCTTCCTTGGCATCGGGGGACAGTTGCTGCAAGACTTGGGCAATCAACTGAGCCTCAATACCCGCCGCTACCTTCTGCATCAAGGGCATGGGGGGAGGAGGAGGGGCCATTTGCATGGGGGCACCGGTCCGTGGATCGAGGACCGTGGGCATCGATTGCTGGGCCTGCTGTGCTTGCTCCATGGCCTGCTTCATCGCCATGTGAGTAATGTGCTGGAATACATGGCCAAGCAAAATCCCGTAGACTGCCGGGGAAGTCTGGATCAGGTTTGTCCGGATGAAGGCGATGTGTGACGCAATATGGGCCTCATGCTCCTGATCAGGAAACGCCATCAACTGAGGCGCGCCCGAGGGAACCAGCATCGACCTAGCGTTCTCCATGGCCGGACCTTCCGGCTGCGGCTGTTGCGGAGGCGGCAGGATCAAGTCGATATCCCGCACCCCAAGGGCCGAATACATCCGATGATACGCCTCGTACTGGTTGTGTATCTGCGGCGCAGCCTGCGAGAGGCGAAGCTGCTCCTGCGCCAGCGAGATGCGCTGCGTCATCGAGAAGATGTTTGGGTCAGACACCGGGATGATATCGATCCGGTCGTCAAAGTCCTGAGAGAAGATCTCTTTTCCACCCATAACGTCGTAGGGGTAGGCCTGTACACTCTCACGGATAGCCTGCGTCAGGAGCTTAAGCTCTTGCTTCTGGGCGTAATGCAGTCGCTTGTGGACCGCGCTCAACACACGGCTGCCTCGCTCCAGCAAAGCAATAGTTGTGCCAACCGGCATCTCCTGATTGGAGTCGGTCATGCCCATGTCGGTTGTCCCGACAAACTTTTCAGCCGCCGTAACGCAGAAACCAAGCAACTGCATGAGCGTTGCGCTGGGTTCCTTGTACGGAAGGGGCATCAAGCTGTCGCGGAGGCTTCCGCCGGGGGCGTCAACGTCGCGCCACTCACCCGGTTGCAGCAAGGACCCCTCATCTTGGATGCGCAAGCCCTTGGCCTTGAACCCAGCAGGCAGATTGGCCAGCGTTCCGGCGTCAATAAGTTGACGGAGGATCGAGGTCGAACTGCGAGCGAGGTTTCCGAGTAGGTGAACAAGCCCAAAGCCGTAGAAACCAAGCCCCGGCATGAACTTGTAGTGGACGAAGTACTGACGCTTGCGCTTTTTGGGGTCTGCCGGGTCGTAATTCCGCCGGATTGCCAGCACATCGAGCGTATCGGAGTTGATTGTAACGATGTACGGC
>Ga0209088_10001340_pt1 | contig 15947 bp, 17 predicted proteins | sample S_140625_EF_Meta_FD_187324 | JGI IMG/M metagenome (GOLD analysis project Ga0209088, IMG submission 187324) | Freshwater microbial communities from Lake Simoncouche, Canada to study carbon cycling - S_140625_EF_MetaG (SPAdes) (version 2) | ecosystem: Environmental > Aquatic > Freshwater > Lake ... | reverse complement strand
GAATAGGCTATATATTTGAAGAGGTAAAAGCCGTAGCTTATGTAGGAGTAGAAGAAACAAAGAAACCAAAGAAAACTAAAGAAGAAGATGAAAATAACTGAGATAAAAATAGATAGCGAAATTAATCTAAGGACCAATGAAGCTTCTATAGATTTGTATTTAAATGCTGAAAATGATATACAATTATTGAGTGATATAATTAGGTCGGGAGCTTCTACCTTTGAGGTGGTACTAAAAGACGGATTAATCTCTATTAATTCATTTACACCATTAACAACTGAAGAAGTTAACCAGGAGAAAATTAAAGCCTTGCAAAAAGGAATAGAGGACTTGAGTGGTAAAGCAGTAATAGCAATAAGTAAATAATGAATAACTATCTATTCTCAATTAAGAAGATTTCATTTGATTATGATGATACTCTAAGTACTAAAAAAGGCTATGAGCTTGCACAATCATTAATTAAGCAAGGAGCTACTTTGTATGTTATTTCAGCACGAAATAATAAAGAGGGAATTATAAAGGATCTATATGATGATGCTTCCGATAGTTTAATCATACCCGCTACTAGAATATATGCAATGCGTAGCAACAAAGCAAAAGTCGAAAAAATAAAAGAACTAGGTATAAACAAACACTACGACAATAACCCCGATGTTATAAAAGAACTTGGGCCTGTAGGAATTCTATTTAAAAACTAATAATATGGGAAGGGTAAAACTAATAGAGACACCAGAAGAACTAATGAATATATTTGAAGAGTATAGAAGCTTCACTTTAAACAATCCTCGTACTAAATGGGTGCTATCACAAAAGACAGCTGAGATGGTACCTGAACCATTACGAGTACCTTTAACTATTGAAGGCTTTGAGATATTCTGCTACAAAAATTATAGTGATGTACACAATTATTTTGACAATCCGAATAATAGGTATGATGATTATAAGACCGTCTGTTCATATATAAAGAAAGAGATACGCAGAGACCAAATCGAAGGTGGTATGGTAGGACAATATAACCCGTCAATTACACAGCGTCTAAACGCTTTAAAAGAGCAAACAGATGTAACCTCACAAAATGATAAGATAGGCAGTATTACTGTCACCATTGTGAAGCCAACTGAGTAGGGGTACTTATACTCTTATTTTCAAATTTTAAAAAAAATATATAATAATATATAAATAGAGTAATAGGGGTAGGGGTAACTTACCTTGCTTTGGTATGGAGATAAAGAGCACAGTAATATTTCAGAAGAACCACGAAGCACTGGAAGGTGATCGTAGGTTTATAATTAATGAGGGTGGTAGTAGAAGCTCGAAGACCTACAGCCTTTGTCAGCTTGTTATAGTCTATTGCTTGCAGAACCCGAATAAGGTGGTGTCAATTATTCGTAAGACATTCCCTGCATTGAGGGCAACGGTGATGCGTGACTTCATAGAGATACTCAAAGAAACCGAACTATATAGCCAAGAGGCCCACAATAAGAGTGAACACATTTACAGCTTCGGTAATGGGTCCATTGTTGAATTCTTTAGTGTAGATGATGAGCAGAAGATAAGGGGACGCAAAAGAGATTTAGCCTGGTGTAATGAAGCCAATGAATTATACTTCGATGATTTCACACAGCTGAATATGCGAACTGAGTCTAAGCTAATCTTTGACTACAACCCTAGTGATAGTGCAAGTTGGTTATACGAGCTACCAAAAGACGAAAGCATATTGATTAAGTCAACATACAAAGATAACCCCTTCCTACCTGAAAGTATTAAGAAACAAATTGAAGACCTTAAACGAACCGATGAGGCACTCTACCAAATCTATGCTTTAGGTGAGAAGGCTACGAGCAAGAGCAACATCTATTCTCAGTGGACATTTATACAGCACAGGCCGGCAAGGTTTGTTAACTATGTTTATGGTCTTGACTTCGGGTACAATCACCCTACAGCTTTAGTGCGTGTCTATTGGTGTGATAATGATATCTACATTGAACCTGTTATCTATGAAAGCTACTTGACTACTACCCTACTGATTGAGCGTATGAATAGCTTAGAGATTGAAAAGCATATCACAGTACTTGCCGATTACTCAAGGCCCGAGATAATCAAAGAGCTAAACAACAGCGGGTACGATGTACAGAACGCTAACAAGGTAGTGAAGAAAGGTATTGATAATGTAAAGAGCTTCGGGGTATGGTGTGAAGATAGCAAGCCATTGAAGCGGGAGTACGAGAATTACAAGTGGAAGAAGATAGGAGATTTCATAACTGACGAACCTGTCAAGCTATTCGACGATGCTATGGACGCGGTGCGTTATGCGACTACTCACATAAGGCAAGAATACTACACCGATGATAGTTACTATGCGTTCTAGAAACACGAATGCCCTTTAATCTAATATAGTAAAACACAATCAATGGCCATAACAAAGATAGCAGAGCCGTATTCATTTACACCTGCATACAACCCGATTAAGTTTATTTACAAATCTACCAATAGCAATAATTTAGGTTTCAAATATATCTATGATATCTATGAGAGTGGAACGGCAAACAAAATTGCTGAGTATAGAGTACTGCCTGAATTCTCTACAGGTAACGGCATAATTGATTTAACAAAATTGCTACAAGCAAAGGTTACATTTAACCTAAAAGAAACAGCACCTGTTGCATACACTGCATTTAACTCATACTACAAGTACGATGTTAAAGTAGGTGAGGAGTATTTGACGTTTATCTCGTATACATTTGCATTGACTTCTTCAAGTGGTAAGGTTCAAGTTAACGTAGCCAATTCTTTTGCAGTAGGTGACCAAGTGACAATAGCACAGGCAGACTTAGGAGTAGCTAACCCACAGCTCGAAGGGTTGTTTACGGTGATCAGTGCGACTGCAATTTCATTTGTAGTCAACAGCTCATTTTCTGCTGTCACCAATGTTAACATAGATGGAACGGTAACCTATTCAGACAATCGTAAAACAATCACTAGAAATGTAGTAACTAATCTTAATCACTATGTATTCAATGGTGCTTTTAGATGGGTAGACTTCCCTAGCTACTTGCCAGGTACCTATGCTTTGAACGGTGCTAATGATTTGTTCTTTACCAACCAACCGCTAGAATTTTCAGCTACACTTTCACAGGATATAATAGCACAGGTATACAGCAACAATGGATTAACCGATACGATGTACTTTAAGAATAGTGACGGTGATATCTTTACTAAGAATGTAACTTTAGGTAGTGTACTTGGTCACGTACCTGTAGGGCCAAATAACGTAGGATCTCTTACTGTAGTGTCGGGGTCTTTACCTTTAATTAAGCCTACTACTGAATATTATACTTATTGGTATGATAGGGGAGCGGGTCAAGTTTCAACAATGTACCAGGTTAACATTGATAGGAGAATAAGAGGTGAGGAGTATTCAATTCTATTCTTAGACCGTATGGGTTCGTGGAGCTCATTTGCTTTTACTTTGGCTAACTATGAAACAGGTAATGTCACTAGAGAATTATTCAGTAAAGATGTACAAGGTTATATATCGGGTACAATGTGGAACTACAAAACAACGGATAGGGGACTAAGCAATGTGTATACTTCAGTAGACAAGTCAATTGAATTAAACGGCAACTATATGAGCGAAGATATGGCTGCATACTTTGAGGAACTAGTGAGCTCACCTGTTACATATATTAAGTACAGCAACTATGCAGAAGATTGTGATACGCCTAGCAGTGATTTGTACATAAGCTGTAATGTCACTACCTCAAATTTTAGTATCTTTAAGCAAAAGAATAAAAACCTAATCAAGCAATCGATTACAATCACATTTGCAAATAAAGACTTAGTCAATGGTTAAGATACAAATAGGTACAGGATATTTAGAAACTAAAGAAGGTACGGCTTTCCCTTTGAACTTTCAAGTGGGGGACATAAGAGATTTATCACTTCGCAAAGGTTCATTTAGTAAGACAATTACCTTAACAGGTAGTAAGAACAATAACGACTTGTTAAATCATTACTACGATGTTAACATACAGGCGGGTACATTTGACATTAACAAAGTAACTAAGTGTGCGGTTATTCAAAACGGTGTACCTATCATAGAAGATGCTTTGCTTCAATTGGTCAATGTAACTAAGCAACAAGTCACAGGTAACCACGAAGAGTATGTAACCTATGAGGTATTGATTAAAGATACTAAAGCAGAATTTTTTACAGCGATCACAAATAAAGAATTAACTGACTTAGACTTCACTGACTTAAACCACAGCTTCAACTCTACGGCAATAACAAACGGTTTCAGTAATACAGTAGCAAACGGCTATAAGTATTTCTTACCTGGTAGCGGTGACACTACCTACGGCATAAATGAATTTAAACCCGCTATATTTGCTAAGACTTATTTTGATAGGATATTCTCTGCTGCGGGGTTTAGTTATGATTGGAGTGCTTTAACTGCTGCAAGGTTTGACAAGCTATTCATACCTTACAACGGTGACGCTAATAACTTTGATTACAACGACTTTCTAGTACAAGCTAGTACAACTTACACGACAAACAAAATACAGCTGTTAGGACAAAACAATACTTTTCAGCAAGTGATTAATACAGGGTGGGTAGAAACAATTGACACTCAGAATTTATTTAATCCCGCTACAGGAAGTTATGCCGCACCATTTAATACAACCGCTTTACAATCTCAATACTATTTCTATGAGGTAGTTATTTATTATGATGTACTTATAAACAATACAAGCGGGGTACCTGCATACCCTACATATACACCGAACCAATTAAACGGTACACCAGGTACGCAGACATGGACTAACATACAATACAAGCCATTTTTAAAAACTATCACAAACGGTGCTAATGATGTAACGGTTTATCTAAACACTTCAGCACAGCCAATACTAGCAGTAGCACCAATAGTAGGAACTACACTACCAACAGGCACTACGACTTTATACACAGCTACTACAAGCGTAACGGTTTTAGCTACAGGCACAGGTATAACACCTACAATATTAGCGGGTCAAATTGTACAACTTGCAGCGGGTATTGAGATGAGCTACTCAAACAATAGTAACTCAACTTTTAGATGGCGTAAAAATAATGCGTTTGGTCCTAATGCTCAGGTAAATGTTAACCTAAGAATAAACGACATAAACATAAAGATACTGCCTAGCCCTAGCGTTATAATTGGAAGTGGTACTTTAAATGTTAATCAATACATACCCGCTAAAATTAAGCAAAGCGATTTCGTTAAGTCAGTATTTCAGATGTATAACTTGTATGTTGATATTGATAACGATCAACCGAATAAATTAATACTTACTCATAGAGATGATTATTACGACAACGGTAAGGAAGTAGATTGGACTTACAAACTAGATAAGAGTAAAGACCAAGAACTAATATTTTTGCCTGACTTATCAAATAAGAAACTTGTATTAACCTACAAACAAGACGAGGACGACCCCAATAAAACTTATGAAGAAGTAACTAAGGAAGTTTATGGTCAAGTAACTTATACTTTTGATAATGAATATGTAAAAGATGTTGACACCAAAGAATTAATATTCTCACCTACACCAATTACTAAGACAATCTTTGGAGCTTATGTACCTATGCTTGCAGGAGCTGCACCCAAAACAAATATTCGTATCTTATATGATGGTGGCTTAGGTACCTGTTCACCTTATAATATTTATGATTATGGAACTACAGGCTTAACCAACCGGACTACCTACCCAATGGTGGGACACTTCAATAATCCATTGAACCCAACCTTTGATATTAACTTTGCAACTTGTGATTTTTACTACTACTCACCTCAGAGCTTAACAAATAACAATCTGTACAATCTATATTGGAGAAGAACCATTAACCAAATCAATGTAGGTAAAATGCTTATAGCTAATTTCAATCTTAAGGAAGATGATATACAAGCTTTAAAGCTAAATGATAAGATTAGAATTGATAATAGTTGGTGGAATATTAATAAGGTAATTGATTACGATGCAAGCCGTAACACGCTAACAAAAGTCGAATTAATAAGCATTGATACTGAAATAGACTTCGCACCATTTATTAGCCATGTAGGCACAGGCGTACCCGCTAACCAAACGACTACACAGGTAGCAAGCACAAGCGTACTAAATACAAAGAACGATCACAGTAATATTATTATAGGCCAGGTCACAGGTGCAGTAGTAGGTTCGGGTAATGTTGTTATAGGTAAGAAAACAACAGCAACAGGTAACGGTTTAAAAGCTGCAGACGGTGGTATAGTAACCGACAACCTAACTTTAACAGGTACGCTGAACGGTTTGCCTTATGTAGCACCTCCTCAAAGATATGTAGTTAACTTAACTCAAGCGGGAACTGCTGACCCTACACTATCAATACTAGAAAATACTTTCAGTATCATAGAGTGGACTAGAGACAGTCAAGGGGTTTATAAAGGTTTTTTAATTGACTACACTTATGGTGATATATTGAATAGCCAAGTAGCAGTATTTGTAGGTAACTATAACAATAACATTTTGATAAGTGCTTATTACTCTAGCTCTGATAATTGTATATGGGTAACTACTACAACAATAGGTATAGGTTTAGCAGACGGCTTGCTAAACGACACAACAATAGAATTTAGAAAATATTAAGATATGAATGAAGTAGAGATACCATTAAAGATAAGTGGCATAGGTGCAATCAAAGCAGAACTAAGAGCTTTAAAAGGTGAGATAGCCAACGCTACTGATCCCGAGTCAATGGCAGCCCTTGCAATGAAAGCAGGGGAGCTAAGCGACAAGTTAAAAGATGCTAATGAGGCCGTAGCTACATTTGCCACAGGTTCAAAGTTTGAAGGTATAAGCAACTCGTTTAGTGGTATTAAAGATAGTTTAATGTCTTTAGACTTTAATGAAGCTGCGGAACGTGCTAAGGTATTTGCTTCAGCAATGGGACAAATAAAGCCTGATGATATTAGTAAGGCGTTTGGTGGATTAACAAGTACAATCGGTTCAATTGGCAAGGCGTTTGTTTCATTAGGGCAAACAATGTTAGCTAACCCTATCTATTTAATTGCTGCAGTTATAGCGGGTATTATAGCTATAGTAGTTTTGTTAATGTCTAAGTTAGGTTACCTGGACCAATTAGTAGAAGGTGTGGGTGTGGCCTTTGATGCACTTATAGAAATCATAAAAGAATTCGGTGAGTCTATGGGAATAGCTGCTGCTGAAAGCGAACAGTTTAAAGCAATGCAGGAAGCAAACGCTGAAGCTAATAAGGCTTATGAGCAGGGAGCTGTTGACGCTATAATGGTGACTAATGAAGTAGGTACGGCTTTTGAGATGGCGGCTTCAGGCGTAATGTCTAAAGAGGAAGCATTAGCGGTATACAACGAAAAGTTAGGTGATACCTTTGGAGCGGCTACTACACTGGAACAAGCTGAGGCAAACTATGTTGCTAAAACAGGTGCTTACATTGAAGCAACAATGGCTAGAGCTAGAGCAGAAGTCTTTGCTAAGAAGGCAGCAGAAGAATCGGCTAAAGCAATTACAGCTAAAACAAAAGATAACACTACAGCATTAGATAAGACAGGTTCGTGGATAAGCAAAAACAAAGCTTTAACTGTTGGGCTTACTGTTGTTACAGGTGGTTTAGCGGGAGCAGTCTTAGGTGCGGTTACAGTAATGAATACTAGTAATGAGTCTTTACACTCTAAGAATAAAAAGAGAACTAAGGAGCAGGAAAAACTACACAATAAAACTGCAAACTTATACGAAGAAGAAGCAAAGAAGGCTTTGGAAACTGCACTTGAATTAGAGAAGGCAAATAAGATTACTAACAATGGACAAGTAAAGAAAACTAAAACTCACAAAGACAATTCAAAACAAAGAATAGAAGAAGCTGAAAAGGAAGCTAAGCGTTTATATGATATTGAAGTGAAAGCAAATGAAGAGCGTATAAAACTTGAAGATGCACAATTCGATTTATTAAACGAACTTACTTTATCAAAAGACGAAAAGCAAATACTTGCAATTCAAAAAGATTACGATAAAAAGTTTGAACTAGCAAACGGAAACGCTGAGCTTGAAAAGTTACTAACGATTCAACAAGGTAAAGATATTGCAGAAGTAAGAGCGGCAACAGCAAAAGAGGCAGCGGACAAAGCAAAAGAAACAGCGGATAAATTGCTAGCAGCACAAAAAGCCGCTTCAGATTTAATCTTTGAACTTACAGCTACAGCAGAAGAAAAGGAACTAAAGGATTTACAAGACAAGTATGATGCTGAACTTTTAGTAGTAGGTGATAGTGTCAAAGGTAAACTTTTGCTTGCTGAGAAACTTGAAAAGGATCGTACAGAAATTGAGAATAAGTACGCACTTGAAAGGATAGCAACAGCAGAAACTGAAAGGCAAGCAAAGCTCCAGGTAGCAACCGAAGTAGTAAATGGTATTGCAGCTTTAGGTAACGCATTTATTAAGGACCAAAAGAAACTAGAAAAATTCAACAAGGCTAGTGCTTTAGTACAAATCGGTATTGATACAGCTAAGGCTATATCTTCTTTGGTAGCTATGTCACAAGCTAACCCATTGAACGCTGTAACAGCGGGAACTGCAGGTATTGCACAATTCGCTAGTGGTATAGTTTCAATTATTACTAACATAGCTAAGGCTAAACAATTACTATCTAATCCTGGTGCAAGTGCAAGCGGTGATACAGGCGGTGGCGGTGGTGGTGGTGACACAGGTAACACTTCAACAACTTCAGCTACCCCTTCAATTAATTTGTTTGGTCAAGGTAACAATGCTAACTCTATGAGCTCAGGCAATTCATTAGCTACAGGTGGGGGCATGACGGTAACAGCTATAGTAAGTGAAACACAAATAACTAATGTTCAAAATAAGATAAATAAAATAAATAAAAACGCAGAACTATGATAAGCTTACAGGCCCTAATAAACGAAATAAAAACTTTTTACGATGGACATTTACAAGTTAAGAAGTTTGGCTGTGATTTTAAAGAGCAGTTATTTAACTTTGCTACTAAAGACGAGCGTTACCCTATTGTGTTTGCTGTGCCTAATGGAGCGACACCTACCGAAAATACAACTGAATTTACTTTTGATATTTATTGCTTTGATATAATCCAAAAAGATAGGGCAAACATTCAGGTAATACTTTCAGATTGTCACCAAATACTTAACGATCTATATGTATATTTTCAAATGAGTAACAACTATACTTTTGATATTATTGGTATACCTACTTTCACACCGCTTAACAATGATTTATTAGACTACGCTGCAGGGTGGCAAATGACTATTACAATGTGCGTGAATGATTGGACCGATTGTGCTGTACCTTTAGTAAACAATATAGACTAATATACTAATATAGTTATGAGCATACCTAATAATTGGGGAGATTGGAGACCTAACCTAACACCTCACACTGGCAATTTACAGGCAACGGATTTGATTGAGTGCACTATGATTGTAGGCGGTCTACCTGTCAATACAGCCATTACAGGGGCTCAGATTATAGCAGCTTCAGGTAGTAGTATTGCTTGGGGTGCTATCACAGGTACGCTGTCAAGTCAAACAGATTTGCAGACTGCACTAAATGCTAAGCAAGCTACTCTAGTAAGTGGCACAAATATAAAGACGGTTAATAGCACTTCGCTTTTAGGTAGTGGAGATGTGGCTGTACAACCTACTCTAGTCTCGGGTACAAACATTAAAACAATTAACTCTACTTCTTTATTAGGTAGTGGTGATATTGTGATAGGTGGTGGTGGATTAACGGTAGGAACTACGGCTATTGCTTCAGGTACTATTGGTGGTATATTATTTCAAAATGGTAGTAATTTATTAGCACAAGACCCCGCTTTATTTTGGGACAACACTAATAAAAGATTAGGAGTAGGTGCAACGCCTACAAGTACTGTAAGATTAGATGTAAGAGCACAAGGAGCATTAAGTACTGATATAGCTTTTAGAGTTAGGAATAGTGCTAATACATTTAACGCGGTAGAAGTTTTAGGTAATCAACAATTTAATATAACTCAATCAGACTCAACAATAGGTAATAAATCTTTTGTAATTAAAAATCCAACAGGAACAAATGATAATCTTGCTTGGAATAATGGCGGATGGCTAATCGCAAGTAATGCCGCAAGCAGATATTCTCTTTTATCTTCGCCAACAACTACAGGCGTTTCACCTTTAGAAATACAACATTCGGCAGGAAATAGATTAAGTATGTATGTTGATACAAACAGTACATTATTTAAAATGGAAACCAATGGTGTGGGTAACGCTAATGAAATAAGTATGCTTGGAGGAAATATTCATAGAGTTTTAACAAATGCAACTTTATTAATGACTCTTGGTTATTCTACTACTACAAATTCTCCCGTTCTTGCTCTTTGGAAAAGCGGTAATTTTTCATTTTTTGGTAGTGGTCAATCATTGGGAGCGGGTGCTTTTACGGGAACAAATGTAATAAGATTAAATTCAGGAACTGCACCAACGGATAATCCAACAGATTCTATTTGTTTTTACTCATCAGATATAGTAGCGGGAAATTCAGCACCACATTTTAGAACTGAAAACGGAAACATTATTAAACTTTATCAACAAGCAACAGGTGGTGCTTCTTCTACATTTGTAGTAGGAGTAGGTACAGCAGTAACCGATGCAAGTACATTTGATGGTTATACATTAGGGCAAATTGTTAAAGCATTAAGAAATACAGGTATATTAGCATAAAAAATAAAAAATATGAGCATACAAATTAAAGCAACAGAAACAAAAGAAATTTTAATAGCAGGTACTGAATTTAAACTTAGTGAGGTTTATGGTAGATTAGAATTCGCCGCCAGGGCAAACGGTACTAATTTAGAGATTTCAGTAGCAACTTATGTAAATGGTGACACTTACACACAAGGTATGTTATTATATACCGATATACCCGCAGGTAATATTAATGCTACTTTAGAACCAGGTGAATTTCAGTCAGTAGAGACAGCTCACAAGTACGCTAAACTAGCATACGAGCAACTTGGTTATGAAGTAATAATAAACTTATAAAATGGCATACGCAAACAACGGTGAATTCAATGTACTTTATGGTACTCGCAGAAAGATGGCTAATGTACTTAAGAAAATAATCCTTAGAGAAGGTTTAATTGATTACGGTACGCTATATGAAAGTGTAAGGATCAATGCAAAGGTACCCGCTTTAGGTAACTTAGAAATTCAGATTATAGCAATGTATTACTTTGGTTTCTTAAACAATGGTGCTAACCTTTGGAACGGTGGCGTAATAGAACCGTTTTTATTGTGTGCTCAATTAACTACTGAACTAGATAACCAAGGTATAACTAATGAAATTTACGCTCAGTATACTGATTGGTTAACTAAGCGTTACCCTATTTTGCAAGTAGCTACAATTCTAGAAAGTCAAAAGAAAATCACTTATTCATTTGAGCCTATAGGTGGAAGCTTCACAGGTACTTTAACTTTTAGAGGCTAAGCTCTTTTTTCATACCTAACATATTAAACACTAACACCAGGGGTAACTCCCCTAATGCTTCGTATTTTGTTAAGTCACCACCACAAAGATTATAGATCATTAACTCCCAACTCCATTTTGTAGACTTCTTTGCCTCTTCAATTTCTTTTACTTCTTCGGGGTCCATCTCTAGCTTTTCTTCTGGCGTCAAATCTTCCTCACCTTCAGGGTTAAATAAATTCTCATAAGTCTTAAGGAATTTGTCCCTGTATTGTAAGAACTCATTAATAAGACCGTATACTTCAGTAACAGGTAACTCTAAAAATAAGTCTTGTCTATCTTTAGGACTATAGCTGTAAGGCTCATAAACTAGATTAGAGAACTTATCTACCTCAGTACGCTTATATCTTATACCCGCAATAATTGCGAGGTTCTTAACATAGTCACTAGCGAAATAATGTTCAAGGTCTATGTACTCATAAAGTGTAAGCTTACCAATTGGTTTAATAGTCAAATCTAAAAGCTCATTTTTAAATGAATTCTTAGGCTGTGACTTAGTAAAATCTAGCTCATACATTAAGTCGGACATATCTTCAATGTCTATGTCTTCAATATCTTCTAGAGGTATGTCACAAAGTATACTCAATGCCTCACTATTGTAAGAATATGAACCGCCTGTAGTATCTAAAGTACTTAATTCAATGAACTGCTCTACAGTTATATCACTCCACGATTGGGGTAGTTTCATTTTTTGCCTGTTGGTTAATCTTTTGTGCTATAAAATGTAAGTAAGGGATTGCAACATTAGCTTTTAACTCCTTAAATAACTTTGCTTTATGCTTCAAATGGGCTTCTGCGTAGTGCTCAGTGTTACTTAAGTCTTCACGCTTAAACATTATAGCCGTAATTTCTGCAATATAACCAGGTGCTTTAAGGATTACACACTTTTCAATTAGCTTAGTGTCACGAACTGACAGCTTATACTCACCTACATACTTGTAACCTTCAAGCTCGAACTCAGTAACTTGCACTAAATCATCTTTAGAGCCAAAAGCATTAAACTCTTTTACCATCTCTATGAAGGTATCAATGTCAGTGTCTTGAAAATCCTTCTCAGGAATTCCTAAGTATTCAAATACCTTTAAATGCTTTTCGATAGGGTCAAGCTCTTCATTAGAATTGATTGTAGTGATTGCTTCAAATTGTGCAATGCTTAATTCAGTTACTTTGTTTGGTAACTCTCTCTCTAAAATTGTTATCATAGTTTCTTTTTTTAACAAATATATAAATAAATTAATATAGACATGGCAAAAGATTTACCAATTTATAAAATTACCATTGACCCGCAATATGCAGAAGATGGTGAGGACTTAGGAATTGAACAAATAGCTTTTACAAATATGCCCGCTATAAAGGTTAAAGGTATGGCTTTTAATAGCGAAGTAAAGGTAATGAAGTTTGCAGATGATTTGAAGTATAGAATTGTAGCACCCGCTATGATACCAATGCAAATCTATAGATGTGATGATGATGGCTTTGAATATGAAGTTGAATTTTCTGTTGCAGAGATAGAGGCTATTCATGGTAAGTTTATGCAGGACATGCGTAACAAAGACTTATTTAATTTAGAGCACGATCAAAGCCAAACAGTACCCGCTTATATATTAGAGTCGTGGATTGTAGACAACCCAAAGCAAGACAAAGCTTATAGTACTTATGGCATTGAAGTACCAACAGGCACGCTAATGGTGACGGCTCAAGTTACCGATACTGAATACTACAACAAGCTTGTAGAAAACGACCAAGTAGGCTTTTCAATTGAAGGGTTTTTAGGTCTTAAATTAAAGGAACAATTAAAACTAAATAGTATGAACAAATTACCCGATGGTGAACACTTAATTGAAGGTAAAATCTACGTTGTAAAAGGCGGTGAGATTATCGAAATTAAAGATGCACCTGTAGAAGAAGTAGCCGCTACTGAAGAAGTAGAGATGGCTGAAACAGTAGTTGAAGAAACTGAAGTAGAAACTGAGGCACCAGCAGAAGAGAAAATGGCGGTTGACCCTACAGCAGACGCTGAAGCTATTTTGGCTATCGTTAACCCTGTTATTGAAGAGCAGGTTAATCAACTAGTTGCAATGATTGCAGACTTGAAAAACCAATTTGAAGAAGCAATGGCTACGGAAACAGCAGCTGAAACAATGAGCGAAAACACAGCTCTTTCAGTGCATGAGAAATTTAAAGCGTATAATAAATTAAACAACTAAATAAAAACAAAAATGAGAAAATTAAAATTTGATTTGGATGTACAGCCAGAAGCGTTATTAGCGGCTAATCCTGAAGCATTCTATTCGACTGCTTATTTAACTGAAGATGTAGTTGATAACTACCGTACTTTACCAGGTGTAAAAAGTAAAACAAAATTATCTAATGTGGTATTCGGTGACATCTTACAAACTTCTACTTGTGCATTTACTGCACCTACAGATGAATTGGGAGCTATCGAAATTGATGTTTGTGCTTTAAGTGCAATGGCTCAGATTTGTCAATTTGACCTTGAGCAGTCTTTTGTATCTTTGCAAATGGCTAAAGGATCTAACGGTGATTTCACTGTTGCTTCTTTCATGGATTACTACTGGAACGAAATGGCTAACAAAATCCAAGGTGACCTTGAATTAATTAGATGGCAAGGTGATACTGAAGGCGAAGGTACTGTATCTTTGTGTGATGGATATATCAAAGGTCTTTGTGCTGATGTTGCTGTAATTAGCGGTGGTTTTGGTGCTGTAAACTTAGGTAACGTACTTACTAAAATGGCTGGAGTAGTTGCTGTAGCACCTCCCGCAATTATCCGTAGAAAAGCAGACCTTAGATTTTATGTTTCTTCTAATGTAGCTAATGCTTATGAGCTTGCAGCTGCACAAGGAAACACACAAACTTATGTAACGCTTCCTTTAGGATTGACTTACTTAGGTATTAAAGTTGTTGTTTGTCCAGGTATGCCTGATGATACAATGGTATTAACATTAAGAGATAACCTTATCTACGCATTTGATGCTGAAGGAGATTCTAAAGCATTGAAAGCTATTAACATGAGCGATACTGTTGCTGAGCCTTATTTGAGAACTCGTGCTAACATGAAAGTAGGATTTACTCACGTTAACGGTGCTGAGATTGTACTTTATAATGTTTGTAACGACTAATTAACTAACCTTAAGGGGGGCAACCCCCTTTATTAAAACCCTATAATTATGGCTTGTGATGCTTTAGAAACGATTGTAAAATCGTGCGACAACAACAGCGGGGGTATTTACGGTATTTGGATTAATCAACAAGACAATATTGCAAGTATCACCCCAACTGACCCTTCCGCTTCAACATGGGAGATTTCAGCAATTACTTTAGATGGTATGGCACCTAACTTTACAGAATTCCAAATCAAAAGAAATACAGGAAGTTTCACAGAAGAGGCTGCTATTGATTTGATTAACGGTTCTTCTTATGTAACTCAAACTATTACTTTGATGTTTCACCGAAGAGATAAAGATAAGTCTAATGCAATTAAAATCTTAGGTTCAGGTCAACAATATTTGACTGCTATTGTTTTAGATGCTAACGGTACTTATTGGTACTTCCCATACCTACAAGTTACAGGTGTTGGAGAAGGTTCTGGTACAGCTCGTGCAGATGGTTCTAAATATTCCGTTACTCTACTTGCGGAAAATGAGTACTTGAGTTATGCAATTGAACCCGCTGCTGTTTTAGCGGTTATCTAATTACTGATTACTCTATTAAATTACCCTGCCTATATGGTGGGGTTTTTTATTTGTAAACAAATTGAACTTTTATAACAATATAGTTATGATTTATTTAGAACAAGGCGAAATAAACAAGGTAATTTTAACACTTAGCGAAGTATCTACTTTGGTTAATCCTTACTATTTGTTTGTCTTTACTAATGAGATGGACACTACAAGTGTGCCGGTCTTATTCACTACACTAGATACGAGTGATTATACCAATAGATATAACTTATTTTTAATAGATGAGCCCACAGAACTCACCTTAACTAAAGGGCAGTACATTTATGAAGTATATGAGAGTACAATTATACCTGTTACAATAGAGGACACTACAGGCATAGTAATAGAAGAAGGTAGAATGGTAGTAAGTGGTCCTGTAACAAACACGATATACGCATAATTATGGCATGGTACGATATTTTTAAAGCAAACAAAGCAGAAGTAATAGAAGGTTATCAATCTTTTAGTACACCCTTCCAAAAAGTAGGCGGTGCTAACCTATCTTTGCCTTATGTTAATGGTAGATTTTCGGTTGCTAACTACATACCGTTTGGTGAAGGTAACTTATATCCAGAACTACTTAATCAAATGTACTATTCTAGTCCCTTACATGGTGCAA
>Ga0209088_10001337_pt1 | contig 15955 bp, 12 predicted proteins | sample S_140625_EF_Meta_FD_187324 | JGI IMG/M metagenome (GOLD analysis project Ga0209088, IMG submission 187324) | Freshwater microbial communities from Lake Simoncouche, Canada to study carbon cycling - S_140625_EF_MetaG (SPAdes) (version 2) | ecosystem: Environmental > Aquatic > Freshwater > Lake ... | reverse complement strand
GATCAGCCGCCTCATTTGGAAGTACTCGTTTCTGCTCAAGGAGCCTCCACCTTGTTTTCTGCTAAAAAATTTAATGCGGCGAGTGTGGCGACTGACCCTGAAGCTGTTTTTAAAAATAGAAATATAAAAGCAGTTTTTATTTCTACCCGACATCACTTACACGCCACGCAAACACTCACCGCTTTAGCGAATAGCCAGTCGGTTTGGGTCGAAAAGCCTCTCGCCCTAACGGAGACGGAAATTGATCTCATTGAAAAAGCCGTAACGAGTTCCTCCGCTGTTTTGATGGTTGGTTTTAATCGTCGATTTGCACCGCTCGCCTTGCACGCCCGAAAAATTATTACTACTCAGGCAGGTCCAAAGATTATCACGATAAATATCAATGCTGGCAGTCTTCCGCCGGATCATTGGACATTAAACCTCGCCGAGGGCGGTGGGCGAATTGTTGGAGAGGCTTGCCACTTCATCGATTTACTCAGGTTTTTAATTTCCGCGCCCATCAGCCAAGTTCATTTAATCGAGCGGTTCACCGATGGCCAAGATGGCGGTAAATATAAATTAGAATTTACCGATGGTTCTACCGGATATATTAATTATCTAACGAATCTTCCGAAGACCGTACCGAAGGAGATGATTCAAGTTTTGGGTAATGGATGGAACTTTGAGATCAATAATTGGCAGCAATGCCGGGGCCAGGGTGTGTGGGGTATTAATAAAGGTTGGGGCTTATTCCAGAAAATGGATAAAGGACATTCTAACGCCCTCGCTGCGTTTATTCATGCGGTTGAATCCCGTCAGCCTTCGCCCATCCCGCTCAACGAAATCATCGAAGTTTCACGCTGGGCGGTGCGCATGCAGGCGATGACTCACTCATAATTTTTAATAATATCATGAAATCTATCTGCGTTTTAGGCTTAGGCTATATCGGCTTACCTACAGCCTCTATTTTTGCTACCAAGGGCCACCACGTTAATGGTGTGGATGTTTCTCCTCGAGTGGTGGATACCATCAACTCTGGCAAAATACATATCCAAGAGCCCGACCTGGATATTTTAGTCCGCGCTGCTGTGCAGTCGGGCAATTTAAAAGCCACGCTTAAGCCTGCCCCCGCCGATGTCTTTATTATCGCTGTGCCCACCCCGTTTGATGTTCAAGCGGATGGATCACGCACGCCCGATTTAAAATATGTAGAATCTGCTGCTCGCTCAATTGCACCCGTCGTCGTCAGCGGAAACTTAGTTATTTTAGAATCCACCTCTCCCGTCGGGACGACCGAAAAAGTTAAAGAGTGGATTGAAGATGAATGTAAGCAACTAAAGCGTGGTCAAGTGGATGGTATTCTTTACGCCCATTGCCCCGAGCGGATTCTTCCCGGTCAAATGCTCAAAGAATTAGTTTCAAACGATCGCATTGCAGGTGGCCTAACTCCTGAAGCTTCCGAAATATCCAAAAAACTTTATGAAAGTTTCTGTTCGGCACAGATATTTATCACCGATGCCCGTACCGCCGAAATGGCCAAGCTCACCGAGAACGCCTTTCGCGATGTGAACATCGCCTTCGCCAATGAACTTTCCTTAATCTGCGATCGATTAAAAATCAATGTCTGGGAATTAATCCGTTTAGCTAATCGCCACCCACGGGTAAAAATTTTGCAACCTGGTCCCGGTGTCGGCGGACACTGTATCGCAGTGGATCCTTGGTTTATTGTTCATGCTGCACCGAAAGAAGCACGCTTGATGCGTACGGCCCGAGAAGTAAATGATTCCAAACCACACCACGTGGTGGCTCAGGTTATTCAAGCCACTCAAGGTATTACCCAGCCAGTGGTCGCCTGTCTTGGTCTAGCTTTTAAAGCCAACATCGATGACTTACGTGAATCACCTTCGGTTGAGATTACTGCAGAGCTGGCTCAAAAGGGATTAAAAGTTTTAGCGGTCGAGCCGCATGTTGAAAAACTTCCTGTCTCACTAGAAGGAAAAGTAGAACTCACCGATTTAACTTCGGCACTTAAGTATGCTCACGTCATTGTATTACTCGTGGATCACCAAGCGTTTGGTTCACTCACTTTAGCTCAGCTCGCCGGTAAAAAACTTATCGATACTCGCGGAATGATAAAAAGTTAGTTTTATTAATGTATTTTTCTTTAATCAAAAATCTTGGGCCGAGTTGGTTGGCTCGACGCGTCTGGTTTAAAGTCGAAAATAAACTCGGCTTACTAGAAAAAAGAATGCCCAAGCAATCCTGGGTCTCTCTCTCGCCTACTACAATTACATCCTCGGCTGATTTATGGCGTCGAAAGGCCCCGGCGTTGCCGATTTCATTATTTGCCCGAGAAGATTTAGCTCCCTTATGCGAAGGTTATGCCATCGCGACCGGACATTCTCCCGTGGCCGAAGCGCGTGGTTTGGCTCAGGGAAAAATCCGGATATTTAATCACCGATTTATTGATCTCGGGTTTCCGTTAAATTGGAATCGCAATGTTTTAAGTGGTCGTCGTTTGGATTCCACCGCTCACTGGTCGAAAATCACGGATGCGGGGAGCGATGATATTAAGGGAGTTTGGGAGGCCTCCCGATTCAGTTGGGTTTTTCCATTAGTCCGCGCTTGGATTATTGAAGGTAGCGATGCTTACCCAGAAACCTTTTGGAAGTTATTCGAAGATTGGATGGAAAAAAATCCGACCAATCAAGGTCCTCAATGGATGTGTGGTCAGGAAGCTGCGATGCGATTGATGGCGGTGGCTTACGCCCTCCAGGCCTTCCGGGGTCATCCGACCACGACTGATCAGCGAATCATTTTAACGACGCAATTAGCAGAAGCTACGGCGAATAGAATTAATGGGCATATTTCTTATGCTATTTCTCAATCTAATAATCACGGAATCAGCGAAGCGGTGGGATTATTTACCGCGGGTGTGTTATGGCCCAATTGTGCTCAGTCGAGTGAATGGAGAGCCAAAGGTATCGAAACCTTGCTGCCACAAATCCAATCATTGGTAAATGCCGACGGCGGATTCAGTCAGCACTCCACGAACTATCACCGCCTCTTTTTACACTTAATGATTTGGACGGAAGTGGTTTTACGATCTGAAGAACAAACTTTTCCTCAAGTTACCCTTAAGAAAATTCGTGCGGCGACGAAGTTTTTAAGCGACCTTTTAGATGATGAAGGAAATGTGCCACGGTATGGTGCGGATGACGGGGCTTATTTATTTCCATTAAGTGGAGGTTCCCACGACGATTTTCGTCCAGTCATTAATACTGCCAAAGCTCTCTTTTTAGGTTCACGCTTACCCGCTGGGCCCTGGGATGAGGAAGCCTTGTTACTCTGTGGTCCGATTTCCACGACGACGCATGATTTTTCAGTAGCCGACTTTGTCGATAAACCCATTTCAGGGGTGTCGGTGTTTCGAAATCAACTGGGCTCACTCTTTTTCAGAAACCCAACTGATTTTAAGTATCGTCCAAGCCACGCCGATCAACTCCACGTCTCGCTCAAGTGGGGTAATGAATGGGTAGCCGATGATGTGGGGACGTTTTCCTATAATTCCAAGCTGCCCGAGGCTGACGGTTCTAATGCTAATCAACATAATGTAGTAACAGTAAATAATGGTAACCCCATGCGACGGTTCAGTCGGTTTCTTTGGCTGCCTTGGACAAAGTGCAGTCGAGTTTTAAAATTAAATCAGATTCGCGCGACCCATACTGGCTATCCTCATTATTCGTGTGAACGAACGGTCCAAAAGTTTCCGCACGGTTTTATCATCATAGATAAAATTAAAGGTAAAACGAACGGGGAAATCTGTTTGCGTTGGAATGGGCGTTCGAAATTAGCCCTCGAACAGTTATCCATTATTTGCTCGGCCGAATCTAAAGAAGAATGGCGCACCGCTAACGAAAAAACGGGCGAAGGTTGGTACTCTTCTAGTTATGGAGTCCGTGAACCTTCCTGGGTTCGCACTATCACCACCCGTGCCTCTTCGGTTATTTTTGTGACCGCCATCGGCTGTGCGATTAAATTAGAAAAAAATGAACTTTGGGTAGATGGCAAAAAACACTAATCTAATGAAGATTAAAAATATAACCTGTATTGGTGCGGGCTACGTAGGTGGTCCAACGATGTCAGTCATCGCTGATCGTTGTCCCGACATACGAGTCACTGTCGTTGACATGAATGCTGACCGCATTGCGGCTTGGAATTCTGATTACATTCCTATTTTTGAACCCGGTCTAGATGTGATTGTAAAACGTGCTCGAGGTAAAAATCTATTTTTTAGTACGGATATAGATGCAGCAATTAAATCAGCAGACTGTATTTTTATGTCGGTCAACACACCGACTAAAACAGAAGGAGAGGGTGCCGGTCGCGCTGCTGATTTAAAATACATCATCGCCTGTGCTGAGCAAATCGCTCGTTCGGCTCAAGACCACACGATTGTCGTAGAAAAATCTACGCTACCGGTTCGCACGGCAGAAAAAATTAAAGAAATTTTAGCCAAAAACAGTAAGCACACCTTTGATGTGCTTTCTAATCCTGAGTTTTTAGCCGAGGGAACAGCGGTTAAAGATTTAGAAAATCCTGACCGTGTTCTGATTGGCGGCGAAAACGCTGCTGCCATCGCGGCCTTATTTGAAGTTTACGCTCAATGGGTAGCGAAAGAGAAAATCATCACTACTAATGTATGGTCGGCCGAAATGGCCAAGCTGGCCGCCAATGCGATGCTCGCTCAACGTGTTTCTTCAATTAATTCACTCTCCGCGTTCTGTGAAGCGACTGAGGCTGACATTGATGAAGTCGCTAAAGTTTTAGGCAGTGACTCTCGTATTGGTGCCAAATTTTTAAAAGCCGGTATTGGTTTTGGTGGATCCTGTTTTAAGAAAGATATCCTAAACCTCGTTTATCTTTGTGAGCATCATGGCTTGCCTGAAGTAGCCGCTTACTGGGAGCAGGTTTTAGTCATGAATGATTGGCAGAAAAAACGTATCGCCCAATTAGTTGTCAAAAAACTAGGTGGTTCGGTTAAAGGGAAGAGAATCGCCGTCCTTGGTTTTGCTTTTAAAAAAGACACCAATGACACCCGCGAAGCCCCCGCTATTTCGGTGTGCGAAACTTTACTACAAGCCGGAGCCGAAGTAGTGGTTTTTGATCCGAAAGTTTCCGCACAAAAAGTTCAAGCCGACCTTACTCATCTTTCTGCTCATCATGCTCAGTTGAAGTCTGCAAGTTCAGCCCCGGAGGCCTGTGTCAGTGCGGATGCCGCCATTGTTTTGACCGAATGGGATCAATTTAAGTCTATCGAATGGTCGAGGGTTGCACCGCAAATGAAAAACTCAGCGTGGATTTTCGATGCACGCAATTGTACGAACCACACCGCCATCCGCGCCGCAGGTTTAAACCTCTGGGTCGTCGGCAAATAACTTTTTAACCTAAACAAAAATATGAAAACTATCCCCTCACACTCTATCTTAATCACCGGCGGTACCGGCTCGTTCGGTAAAGCCTTCGTCAAAGAGATTTTGACGAACTATCCAGAGGTTAAGCGTCTGGTCGTTTACTCGCGCGACGAACTTAAGCAGTTCGAGATGGAACAAGAGTTTCCACGTGCCCGCTATCCGCAGATGCGTTACTTTATTGGTGATGTCCGTGACCGCTCACGCCTCACACGCGCTTGTGAAGGTGTCGACACCATCATTCACGCTGCCGCCCTTAAGCAAGTGCCTGCGGCCGAGAATAACCCCATGGAATGTATTTTAACCAACATTCATGGTGCCGAAAATGTAATCAATGCCGCTCTCGATTCCCAGGTTAAGAACGTGGTGGCACTATCCACCGACAAAGCCGCTGCTCCGATTAATCTTTACGGTGCGACCAAGCTTTGCTCCGACAAGCTGTTTGTAGCTGCTAATAATATTAAAGGTGCCCGCGATCTTAAGTTATCGGTGGTACGTTATGGTAATGTGATGGGCAGTCGCGGATCAGTTATCCCATTTTTCCTTAAAAAGAAGAATGAAGGAGTTCTGCCGATTACCGATGCAACCATGACTCGTTTTAATATTTCTTTAGAAGCTGGCGTGGAAATGGTTTTACACGCCCTGCGTAGCGCAAAGGGTGGCGAAATTTTCATCCCTAAAATTCCTTCCTACCGAATCACCGATGTGGCTGAAGCCGTGGCACCCAAGGCTCGCCAACAAATTGTCGGCATTCGCCCAGGCGAAAAAATCCACGAAGAAATGATTACAGCTTCTGACTCATTTACGACTGTCGACCTCGGAACTTATTACGCAATTCTTCCCCAGGGTCATCGTTATACCACGGAGGAGTATTGTGCGCAGACTGGAGCTAAATTAGTGGCCCAGGGCTTTGTTTATAATTCAGGGACCAACCATGAGTGGTTGAGCGTTGCAGAAATTCGTGAATTAATCGTGCAGCACGTAGATCCGACCTTTAAGCCCTAAGATGTCACCAGTTTTAATACTAGGTGCCCGCTCTTGGATTGGGTTTAGGTTAACCGAAGCGATTTTAAAGAATCATGCTCAAGCGGTTATCTTAGGTACCACGACTTCGCAAAATCTGAAGTCTATCCACAAAAGCCATGCTGATTTTGAATTCGCCCAGTCGAGCGACGATTTCAAAAAAATTCTAAAACAGAATAATTATTCGACGGTCATTAATTTATTACGGGGTGAAGATGCGTCGGGCTTAGAAATTCATCAGCAATTAGCAACCGAGTGTTTTAAGGCGGGAGTTCGATACGTTTATGCTTCTTCGGCTTTGGCTTTAGATGGTTACGATTTTAACCAGATTTTAACCGAAGATTTACCGGCCAAAAGTATTACGCCCTATGGCCAGTTTAAGGGAGCGTGTGAGGATTACCTTAAAGACATTCACCCTAATGACGATTGGCTGGTGCTGAGATTTTCATCGATTCAAGGTTGGTCACCGTGGAAACCTTCACGCAATGAAGCTTTCCTAACTAAACTTAAAGATTCACAGGTGGTTAAAGTGAGCCGAGGGATTAAACAAAATCGTCTGTACGACGAAATTTTTGCTCAAGCGGTGGTGCAATTAATTAACCAACCTACTGCCCATGGTATCTTTCATTTAGGCACGGTTGATCAAAGCGAAGAAATAGATTTTCTACAAGCTGTCGCCAAAACTTTTGGTTACGCAGAATCTGGAGTGCAAGCAGACGGTGAACGAAAGGTAAATCTATCACTCAGTTGTAATCGACTACACCAGGCGACCGCGAATCAATGGCGCCAAACTGAGGCTCAGACCTTTGCAGCTTTAGTCCAGGAACCCCACCTAAGTCTTTTAATAAAGAATTAATCATGAACCCATTTATACAGATAAAACAAAAAAAAGTAGGGCCCGATTACCCAGTTTATTTTATTGCGGATGTTGCCTCCAATCACTGCGGCTCACTTAGCCAAGCGAAAGAATTAATTCACGCCTGTGCTGAGTCGCGCGTAGATGCGGTAAAAATGCAAAATTTTTCTGCCGAGACTATTGTCTCGGATTATGGTTTCAAAAATTTATCGACAGTAAAAACTCACCAATCTGGTTGGAAGCAGTCGGTGTTTGATTCTTATAAAGCTGCCTCTATTCCCTTGGAGTGGACGATTGAATTACGAGAACTGGCAGAAAAGTTAGGTCTACACTATTTTACTTCACCATATTCTCTCGAATTAGTTCGGGCTGTGGCGCCCCATGTTTGTGCCTACAAAGTGGGTTCGGGAGATATTACCTGGCATGAAGAAATTGCTGCCATGTGTGCGGAAAATATACCCGTCTTAATTGCTACGGGTGCTTCAACCATGGCGGAAGTCGAAGGTGCCATGGCCGTAGCCTTAAAAAACAAAGCGCAGGTATTACTCATGCAGTGTAACACCGAGTATACTGCCAAGATCAATGAGACACGTGAGCAAAAGCTTAACCGCTTTAAATACATCAATTTAAAAGTTTTAGAAACCTATGCTCAGCGTTGGCCTGATGTGCCAATGGGACTGTCCGACCATACCCATGGATCGCTAACGGTTTTAGGCGCCGTTGGACTCTACAATTGTTGTGCGGTTGAAAAACATTTCACGCTAGATAATACTCAGGAAGGTCAAGACCATGCGTTTTCTATGACCCCAGCGTCGTGGAAGAAAATGGTCGAAGAAACTGAAAACCTACAAAAAGAATTAAAGGCGGCTGGGGCCCAATCTTTTGCTGAACGTTTTAAAATTACACGCGCAGCGGTAGATGATCCCGAAGCTTTTGATTTTTCGATTGGTACAGGGGTTAAGCAATTAGAAGAAAACGAAGCCGGAACCGTCATTGTTCAACGTCGAGCCATTCGCGTGCGTGACGATTTACCCGTTAATCATATTCTTAAAAAAGAGGACTTGGTTGTCCTTCGTCCCTGTCCCGCTGGGGCTTTGCCGCCCTACCGTGAAAGTGAATTGATTAACCGGAAAATAAACCGAGCGATTCCCCGCGGCGACTGCGTCCGTCTAGAAGATTTGGTTTAAATAAAATGATTCCAGCGACAGTTAATCCCTATGCTAAAGAAAGCGACTCCTATGGCCTTTGGGAGATGTGTGTACGACGTGACTTAGAAGGATTTTTAGCTGCGGATTGGTCAATCTGTGCGGGCGATTTTATATCGGAAGGTTTTATGGGTTGGGACGCACGGCATTCGGCTGACCCGATGGAATGGGTAGCAACTTACCCTAATTTAGAAATCTATCAAAAGGCATGGCTTAATGGCGCTCAGGATTTTCAAAAAAATCATTTGCCGGATGATATTCGCGATCAGCTCTACGCCCTTGTTTCGCTGGTAAGAATTGAAATAAACGAAAACACAGGAATCATTCACAAAAAATTTAAAGGCCAGGTTAAATTTAAAAATCAATTAGTTCAGCCGTTAAATTGGCAAAGTATTTTCCATTTAAGAAAAATTGACGGACGATGGCTGCAGTCTGGTTTTATAGGCTATTTACCATTAGATCTTGGTTCAACCTCTAGTAAAAATTAAGTGAGTGACTCGCTTTTATTAATTAGGGCAGATGCCAACGCAGTCATTGGCGTGGGGCATATGATGCGATGTCTGGGTCTAGCTCAACACTGGCAGGCAGAAGGTGGACGAGTTATTTTTATATTAGCTCAACCCAATCCGATCTTAGAGAAGCGCCTCCTGTTGGATAAATTTGAGTTTAGGGTTTTAAATACTTCACCTGGGGAATTAGAAGACGCCCAACAGACGGCGCAATGCGTCCGAGAGACCGGGGCAAATATTCTTTTGGTAGACGGATATCATTTTAAACAAAACTGGTTTACGGTAGTGCGTAAGGAGAAAGTGAAAATCGGCCTGTGGACAGATTATTGCCAAGATTCATTTTTACCCGTAGACTTAATCTTAAACCAAAATCCACATGCTCAAGCGGCTGAGCTTCAAGCGATGGCCCCAAGGGCACAAGTGTTGGCGGGATTAGATTACTTAGTGTTAAGAAAAGAATTTTTAAATCGCCCAGAATTACGTCGCAGCCGTACCCAAGGCGTTAAAAAGATATTAATCACCTTAGGTGGAGGCGATAGTGCTAATGACTCTGGCAAAATTCTAGAAGCGCTGAAATTAATACCATATTCTTTACCGCAGATCTCGTTAGTAGTCGGACACAATAACCCGAGGTTTGAAGAACTCACGAGTACGGCCAAAGATTTACCTACCGTAACCCTAGAGAGGGCTAAGGATGATTTTGCGGCGTATTCACAACAATTTGATTTAGCAATCTCCGCGGCGGGCGCCACCCTCTGGGAGTTGGGTTATTTAGGCTTACCGTCGCTCGCCTATGTTGTGGCTGAAAACCAAGTACGCTTGGCGCAAAGTATTCAAACTCTCGGCATGGGTGTTAACATGGGTTGGAATCATGATTTTCAGAAAAGTTTATTTGCTCAAACTCTTCAAAGTTTTTTATCCGATCCGCTTCGTTTGGAGGCTATGAGTAAAAACGCGTTAAAGACTATCGATGGGAAGGGTGGAGTCAGGGTAGCGGCTGCTCTCAAAAAATTAATTAATTAATTTATGCTTATCATTATGCAGGGCCGTTTGCGTTCTACGCGATTACCCGCGAAAGGATTCCACACCTTTTTCGGTCAAACTATTTGGGCTAGGATGTGCGACATTGCATTAGCGGTTAAGGGTTCTAATGAAATCTATTTTGCAACGGGTGACTTACCTGAAAATCAACTAGCCCGTCCCTTGGTCGAGGCCCAAGGGGTAAACTTTTTTGCAGGGAGTGAGGAAAATGTTTTAGAGCGCTTTGCCCAGATTGCATTACTAAGCCAACAAGAGTATATTTTACGTATTACTTGTGATAATTATTTAATTCAACCCGAAGTCATTGACGGGCTTTATGAGGCCGTATCGGCCGCTCAAGCTGACTATGGTTATGTTGAGCCCCTATCACATTTCGCGGGTGAAATTATCCGTCGGACAGTTTTATTAGATCATTGGAAGAGCCAAAACTATTCGGCGTCAGCCCGGGAACATGTGACGTGGGATATTCGCCATAATTCTAAAACCAAAATCGTAAAACTGCCCTCGAACTTTATGGGATTAAATCATGAAAAAAGTCTCACCTTAGATAATATCGAAGATTTTATTCTGATGAAAAAATTAGAGTCCTCTAACCCGTCACTGAAGTCCGTCCGCTGTCTCTCCAGTTGTCAGCAAATTCAAAAATAAAATGCGCTTAAATCTGAAACAACAAATCCCTGCACTCGCTGCACAAACCCTTTTAACCTTGGGTTTTAAGCCACAATCGCTTCTCCGTTTAAAGCGATGGGCGGAGGGCAGTTTGATTGGCTCGTTCCGTGCGTTAAAAAAACAAACTCCGGCTACCTCTGCTCGTCCGCAAAGAATTATTTTCTTCACGGTTTTGGGTAGTCATTCATTCATGATTGGTTCCGAACTCGCTTTAGCGCGAGCTTTACGGGCCCGTGGGCACGAGGTGCATGTTGTCATCTGCGATGGAATTTTGCCGGCCTGCGAAAACCATAGTGTGGGCTTGCCCGAAAAAGATTGGCAAGATCGTTGTCAGAAATGCGCAGGGCGCGGGCAGGCCTTAACATCTGCGGCTGGAATTCAAACACACACTTTATCCCAATTAGAAAAAAGTGCACGAGATGCGGAAGCGGATGCTATTTTAGCCAAGCAAAACTTCAGTTATATTATTGAGAGTGCTCTCTATAAATATTTTCGGGTGGGTCGTTTACAAGGTACCGCCAGTGAACGCGAACAGACGATTAAAGTAGACGAAGCCTGTAAAATTACTGCGCGCGCGGCTATTGCTTGTGCTCGTTTGCGTCCCGATCGCGTGATTATGAGTCATGGTGTTTATTCATCTTGGGCCCCGGCCTTAATGGTCTTTCAGTCCTTGGGGATTCCGACGTTAGTTTATAATAAGGGAAAAAAGAGAAATAGTGTCGTGATGAATTGGGTGAAAGGCCTGATGGATTGGGATGTTTCGGCGGAATGGGAGAAAGTTAAAGATCAGCCCCTTGCCCCTATTGAATCGCAGGCCATTCATAATTACTTAGAGGGTCGTATTACGCACAAAGGGGATGCTCTGAAATATAACTTTGGAGAGCTCGAGGGACGAAAACAAACGCTGCAGCGTTTTAATTTAGATGAGTCGAAGCCGATTATGGTTTTATTTACCAATGTGCTATGGGATGCAGCGAGCGCTCAAAAGGAAATCGCTTTTCCCAATGCCGTGGATTGGGTTATGCAAACGATTCAGTGGTTTGCCGATCATCCAGAAAAACAATTAGTGGTTAAAATTCACCCCGCCGAAGTCGTCATCGGAACCAACCAACCCTTCGTTAAAGAAATCGAACGAGTTTTCCCTCAGCTCCCCTCGAATGTCCGTGTCATTGCGCCGGAAGAAAAAGTTAATTCCTGGTCGATTACGCAAATTACATCACTGGGTCTGGTTCATACGAGTACACCCGGAATGGAATTACCTTTAAGCGGGATACCTTGTTTAGTCGCTTCAGGGGTTCACTACCGGGGTAAAGGTTTTACGGTAGACATCGAATCCCGTGAACAATACTTCCAGATCCTTAATGATTTCCCGCGGATAAATTTTGACGCCGAAAAAGCCAAGACTCTGGCATTACGTTATGCCTACCTGCTTTTTGAACGTTATCACTTAGATTGGTCGTTCATGGTTGAAGGTGACTACGGACGGTACGTGGCGGTGAATGCGCGTTCGGATGAAGAACTAAATCAAAACGCTACTATTCAGCTGCTGTGTGAAAAAATCGAAAAAGTAGAGCCTCCACTGAAAAATTAGAAACTAAATTAGTTAATTTAAAACGACAAAAATATGAAAATAAAAAGATTAGCATTAAATTCTCTTAGCATAACTCTCATTCGTCCGCTTTCATTGCTGATTAATTTAGCTGCCTTCCCCATTTTAATTGAGGCGTTTGGTAAAGAGCTGTTTGGGATATATGTTTTAGCTGTTACTTTTGCGTCCAGTATTGTTTCATTCGATTTTGGTATTCAGTCTAATATCGTTAAAGTAGTAGCTGAATCACGGGCCACCGGGTTAATTTCGGAGGCCAAGAAAGTTGTTAAATTCGCGTCCAAGATCTATTGGATCACGGGTGCTATATTTTTAGCTGCAGCGATTATCGTAGGCTTTTGGTTAGAGTTTTTATTTAAAATTCCCCCAGCACTACACAGTCAGTTTGGTTGGGTGGCACTCCACGCCGGCATCGCTTCGGTTTTAATCATTAGACTCAAGGTAGAGGAGGCTATTTTAGATGCCTATGAATTTCACTTTGTTAGAAATCTTGTCGCCATTATTCCGGCGATTGGAACGTTGGCGATGATCTTCATGGTTCGTCGTCACGGAATTAGTTTCGAATATTTTGTAAGCTTTAGTTTCCTTTTCTTAATTATTCCAGGTTTTGCCAATTGGGTAGCTAGGCATTGGATGAAGTTATTGCCTGGCTCGTTAGATGTAAACGCGCCACTGCCTCCCGATTTTATCAAAAATAGTGTCCACACTTTTATTACTCAGTCGTTGGCTTTTTTGACTTTAACAGGCCAACAGTTTTTTGTCGGTATGGTTATGGGGCCCGCCGCTGTGACTAGTTTTGCCTCGGCGACGCGCCCTGTTTTTATGTTAAGAATTATGACGAGCCAGACGGCATTGCCTCTCATGCCACATATTGTCTCGCTGTTAAAATTGGGAAAATTACCTGAGGCCACTCAGTTTATTCGTAATGCTAACGCACTCATTTTAATTATTATATTATCGGCGGCTTTACCGTTAGCGGTATGCTCGGAGTTGTTTTTCAAAACTTGGCTAGATAGCGATGCTATTCATTTAGCTTATTTATCAAACATTGCCATTCTTGGATTAGTGGCTGGAGGATGTACTGGAGTGGTCTCACGTTACTTTGTTTTTGCAGGTGAGCCTAAACGCTTAGCGATTATTCAGAGTAAATGTTCGATTGTTTTTGTACTATCCTCCTTAGCTTCACTTTACTGGGGTGGTTTAGAAGCCTTTCTGTGGGTCATTGCTGCCAATGCCATACTAGTTTCGGGTTTAGTGTTTAAAGAGTATGTGAGTCAGGCGGGTATACCTTGGCGTAATATTTATCCTTCAAAGTTGTTTGTTTGGCTACTGCTGGCGTTTGGACTTTCAGCCGTTGCCCAAATTTTCATTAAGCGTTTGCCTGCGAGCTGGGTTTGGGTTGGGGCAACGATTGTGCCAATGGGCTTATTGTTAGGCACTTTAGCATTCATCGTTTTTCGCACCGAAATTAAGGAGGCCCTGCAGCGGGGTAAAAAAGATTCATGACATTAGTCCTTTATATGGGACTAGCTGTTGTTCTCCTCACAATAGTTTTTGCTTATTGGAGGACCCCATGGAGTCGCGTTTGGCTTTCACCGAGCGTGATCAAGCAATGGTGCGAGCATGACTTAAATCTAAAGCAGGGCTTACCCGCCCCCATTTTAGAGGCTACATTCGAAGGGTGTAAAATAGAGCAACAATCCGATCGCTACTATTTTGAGGTCAATGGGAGTAAACCTATAGAACTTTCGTTGGCTGATCCCTCAAGTCATTGGCTTCGCGCGCATAATGTTCCTGAAATGTTAGCGATGTACGGATTGCAGTATGCTGCCAGTTGTTTGAAGCAATATGCGGAAACCTCAGACAAACGTTGGCTTAGTAAATTTGATCGGGCGTTAGAAATTGCGGAATTAGAGGCTCGTCGGGGATTTAAAAACACATTCTTCCCTTGGACAGAACATGCGGCGGCACTCCGGATGGTGAGTAGTCGATATTGTTTATGTATCCTCTCAAAAAGCATAGAAAAAGAAGGGTGTGAGGGTCAGATGGATATTAGATATGCACGTGTTCTAAAAATACACTTAACGGCGACCCAATTATCTATTCAGCCATTGTTGTACGACTACATCACTAATCACGGATTAATTACTGATAATGCCCTCTTACAATGTGCGTTAACTTGGCCAGAGGATTACTCCTTAACAAATAAAGTTTTAAAGGTGGTATCGCAACGAGCTGAAAAAGCAGCCGTTTACTTTGTTAGTGCTGATGGAGTACCCTTAGAGCCAGCCACAAGTTATTGGTATCTTATTCGTCGGCTGCTCAATGACATTAAGAACGGTTTGCAGTTAAAAAATACCAAGAATTCAGAGTTATTTTTAGCACGTCTGTCGGCTTTAGACTTATTTTTAGCCGCCACGAATATGGGTGGAATTGTTCAGAGATTTGGTGATTCCTCAGGGGGAAATAAGATTAATTTGCCTTTCAATGCTCCGCCACACCAAGGCGGCGCTACACTGCGTATTTACGACACTGGGCTTATTTTAATGAATGTTATTATGGACGGGAGTGTGGCGATGCAGTTTATGGTAAACGCCCAAGATATCGCCCCGCGTGTCCATGCTCAAAATGATAGCGGCGCGCTGGCGCTCTATGCCCGTGGAATTTTTTGGATAAATTCGCCAGGAAGTTACACCGCAATGAATTTAACTAAACGAAAAGTTTATACTCATTACACCAATCAAAGTGGAGTTTGGTCAAATTTAGACCACCTAAATAGCTGCAAGGTTCTTTCTGTGAAAACAGAAGAAGATAATTTTGTAATTACTTTAGCGATTGGGAATAGAATCGAAAGAAACATTCTGATCTCCAGAAAAGGGGTTAATATTAAAATTATCGACTCCACAAATGATAAGTCCGATCTGACTGTGGGCTTATTGCTCCCACCAGGCTGTGTAGTAAAAAAAGAAAGTAATGGATTTGCGCTTTTGCTTAACGGTAAAGAGTTACCGGTAGTAAGTGACACGTGCATCACCCAATCCGAGGGGTATATCTCTTATGGCCGCAATGAAGTGATTGAAACAAAGTCACTGCGTCGTTCAGCTCCTAAAGTAGAAACCCAAATACATTTACCTGAATTCGATCATCTAGAAGTTTCTCTGGTTGGAGGTCGTCCGATTGCTCCTAAATACATTCGCAAGTTTGGTTTTATGGGCAACATAGCCCAAGGCGTTCGAAGTATAAGCATCAGAAAGGCCCAAGTGATTATGTTGGCTAGTATTACATTTATTATTTTAAGTTTTTTATCTAAAATTATAAATCAATGAGCCCTCTCTTTTTTGGCCTTTCGCGTTTCTATGCTTATATTTTAAGGCGATGGGTGAGTGGTATTCCATTTCATTTAATTCGACTGCAGCTATATCACTGGTCCGGACTTACGGCTGGGAAGAAATGCTCTATTTTAATGGGCTGCGAGTTGCGTTACCCGCACAAGATTATTTTAGGCGATCACTGTGTTATTAATAGGGATGTATTACTGGATGGCCGTGGTGGGCCTTTAACTATCGGTAATAATGTCGATATAGCTCAAGAGGTGG
>Ga0209088_10001334_pt1 | contig 15963 bp, 21 predicted proteins | sample S_140625_EF_Meta_FD_187324 | JGI IMG/M metagenome (GOLD analysis project Ga0209088, IMG submission 187324) | Freshwater microbial communities from Lake Simoncouche, Canada to study carbon cycling - S_140625_EF_MetaG (SPAdes) (version 2) | ecosystem: Environmental > Aquatic > Freshwater > Lake ... | reverse complement strand
CTGAAAAGGCTTATCAATTGGCTAAGGCTTCTGCTGAAATCAAGCGTGACATGGAAACCTCTGTATTGAGCAACCAAGTCGCTGCTAACGGCAACTCCTCTACTGCTCGTAAATTGGGTGGTTTGCAAGCATGGTTGGCTACCAATGGCTCTTTCGGAACTTCTGGTTCTGCTGGTGCTTCTGGTACTACTGCTCGTACAAACGGCACAAACCGCACTTTCACAGAAGCCTTATTGCAAGCTGTTGTTAAGCAAGTTTATGCCTCTGGTGGCAACCCTAAAGTGTTGATGGTCAACCCTGCACACAAGCAAGTAGTTTCTGCTTTTGCTGGTATTGCTGCTCAACGCTTCATGGCTCCTGCAAATGCTCCTACAACCATCATTGGTGCGGCTGACGTTTATTTGAGCGATTTCGGTACAATTTCTGTTGTTCCTAACCGCTTTATGACCTCTACCAACTCATGCGATGAGACTGCATTTGTGCTTGACCCCGACATGGCTGCTATCGCTTACTTGCGTCCTTTCCAGACCAATGAGTTGGCTATGACTGGTGACAACGAGTCAACACAATTGTTGGCTGAGTACACCTTGGAAGTTAAGAACGAAGCTGCTCACGGCATCATTGCTGACTTGACACCCTAATCTAGGGTAATACCGAAAAATGCCTCAGACTAATCCTCTGGGGCATTTTCTTTTCTACACAAACTGTTAGAATTAGTGTATGGAAAACTTTAGAAAAACTGCTGTTCATGCCGATGGTGATGGTGGCATCATTATTGAAACTCGTCAGGATATATCTGCAATCATTGAGCAGAATAAAAAAGAGTACAACTCTTATGATGAGAGATCAAAGTGGTCTGATGAATTGTTTGGCAATAAAGTTGCATCTATCCCGATGACTGTGATTGATGACCTAAATGCTAAAGGAATTATGCGTGGTTTTGCTGTGCTAGATGAGAAGCGTTTTAAAGCATGGTTAAACGAAAGAGATAACAGAGTTTTTAGAACTCGGACAGGAGTCGTATGAGTTTTGCAACTTACTCTGATTTAAAGACATCGATTGCGGGCTACTTGGCTCGTTCTGATCTCACTACTCAGATTCCTGACTTTATTACATTTGCTGAGAACAGACTCCGCAGAGAATTGCGTATTCGTCAGATGCTAAAGTCTGTAACGACTTCAACTGTATCTGGTGATTCAACTGTTGAACTACCTAGCGACTTTATTGAGATTCGTGACTTTGTTGTTTTAACAAATCCAATTCAGCCATTGAGTTACTCTAGCCCATCTGCTTTGTCTAATGACCCAAGAGCATCTGAAGTTGGTGTGCCAAAGTCTTACACAATCCTTGCAAGCGAATTCTTACTTGCTCCTCCACCTGATGGCATTTACACATTGAGAATGTTGTACTTTGCTGCACCTTCTTACTTGTCTGGAACTAACGCATCTAACGTGTTTCTCAATGTTGCACCAGATGCTTTGCTTTACGCTTCTTTGATTGAGGCCGAGCCTTACTTGATGAACGATGCTCGAATCAATACATGGGGAACTATGTATGACAGGGCTATATCTTCTCTTACCAAGTCTGACGAACAAGGTCAGTATTCTGGTGTCCCATTAGCAATGAAATTAACTCCAAGGTGAAACTATGGCTGAAATGAGCAACTATCTTGAGAACGCTTTAATTAACGTAACTCTCCGAGCAACAGCATACACAGCACCAACAACTGTGTATCTTGCTTTATACACAACTGACCCAACTGATGCAGATACTGGTACTGAATGTTCTGGCACTAGCTATGCTCGTCAGTCTATAACCTTTGGTGCGCCTTCTAATGGTGTTTCTACCAATACTGCCGCTATTGAGTTTCCTCAAGCTGGTGGTGCATGGGGAACAATCACACACATCGGAATCCGTGATGCGTTGACTGTTGGCAACTTGCTGTATCACACTCCTCTGGATGCTTCTAAAACTATTGCAACTGGAGATGTATTCCGTGTTGCTGTTGGTTCATTGAGCGTTACTTTGGCGTGAGATGGCTGATTTACTGCCTCCGTGGACAATTGACTCGCTAGACAATTTAAAGTCTAGCATTGATGACTTAACACTCACACTCGATAGTCCACTTTACACCACCTCAGTAACCCTATGGGATGCCTATGGGTCTGTTAACGCTTCTGCGAGCGTTACGGCTGATGCTACTAGGGTTCAGTTTGGTGGGGCGGTAGTAAATGGTACAGCGACAGTAACGGCAGACGCTACAAGAATTCAGTTTGCTAGTGCAAGTATAGATTGCACAGCTACTACAGTTTGTGCAGGTATAAGAGTACAGTTTGCCTCTGGAGCTATCGATGCCAATGCAACAGTTACTGCGGATGCTACAAGGGTTCAGTTTGCGAGTGGTAGTGTTACCGCTAACGCTGATGTAAGTGCATCAGGAACTCGTGTCCAGTTTGGTACTGGTGCTATTACTGGTAATGCTGATGTAGCTGCTTTGGGTGGTATTGTTGCCAATGCTGCGGCTTCTGTAACTGCCGATGCAACAGTAACTGCTAATGCAATAAGAGTTCAAAACGCAAGTGGCGCAATTACTGGTGATGCAACAGTTTCTGCTAATGGTGGCTTGGTTGTCGGTGCGGTAGCAGACATAAGTGCAAATGCAGTCTTTACAGGTAACGCATCTGCTATTTATGCGGGTGTGGGATATGTCAATGGTTTATGTTTGGTGGCGGCTAATGGCGTAATCCTTGGTGAAAATTGGACACCAGTACCACAAGACGCTAACACTTGGACACCAGTATCTGTTGGTGGCAATACTTGGACAACAGTATCGAGCGATTCAAATACATGGACACCTGTGTCTGCCAATGACAATACATGGACACTACAGTCTCAAGGAAGTAATACATGGCTACGACAAAACTAATATTTGGTGAGTGGATGCCTGACCAACCAAGCATTTCTGGTGCTTTGGTGGATGCTAAGAACGTGGTATCTCAGGCCATTGGTTATGGGCCATTTCCCTCTGCGGCTACATTCTCTGCGGCTGCGGCTGAAAACCTTACTACATTGGTAGCAGGGAAAACACCTACAAATGCGACTAAGTTATTTGCGGCAGGTTCTACCAAGATATATGACGTATCTGGTGTAGGTGTTTTAACTGATGTTTCTAAGAGTGGTGGATATACGCCTAACGCATCTGCTGACAGATTTAGGTTTACTCAGTTTGGTAACGTGATTATTGGAACTAATAATAGCAATCCAATGCAAGCGTTTACTTTGGGTACTTCTAGTGCATTTGCTGACTTGGCGGCTACTGCTCCAGTTTGCAAGTATCTTACTGTTGTGCGTGATTTTGTAGTGACTGCATTTACTACCGAGTCATCTGTTGTTTATCCTGCTCGTGTTCGTTGGTCTGGTATCAATGATGAGACTGCATGGGGAACAAGCCAAGTAACTCAAGCTGATTACCAAGATATCCCTGATGGAAGCCAGATCGTTGGAATTCGTGGTGGTGAGTTTGGCCTTATCCTGATGGAAAAAGGCATTACTAGAATGAGTTATGTCGGTACACCTTTTGTATTTCAGTTTGACAATATCTCACGAGGTAAGGGATGTATTGCTGCTGGCTCTATTGCTCAATTACAGGGTATAACTTTCTTTTTGAGTGACGATGGTTTCTACACTTGTGATGGACAAAACGTCACAGCTATTGGCTCTGAGAAGGTAGATCGTTGGTTCTTTAGTAATGCAGATGAGAGTGCATTTGACACTATGTCTTGTGCTGTTGACCCTGTACGAAAACTAATTATCTGGAACTTTAAGAATACTTTTTCTCAAAGAGTTTTAGCAATTTATAACTTTAGAACTCAAAAGTGGACTTATGGAGATGCAGGAACTGATTACATTTCAGACGCATCTACATCTGCTACGACTTTGGAGGGATTAGATTCTCTTTCCAGTAGCATTGATGCCTTGACTGTGAGCCTAGACTCTATTCTTTACATGGGTGGTAAGTATTTCCTTGGCGGTACTTATGGAACTCGTGTAATGACGTATAACGGGGCATCTGCTACTGGTAACATCATTACAGGCGATTTAAACGCAGGTGGTAGATCGGTAGTCACTTTGGCTAGACCATTGGTAGATGCGGGTTCTGCGACTGTTGCCGTGGCTTCTAGAACGCTTTTGAGCGAGCAAACTAACTTTGGTACGGCAGGTACTGCTGACTCTGATAACAGGATTTCACTTAGGTCTAATGGTAATTACCATCAGTTTAGGGTTATCCCTACTGGTAACTGGAAAACTGCCGTTGGCTTGGATATTGAATTGCAAGGTCAGGGAGTTCGATAATGTTTAGAAGTCTTCCTGCTTTCGGTGGAGATCAAAGGCAAGTAGCTGAGATTGTTCGTGGTGTTATGGATGGTAAAACAAATAACACAGGTTCAATTACTTTGGCTGTTGGTGGGGCTACTACTACAACATTGAGCGACAGAAGAATTGGTGCTGATAGTGTGATTATGTTTGTACCTGCGTCTGTTGCGGCTAATGCTGATTCTGCAAGAATATATGCTAGTGGACAAGGACAAGGAACGGCTACAGTAAATCATGTAGCAAATTCAACTGCCAGTAAAACATATAAATATGTTGTTATTGGTTAACTTTCAATCTATAATGGATTCCGTGGATGACCCATCTTGGAATCCGAAACTCTAGGAGTAAAAGATGGCTACGACTACTACATCACAAGTTGACCCAACAATTCAACCATTTTTACAGTATGGTTTGACTGAAGCGCAGAAGCTATATCAAGGTGGCGGCCCTCAGTATTATGGTGGTCAGACTTATGTTGGCCCATCAACTACAACACAAACAGGCTTACAGGCTTTAGAGGCTCGTGCTTCTCAGGGTAATCCCTTGCTTCAGTCTGCACAAGGCCAACTGCAAAATACTATTTCTGGTGGGTTTTTGCAAGGTAATCCATTCTTTCAAGCTGCGTTTCAACCTGCGGCACAAGCGGCTCAGTCTCGTTTTGAGCAAACATTGGGTGATGTAGGTTCTGCGGCATCTCGTGCGGGTCGCTATGGTGGTGGTGCTATGCAGACATTGCAAGATCGTGCAAGTGGTCAATTTGCTAAGAGTTTGGCTGATACAGCGGGAACTTTGGCTTACCAAAACTACGCTGATGAGAGAGCAAGACAGCAAGCCGCTACGATGGCTGCTCCTGCGATGGCTTCTGCTGACTACCAAGATATTCAGAATATGTTGGCGGCAGGTCAGGCTCGTGAGGGTTATACACGCGCACAGCAACAAGCTGATATGACTCGATTTAACTTCTTGCAAAACCAACCACAACAGAATTTGCAAAACTATCTGTCATTGGTTTATGGCAACCCATTAGGTCGTGTTGCTTCAACTACTACAAGTGGTGCGGCAGATACATCTACCTTACAAAACTTGTTAGGTATTGCTGCTGTAGGCGGTGGTTTGTATAAGAATTTAGGTGGCGCTACAGGTATTGGTAATTTGTGGAATAGTGCTTCTAACTGGCTTGGTGGTTCTTCAGTTCCACTAAATCCTAACTCTGGTGAGTACATGGGTTCTTTGGAGTTTTAATCATGGCTGGACTATTAGACATTTTTGGAACTAGCGGTGCAGACACAATGGGTCTGCTTGGAATGTCTCCTACAGACATTCAGCGTAATCGTGATGATGCACAAGCACAGGCTTTGTATGCTTTAGCTGGTCGCCTATTCCAAGGGGGTAATACTGGTGCATCTATTGCACAAGGTTTACAGCAAGGACAGCAAGCCTATAAAGGTGCAATGCAAGGAAATTTACAAGAGCAATTCCAAAATGTTCAGTTAATGGATATGTTGAAGAAGCGCCAGCAAGAACAGCAACTTCTTGAGCAACAACAAAAATCACAAGAGATTTTGGCTAAAGCATATCGTCCTGAAACATTTGCTGAAACACCATTGACAAATATTGTAGGACAAGAGATTGCTGGCCCTAACCAACCACAAGCCGCAGGTAAAGGGTTGCCATCTGTAATGAATCAATTGATTGGTCTTGGCCCTGCTGGATGGCAAGCACTTCAAACTGCTTCTGGAATTGAAAAAGCAATGCGTCCAGAAACTATTACTCTTAAAAAGGGTGAGAATCTTATACAAAGATCAGCAGAAGGTAAGTTTGAGCCTGTAAAAGTCGAAGGTTTACCATCAATGCAAAAAGGAGACAATCCTTTTGAGCCATTGATTACTGGTGGTGCAGTTCATGCAAGCGTGCTTCCTTATGCTAAACAACTTAGCCAAAGTTTTTCACGCATGGATGCTGAAGATACAGATAAGAGTTTAAAAAATCTTATCGAAATGAATAATCTTGCTACTCAGCGTGACTTAACTCGTGAAGATTCTCAAGCAAATAAGGCATTAACTGTTCAATTAGTTGGATTGCGTATTGATGAAGCTAAACAAAGAGCAGAAACTGCTAAAGATGGCAAACCATTACCAACTAATATTCTTACTGATTTAGCAAAACGCTCAGATAACATTGTTCAACTTGCTGGCATGAAAGATACATTTAAACCTGAATATGGTGGATATGTAACTGATGCGGCTGGTCGTGTTGCAATTACTGTTGCTCTTAAATCTAGTGATCCTAAGTCTAAAGATTTTGGTCAATGGTGGCAAAATTATGATCTGTATGCTAACCAAGTTAGGAATGATTTGTTTGGTGCAGCATTGTCTAAACAAGAAGCAGCTATGTTTGATAGAGCTACAGTTACAGCAGGAATGTCTGGAGCGCAGATTCAAAAAAATCTAGAGCGTCAGCAAGAAATTGCACAGCGTGGATATGACAGATTGAGCAACGCTATGAGAACTCAGGGATATTCTAAGAGTGGATTAGATGCACTCAAACCTGTTTTGATGCCATCATTAGATAGTTTTAATAAATAAGGAAACATCATGGCATTTGATTACGAAGGTGCAAAAGCCGCTGGTTATACAGACGATCAAATTAAGGCGTACCTTGATAGCAAAAAGTCTGAAGAAAAACAAGTAGAAAAACCATCACTAAGTGCTGGTGAAGTTGCTATTGGTGCAATTACAAGTTTTCCATCATCTGTTAAAAAAGTTGCAACAGAAACTGTTGAGGCATTGACTAGTCCTATTCAAACTGCTAAATCTGTTTTAGACCTTGGTGCAGGTATTCTTCAAAATGTATTGCCTGAAAAACTTGTTCAAACTATTGGTGAAGATAAACAAAGTCGTGAGTTAGCTAATAAAGTTGGTGAGTTTTATGCACAAAAATATGGAAGTGTAGAAGCCGCTAAAAGAGCTGTAGCAACTGATCCTGCTAGTGTTATGGCTGATCTATCAACAGTTTTTACTGGTGGTGCTATGTTGCCTACAAGAGCAGCTCCAGCATTGTCAACTATGGCTCGTTCTATTGATCCATTGATGGCTACATTAAAAGCGACTGGTGCGGCAGGTGAACTTGTTGCAAATGCACCTAAACAACTTTTAGGCAAAACTACTGGTGTTGGTACAGAGCCTATTTCACAAGGCTATCAAGCAGGTCTTGCAGGTGGTGAGCAATTATCTAGTTTTAAACAAAATTTGCGTGGACAAGTTCCAAACATTGATGTACTTGATGCTGCAAAAGAAAACTTGCGTCAAATGAACATTGATAAACAGAGAGAATATCGCTCTGGAATGATTGATGTTAAGAACGATGCAACAGTTTTAAAGTTTGATAACATTGATAAGTCGCTTCAAAACGCTGCTCAAATGGTGACTTACGAAGGTAAGATTAAAGATGCTGATGCGGCTAAATACTTATCTGAAGTTGCAAGTGTAGTCAATGATTACAAGTCATCAGACCCAACAAAATTTCATACTCCAATTGGTTTAGATGCGCTAAAACAAACGATTGGAAATGTTCTTAACAAAATACCTCCAAACGAAAAAACAGCATACTCATCTGTTAAGTCTGTATATGACTCTGTAAAAAATGAGATTACAGCTCAAGCACCTACCTATGCAGAAACAATGAAAGCATACACAGAGTCAACAGACTTGATTCGTGAAATTGAGCGTGCTTTGTCATTGGGTGAGAAAAAGTCAGCAGATACTGCTATGCGTAAACTGCAATCAGTTATGCGTAACAATGTAAATACCAATTATGGTCAGAGATTAGACTTAGTTAAGCAATTAGAGGCTAGTGGCAATAACCAATTGATGCCAGCATTGGCAGGTCAAGCAATGTCTGATTGGATGCCTAGAGGTATGCAAGGTGCATTGTCTGGAACTAATACATTGCTTGCTTCTAGCCTTGGTGGGTTGCCTGCCGCAGCGATAATGGGTGCAGCATCATCTCCAAGATTGATTGGTGAAAGTTCCATGTTGGCTGGTCAACTTGCTCGTGGAGTAAAAAACATTCCATCAGCCGTTGGTCAATATGCGCCACAACAAGCACGAAATATATCAAATGCTGCAATTCGTGGATTACTTGATGTTCAAAGTAAGATACCTCAAGTAGATTATCCAACAATGTTCAATCTGCTTTATCAAGCAAATCAACCCAAGGAATAAAACATGCCAAAGACAAAGATTAGTGAATTTAGCGCAACCCCTGCTAATAACACAGACATTGACTCGATCAATATCGCGGAAGGATGCGCTCCTTCTGGTATCAACGATGCTATTCGTGAGTTAATGGCTCAACTGAAAGACTTTCAGACAGGTGCTGTTGGTGACTCGTTTAACGGCCCTGTAGGAACTTCTACTGCTGCGGCAGGTGCGTTTACTACTTTGTCAGCATCTGGTACGACTACATTGTCTGGTTTAACAGCATCTACTGCTTTGGCATTAGACGCAAGCAAGAATGTTGTTTCTGTAACCAACACAGGTACTGGTAACAATGTTTTGGCGACTAGCCCTACATTGGTAACTCCTGCACTTGGAACGCCATCTGCATTGGTAGGCACAAACATTACTGGTACAGCAACAAGTTTTAACATCAATGGTACTGTTGGTGCTACAACTCCTACGACTGGTGCTTTTACGACTGTAGCAGCTTCTGGCAACGTAACCCTCTCTGGTGGTACTGCTAACGGAGTAGCGTATTTAAACGGCTCTAAGGTTGTTACAAGCGGTTCTGCGCTTACTTTTGATGGGACTACGCTGAGTGCTACTCAATCATCTGCGGCACAAATTAGTCTTAATAATGCAAGTGGGAATTATTTGTTCTTAACTGCGGCTGGCGGTGCGGCTTATATTGATAATCGTATTCCTAGTGATTTAAATTTTCGAGGCGGTGGCAATTTTATTTGGGGCGTGTATGGCGGCTCAGAACAAATGCGCCTAAACAGCACAGGTCTGGGTATTGGTACAAGTTCACCTAGTGGAAAACTGACTGTTGCAAACACTTACACAAATACTTCTGATGCAACTATTGTTGCTAGTTCAAGTATTCCTGGCATTAGCTTGCGTTCTACATCAACTGGAAGATTTTCAATCTTTTCAAGTTACAACGCCAATAATTCAACTTCATTTTTAGTTGGAACTGGAACAAACAACCCATCTACAGTAGCAATGTATATAGATCATAGCACTGGCTACTTAGGTATTGGTACAACAGGCCCAGTCACACAACTTCAAGTCAATAGCGGCAGTAGTTATGTTGTTGGTTTCAAATCTACTGTTGCAAACGGCTTCATTGCATTACAAGACTCAGGCACATCTGGCGCATTGACAGATGGTAATGTGGCTATTGGCGCTATTTCAAATGACTTGGCGTTCAGGTCTGGTGGCGCGACTCGTATGCGCCTTGATAGCGCAGGCAATTTAGGCTTGGGAGTTACTCCTAGTGTCTTTAATTCAGGCGTACAAGCAATTCAAGTCGGTGCGGGCGTTCTTCAATCCACAACTGGCAACAACACAGTTTTTGGTTCAAACACATATTTTGCTACGACTGGTGGAAATAGGTATGCTGTCAGCGACTATGCGACTGCGTATGGTCAAAATGCTGGAGGTCATTATTGGTCTATAGCCGCATCAGGCACAGCAGGGAATGTAATCTCCTTTACTCAGGCAATGACTCTGGATACTTCAGGACAGCTTGGTATTGGTACTACTTCGCCAGTTTCTATTTTAGAGGTTAAAGCGGCGAACCCTACGCTAACACTCTCAGCGTCTGGTACTAGCGGTTCAACTAATAAATTAACATTTAAAACAGGATTTTCTGGTGTTAACGGAGATCAAAACATTGCGGGTATTAACGCTGAACTTAGAATTAGTGGTTCTACAGTTGGCGGGTCAAGCGCATTTGTTACTGTTTATACTGGAAACACAGAGCGTATTCGCATACAAGAAGACGGCAATGTAGGTATTGGTACAAGTTCTGCCTCTACAAAACTTCATGTAAAAGACACTAGAGCAACTCTAAGATTAGAGCCTACTGCTGTTGGTGGAACAACCTTTGATATTCGTAATGGTGTATCTGGTGGTGCTGAAGGCGGACTAAGTTTTTATGACATAACTAACTCTGCTACTCGTGCAGTCATAGATTCAAGCGGTAACTTCTTGGTGGGTACTACAAGCAATCTCGGCAATGCTTCTCGCCTCTCTGTGCAAGTGGATGGTTCTTTTAGTGGTGTAGCATTTGCAAGAAATACTGACAATACATTTGCTGTAGCTACGGATTACTACAAGTCTCGTGGCTCTGCCGCATCTCCGACTGCTGTTCAAAATGGCGATGATGTATATCAGTTGAGATCAGTTCCTTATCAAGGGTCTGCTTATACTTATCTGAACTCAATGGTTATTCAGATTGATGGCACATATACTTCAGGCCAAAACCCGCCCACAAGAATTGCGTGGTACACAAATACAGCAAATGGTTCTGCTACAGAGCGTGCCCGCATAGACGCAAGCGGTAATTTGCTAGTGGGTGCAACATCCACTTCAGGTTATTTTGATTCAAAAGCTAACTTTTATTCTCCATCCGTTTATGCTTCTTTTAGCGGTAAACAAGGAGGGGCTTCATCTGCTGGTGTTGGCACTTCTTGGCACACGGCAACAAGCGGAGATAATCTGTTTCACACTTTTGTAACAGAAGCAAGTCCTACCATACGTGGCTCAATTACATACAATCGTGCGGGTGGTTTGGTTGCCTACAATGTAACCTCTGACTACCGAGCCAAAGACATTAGTGGCCCTGTAACTGGTAGCGGTGCATTGATTGACTCTATTCCTGTTTACATGGGAACAATGAAGGGCGCTACACAAGAGCGTCCAATGTTCATTGCTCACGAAACACCATCTTACGCACATACTGGTGCAAAAGACGCAGTAGATGCAGATGGAAACCCTGTTTATCAACAAATGGACGCTTCTGCTCTTATCCCTGTTATGTGGGCTGAAATTCAATCATTGCGTCAGCGTGTAGCACAACTCGAATCTAACTAACTTTTTAAAAGGAAAACATCATGTCCGTAACTTGGAAAATCTCTACCCTTGATCGTGAAGTCTCTAATGGCTTTGTAACTACAGCACATTGGACAGCAACAGCAGTAGATGGAGACTACACAGCCTCTACCTATGCAACAGTCTCATGGGCTGAAGGCACTCCTGCCATACCTTATGCAAACCTCACAGAAGCTGAAGTTTTGTCATGGGTATGGGAAAGCGTAGATAAGTCTGCTACAGAGGCTTCTTTGGCGGCTCAGATTGCTTTGCTGAAGAATCCTGTTAGCGCCAGCGGTACACCTTGGTAAAACGAGAAGCCATCACTCGATCTTGATGGCACATTAGGAGAAAATCATGGGCGAGAAAAAAACAAACCCTGTGACAATTGACGGAGTTGAGTACATCTTTGAAGACATGACACCAGAGCAACAAACATTGCTCAATCACGTTATTGACTTAGAGAGGAAACTTAACTCTGCTAAATTTAATGTTGACCAACTTCAGGTAGGTAGAGATGCTTTCTTCACAATGCTGAAGCAGTCTCTAGAAACAGTTACAGATGTAAAAGAGTAAATCATGGATGAAGTAACCCACAAGCAAATCTACGATAGGCTCGTTGCAGTCGAATCTAAGGTAGATAGCATAGACAAAAACACTAAAGGGCTTGTAGAGGCTTTTGATGCGCTTCAAGGGGCTTTTAAAGTGCTTGGCTGGGTTGCTTCAGCCGCTAAACCTATTCTGTGGATTGGCGGGTTAATCATGGCGGCTGGTGCTGTTTGGCAGACATGGATTAAAAAGTAGGTCATGTGAAATGGCTTCTTTTATTATTTCTTTGTTTTGTTTTTTGGGTGAGTGCAAAAGCACCTTGCACAGTTTCCGACTTCTACGCTCTGAGTTGGCTGGGAAACCCATCGGAGAGGCATCAGAGATTGTCAGAATGGCTTACCACAAATGGTGATAACTGTTCTTCTGAACAACTGGTAGGAATTTGGAATAACTTAGCTGCTTGGGCTGGAACGGCAGATAGTGCAGAGTTAAGACAGAAAGTTCTTTACTACTACGCAAAGGCTGTTGAAAGGGAAAAGAAGTGATAACTCTCAACAAATGGTATCCAATGGTTCAACCAAACTATGACGCAAGGATGGTTGCGTTTGATCGTGCGATGGAAAAGAAACTAGAGCAATACAAAGAAGCCGTGGAATGTAAGAAACAAGCCATCAAGACGCAAGAATTAGAAGTTGAGCTTTACAACAAAAGAGCTAGTGAGAATACAATTTCGTTGGAGAATATCAACAATCACCGACGTTTTGCAATATTTGTATAAGGATTAAATATGTTTGGATTAGATGCACTTTTAAGCGTGGGCAACAAGCTCATTGACAAACTGATTCCTGATCCTGAGCAAAAAGCCAAGGCTCAAATGGAGTTGGCTAAGATGGCGCAAGATGGCGAGTTGGCAAAAATGGCTAACGAAACCAAGCTATACGAGGTAGAGCAAGAAAATGTCACTAAGCGTGTTGAGGCAGATATGGCATCTGACTCTTGGTTATCCAAAAATATACGCCCTATGACCCTCCTATTCCTTTTGGCGGCCTATTCTGGCTTTGCTGTAGCTTCTATCTTTGAATATGAGACTCGTGGTGCTTACGTTGAACTGTTAGGCCAATGGGGAATGTTGGTTATGTCGTTTTACTTTGGCGGCAGAACAATGGAAAAAATTGCTGACAGGGTGAAAAAGTGAAGTTAACTGAACATTTTTCTTTAGAAGAACTGACATTTTCAGAAATTGCAGAACGCAATGGATGGGATAACACACCAAATGACAAAGAACTTGAAAACCTTAAACGACTCGCAGAATTCCTTGAAGACGTTAAACAAGCCCTTGGAGGAAAACCAATCATTGTTTCATCTGGTTTTCGCAGTAAGCAAACAAATGATGGAGTGGGTAGTCGTGACAGTTCTCAGCATCGGATTGGGGCTGCTGTGGATTTCCGAGTTCCTCAATTAACACCAGATCAAGTAGTTAGAGCAATCATTTCATCAGACCTCAAATTTGACCAAGTCATAAGAGAGTTCGACAGGTGGACTCATCTGAGTATTCCTAATACTGTTGATGCCAAACCAAGAAAGCAAGCACTTATTATCGATAAATCAGGCACTAGACCATTTGTTTAATAAAGTTGACATAAACAAAGTCTAATGTCTCGCCTATGCCAAATATCCCCACAATAGAAGACGCACAATACTTTGCACAATGTGTAAAGAAGTGGCAAGAAGTCTTAAACCTTGGGGATTGGAGAATTGAAAAAGGGTTAAAACCTGCCAAGCAAGCAATGGCCTCTGTAGAGTTTAACGAGGCCGCAAGACTTGCTGTTTACCGACTTGGTGACTTTGGTGCAGAGAAAATAACCCATCAATCCCTTGATTGCACAGCACTACACGAGTTACTTCATGTGATGCTGCACGATCTTTTGACAGCGGCTCAAGACCCTAAATCTTCGCAAGATGATATAGATAAGCAAGAGCATAGAGTGATTAACTTACTTGAACGACTCTTAAAGGATTCTAATGGCCTCGCATAATCAAACTTGCACAGATGATGAGTTCATTGCTTTATGGGAACAACATCAGTCTGCTACAAAAGTAGCGAGAGCATTAGGTATCGCTACTCGTAATGCGTATAACAGAAGACGCAACATAGAACTTGAATACAACATCAAGCTGTTTAGTGCTGACCCTAGAGGGTATATGCACGATACTAGGCAAGCATCATACTCACCACTAAAGCAGATAGACCTCGGCATACTTGACGGGGTAGTACTGTGCTTCTCAGATGCCCACTTCATTCCATCGGAGCGATCTACGGCATTTAAAGGGCTTCTATGGGCTATTGAGGCTCTTAAACCAGTAGCGGTGATAGCTAATGGTGATTCTTTCGATGGAGCGTCTATAAGTCGACATGACCCAACTGACCAACCAGCTACAACTGTTTTACAGGAATTAAAGGCTACTCAGGCTTCATTAGGTGAGATTGAAGAACGAGCCAAAGCTGAACGTCATAATGTCCGACTAATCCACACTTGGGGAAATCACGATGCAAGGTTTGCAAATAGACTTGCACAACACGCACCACAATATAAAGATGTACTTGGATTTAAGATAACTGACCATATCCCTGATTGGGAGTTCTGCTGGGGTTGCTGGCCTACATCTAAAGTGATTGTGAAGCACCGATATAAGGGTGGTATTCATGCTACGCATAACAATGCGCTTTCAAGCGGAGTTTCGATGGTAACAGGACACCTTCATAGTTTAAAGGTAACCCCCTACAATGATTATAATGGCGTGAGATATGGCGTGGACTCAGGGACATTAGCAGAGCCAGATGGCCCTCAGTTTACTTATGCCGAATTAAATCCATCTAATCATCGGTCAGGATTTGCTGTGCTGACGTTTTTTAATGGTGAACTATTGTGGCCTGAGCTAGTCCATTCGTTTAGTGAAGGACATATCCAGTTTCGTGGTGAAGTAATTGATGTGAGCGAATTTTAGTCCTCACAAGGGCAATTAACACTTAAATCACATGAGTTCTTGGTTAATTATCCTTACAGGGGCAATTTATGCCTATATCGCTGCTGAACAACTCTACAGAGGAAATCCCTCTATGGCGGTTGTATATGGCGGGTATGCGTTCAGTAATGTGGGGCTTTACCTGTTAGCCAAGTAAGCCCCATTCATTTACTCTGCGATTTCTTCTTCTTCTGTATCTTCTTCAAGTTCGACTTCAACTTCGTCAATAGCTTCATAGTCAACATCCCAGCCATTTTCTTCTTGGAATTCAATAAATTCCTGAATGATCTGTATTTTTTCAAAGTCATGTGAATGAACAGTAATCTTTTCTTCACCAATCCATCCGATGTTAATTTCCAATGTGTACATAATTTTCTCCATACGCAACCGATTGTTGCAATCAAATGCTAGAGTAAATTTATGTCAGAAACAAGACTATTCTTTTTTGAAAACACCATTAGGAAGTAAAGTTCCCTTTCTGTTCTTGATCTGGTCATAGGCTATTTCCATGCACTCTACAAGGTCTAAGTCTTGTATGGCACAGTAGTTAACTAAGCAGACCATTACATCCCCTACAGAGTCAATAATTGCATCTCTGTCATGCTTTATTGTTGCATCAGCTAACTCGCCTATCTCTGATACTGCTTTGAGTAGTTGAGACTCAGGATTGCTGTACTGGATAATCTTACGAGCCTCTGCCCATTGGATAATTTTTATTTCAATAGCTGCGTATGACATTCCCATTCCCTTTCGTTTCTTCCTGAGTTTGATTTAACTGTGTTACCAGTTAGCTGGATTAGACCTAACGCTTTCATCTCACTAAGCCTCCTAGCGACTTGATTTCCATCTAGGTTAGTCAGACTAGCAATACCATCTTTACCGAGCGCACCATGCGTTCTAAGGCACTCTAGGATGGTGT
>Ga0209088_10001332_pt1 | contig 15965 bp, 17 predicted proteins | sample S_140625_EF_Meta_FD_187324 | JGI IMG/M metagenome (GOLD analysis project Ga0209088, IMG submission 187324) | Freshwater microbial communities from Lake Simoncouche, Canada to study carbon cycling - S_140625_EF_MetaG (SPAdes) (version 2) | ecosystem: Environmental > Aquatic > Freshwater > Lake ... | reverse complement strand
ACGTCATCGGCACGGTTTACTCCACCTGGGTGCAGGTTGTTCACGTAATAGGTGCGGTCAAGCGTAGGGGCAGGAGTCAATGTGACTACCGAGGCACCGAAATGACCCTGCGACATGTGTTTCTCCCTACTAAAAAATGATTTTCTTCGCCTGATTTATTCTGGCGGATAAGAGCAAACGACTTTGTCGGCTAACTGCCAAAAGTATATCAAAAATAAGGGTTTCAGGCTTGGTCAGTAGTCCCCGGAACCAGGTTTTTGAGGGTGTGATTGGTCAATTTAGCTAGTTCATCAAGGCTAGAAACCCCATGTCTATGGGACATATGGATCACAATCCGAGCACAAGCATCGCTGTCAGCTAGGGCATCATGGTGGTCAAATTCCTCATGGCCTATGGCATAAGCCACCTGGTTCAACTTATAGCTTTCTAAGTTATAGGTCTTTCTAGCCATAATCAGGCTGCAGCCATACCTAAGAGCAGGTATTTGACCAGCTATGAGTTCAATGCTTGCTCTAAGGACTCCCATATCAAAACCAGCATTGTGAGCAATCAGATCATCACCATCGATGAACTCCAGCATCAGTCCTAATGCTTGATCCCAGCTAGGAGCAGATAAGACATCCTCAGGCTTTATGCCATGGACTCTGATGTTGCCTGCTGCAAACCAGTCATTTGGATAGGGAGGCTGGATCAGGGTTGAGAAGGTATCAACTATCTTGCCTTCAGAGACCTTTACCAAACCAACAGCGCAAGGACTGGCAGGAGACCCATTAGCAGTCTCAAAGTCTATGGCGGTGAAGTTCAGGGGCATGGTTCAATCTAAGCGTATGCAGAAGAGAACTAAACTGACCTAATGGCTTTAACTATCGGTATCGTCGGACTACCTAACGTCGGCAAATCAACTCTTTTCAATGCATTGACTAAGAACAACGTCTTGGCAGCTAACTACCCGTTTGCGACCATCGAGCCAAACATTGGTGTTGTGAACCTGCCAGATTCGAGATTGAACAAGTTGGCTGAGATCTTTAGTTCAGAGAAACTTCTACCTGCTCCAGTGTCATTTGTTGATATTGCAGGAATCGTTAAAGGTGCATCTTTAGGTGAAGGGCTTGGTAACAAGTTCCTAGCTAACATCCGTGAAGCAGATGCCATCGCTCAGGTGGTCAGAGGCTTTGCTGATCCTGATGTTATTCACGTTGATGGCAAGGTCGATGCTGCAGGGGACATCGAAACCATTAACACAGAGCTAATCCTGGCTGATCTTGAGACTTTAGATAAAGCACGGAACAGAATTGAAAAGGAAGTAAAGGGCAAGAAGGTTGAACCTTCTGTTCTTGTAACCGTTGATGAGGCATTAGCTTGGCTAAATACAGGTAAGCCGTTATCTGTTTCAACAATCGACATCACCGAGATAAAGGAACTGGGGCTACTAACAGCGAAGCCAATTCTTTATGTTTTCAACGTTGATGAGTCAGTACTAAGCGATGCCGGTAAACGTAAGTTACTTGCTGACCTAGTAGCGCCTGCAGAAGCAGTGTTCCTTGATGCCAAGGTTGAAAGTGAACTTATTGACCTTTCAACTGAAGAAGCTAATGAACTTCTAGCCTCCCTTGGTCAAGAAGAATCTGGTTTAGATCAGTTAGCAAGAATTGGTTTCAAGACTCTAGGTTTACAGACCTACCTAACCGCTGGTCCTAAAGAAGCTAGAGCCTGGACCATCAAGCGGGGTTGGACTGCACCGCAAGCAGCAGGTGTTATTCACACAGACTTCCAAAGAGGTTTCATCAAAGCAGAAATAGTTTCCTTTGAAGACTTAGTTGCAACTGGCTCGATGAACGATGCTAAGGCTGCCGGTAAGGTCCGCATGGAAGGAAAAGAATACGTCATGCGTGATGGTGACGTAGTGGAGTTTAGATTTAACGTTTAGGAGTAACTAATGGAACAAATATTTAGTCAATACAACCTGCTAGCAGTCTTAGTTAGCTCAATCGTTTGCTTCATCATCGGTGCCGTTTGGTTCGGTCCTAAGACCTTCTACCCGATCTGGATGAAAGCTCTAGGACGCGAAGTTCCTACAGAGCGCGTCAAGATGACCGGTGGCGAAACTCTTTTGATGTTCGGTGGTACTTATCTTGCTGCATTGATTCAGGTTTCAACATTAGGCATCATCGTGGCTGCAGCCAGATTGCTTCACCCGGTTACATGGGGCCATGGAATGTTCCTAGGATTTATCTTCTCTGTTGGGCTCGGAGCTTTTGCATCCCTGTCGCACCGAATGTTTGCTCAACCTGATTTCAAGATCTACAAGTCTCTAAAGGTCTGGTTGATCGAAGTTGGTCAGGATGTTGTTTGTTTGACCATCGCTGGTGCAATTCTGGGAGCTTGGAGCTGAAATTGACTGAATTCGAAGGGGAGAGACTTTCAATAAAGGCTTTACTACAAATACAGGTTCAAGTGCTAGCGGAGCTAAAAGCACGAAAAATTGTGAGAGGCAACAACGCTCCTATCGGAGACGTTGCTGAATATCTAGTATTCCAATCGAGAGGCGGGGTTCTCGAGCCAAACTCAACGAAGTCCCACGATGTCACAGATAGTTCGGGCAGAAAAATACAGGTCAAAGCTAGATCGCTATTGGAAAAAGATTATGGGCAGACGTTTAGCGCTTTTAGAACCTTCAAGTTCGACACAACCATATTCATAGTATTTGACCCACTTACCTCCGAAATATCTTGGGCACGTGAAGTAGAAGCGGAGCAAATAAAGGACAACAGTTACTTTCAAGAACTTACAAATTCCTACAGAATCACGGCAGCTAAAGTTTTGGAACTGGGAAATGATGTGACCAAAGAGATAGCGGAAACCTACTCGAATTTATAGCATCAGTGGCTCGATCCAGTCAGCCGGTACAGTTCTTGACTTAATACCCCCTAGGGGTATCATTGAGTTATGCGTGCAGATATCAAAAAACGTGCTTTACACAGAGTAAAGATCCTCGAAGGCCAGATGAGAGGCCTTGAGAAGATGATTGAGTCTGAAGAGTATTGCATGGACATCATCACGCAGTCGCTAGCCATCCAGAAGTCCTTGGGCTCACTCAATAAGCTCCTGGTTGAAAACCACCTAACCACACATGTTTCACACATGATGGAATCAGGTAGTAAAGCTAAGAGCGAAAAAGCAGTTGAAGAAATGCTCAAGATTTTCGAAATAACTCAAAACCGACAAAGCAAGTAGGAGGTGTAATCATGTCAGAAGAGAAAACCTGTAACTGTGGTGAAGGTTGTAACTGTTCAGCCAAGACTGAAGGTTCAAGCTGCAACTGCTAAGTAAATGTTTAAGTGGTGGGGTAGCAATACCCCACCACAACACAAGTAAAGGGAACAATGTTCAAAAAGCTTTTAGTTATTCCAGCGGTCCTTCTAGGGCTATCGCTTTCGGGCTGTGGCCTGGTTGGTGTTACCGATGCAAATCACATGAACCACGGGGGCATGGTAGGGGACAACTCAGAGTTTTCTAACGCGGACATCATGTTCGCTCAAATGATGATTCCGCATCACCAGCAAGCAGTAGACATGGGCACTCTTGCTGAAACTAGAGCCAAAGATCCGAAAGTCAAAGCGCTCGCTGCTCAAATTAAGTCTGAGCAAGCACCGGAAATACTTCAGATGAAAGCTTGGTTGAAAGCCTCTGGATCAGAGATGGACATGGGCCATGACATGGGCATGAATGGCATGCTCACAGATTCTGAGATAGTTACCCTAACTAATTCAACAGGTTCTCCATTTGATCAGCTTTATCTAACTGGCATGATCGCTCACCATGAAGGTGCCATAGAAATGGCCGAAATGGTTTTGGATTCAAATAATGCTGAAGCTAAGGCACTGGGTAAATCAATAGTGAAGTCGCAAACTAAACAGATCTCATACTTGAAAGAGCTGCTAAAAAACCTTAGTTCTTAGTCGTCCTCTGACTCGTTTTCATCGTCAGCGCCATAACCATCGTCGCCTTCGTCATCACTGGAATCATCGTCGCCTTCGTCGTCGCCTTCGTCATCGTCGCCACCGCCATAGGTAGGTGGGATTGTTGGAGGTACGGGCTTAGGTGAGTTAGCCGGGGGAGTTGGCTTAGTTGTTGGAGTGGTGTCAACATTTGTTCCAGGGTCGGTAGTTGGGTTGCCTGTTGGGTCTGTAACTACCTGGGAGATGTTGGTTGAATTCAAATCTGTTTGGCCGTTATTAGCAAGAACTGCCACGGTTGAACCACCGATTGCGGTGCCTGCGATAACTAGAGTTGCTAGTGCTGAACTTGAGATTCCCATTTGTTCTCCTCTTTCCACTTACAACCTAGAACTATATGCTGAATATTGTTTGGCTAATGCCTGTGGGTTACCTGTGTGCTTTTAGAACTCTGAACTAGAAATAAGAGTCTTACCGTCCTTTATTCCAGCAAGGATAACTTGAACAACATGAGCTGCGGTCATGCCTTCTGGGAAGTTAGGAGCAGTACCAAAAATTGCTCTTGATGCTAAACCAGTTTCAGTATGCCCTGGTCTTGCTTCAGTGATCTGAATTTTGTCTCTGCGCCATTCCTGAGCAATCGTAGAAAGGAAAGCGGAGTGGGCACTCTTACTTGAACAATATGCAGACATGCCTTGGAATGTTTTCTCTGCCACTACTCCGGTGATACTTGCAACAAAACTGCCCTCTGCTTTTCTTAGAGGTTCATAGAGCCCCGCAATTAGTGAAGCAGGACCTAGATGATTAACCTGCATCAATTGGTTGGCACCTTGAGCTGAAGTTTCATTTGCTCGACCAAATCCAACAACGCCTGAAGCGTTTATGACGCCATGGAAGATTTCTCCCTTGAGGTAGTCGATTAGAGCATCGATGCTTGATTGGCTAGAGAGATCTAATAGCAATCTTGTGGCCACCGTTGTTGGGATCTGCTCGGCAGAAGCTGCCGTTCTGGCTGTTCCGAAGACAACCGCTCCTTCTGAGGAGAGCTCCTTCGCCAATGTTGAACCCAGAGCGCCTGAAGCGCCGACTATGAGGATGTTTTTACCTTGAATATCCATTTCTTTATTATGCCGTTATCCATACGGCCCAAGAAACCGTTCATCTGGTTCTAATGTTGTTGTGTGGAGATTACCCGACAGAAGTTTTTGGTGGCTGCAACAGCAGCGCTACTAATTCCCCAAGTTGAAGTAGCTGAGGCTAAGTCAACGGTTATTTCACGCTTGCCTGCCAGTAAGACCAGACGTTTTGCTTGGACTATTGATGATGGTGCAAGTTCTGCTGCAGTAAAGAGCTATTTGGATATCGCTGAAAAGGGCGAGCAAGGCCTGACACTATTTGTGACAAGTAGTTATGCATCGTGGCGCGATCATTCCAAACAGATTTCTAAGCTTCTTGCTGAAGGCAAAATCCAATTAGGTAACCACACGACGCTTCACAGAGATCTGACCGCTGTCAGCGTATCCGAAATAAAGAAGCAACTCTATGGTTGCCATTTGTTTATGCTCCAAGAGTTTGGTTACGATGCGAGACCATACTTTAGACCTCCCTATGGAAGCACAAACGCAACGGTGAGATCGGTGGCAGCCGAGCTTGGATACACCGTGCCGACCATGTGGTACGGAAGTTTTGGTGACTCTTCAAACACTCCCGAGGGCCGAGTAGTTCAGCTAGCTAATAAGTGGATTGCTAACGGAAGAATTGTTATTGATCATTGCAACCGCGCGAAGTCACAGCATGCCTTAAATCAGATTCAGGGATTCATTAAGGCTAAAGGGTTACATTCAGTGACTCTTACCGAGGCCTTCGGTAAAAACTTCAAATAGTCAGGCAGAATAAACCAATGAAAACACATCGCGGTATTGTCTATTCTCGTAATGGCGGAGCAGCAGCTAGCCAACCACTAGCAGTCTCAGCAGCTCTTGAGATCCTTCGAGCAGGTGGTTCATTTATTGATGCCGGTATTGCACTCAGTGCTGTCATATCAGTTGTTGAACCAGGGGCATCACAACTTGGCGGAGACGCCTTTCTAATTACTCACCACGCTAAAACTAAAGAGAACCTAGCCTTCAACGGTTCTGGTGAAGCAGGTCACAGCGCTGTTGTGAGTTCCTTCACTGATGCGATTGACCACCATGGCCCAAGATCAGCAACAGTGCCTGGCACAGTTTCAACCTGGTTTGCAGCCCATGATCGCTATGGCAAGTTACCAATGGATCAAATCCTTGCTCCTGCTATTAGATATGCAGAAGAAGGCTTTGCAGCATCAAGAGATTTTGTAATGCGTATCGAGTTTTTCCTAAAGCAATTCCCGGAAGCAACATTCTTCCAAGACATGGGAATCGATACATCTCTTGCTATCGGGGATCTTGTAATTCAAAAGGATCTTGCAAAGACTTTGATGCTAATTGCTAAAGATGGCAGAGATGCTTTCTATAAAGGTGAGATTGCAGATCTGATCGTCGCTGGAACCAATGGTTGGTTCAACCATGAAGATTTAGCTAAACATCACACCAGAGTGGAAAAGCCGCTAACCGTTGACTACCGCGGCTATTCAGTCCATGGTCAACCGCCACCAACTCAGGGCATGATCCTGATGGAAGAGCTGTTACTGGTTGAAGATAAGAACCTCAAAGAGCTATCTGAAGCACAACGCATTCACCTCATGGTTGAGGCTAAGAAGATCGGTTTCTTAGATAGAAATGAGATTCTGGCAGACCCTGAGTTCCAGCCAGTTGATGTTGAGAGAATCCTCTCCGCTGAACACATTGCTTCAAGACGTAAACAAATAGACATGTCTAAGGCTTGGAAAGGCCCTGAAGGTAATACTCAAGAAGGAAGTGACACTACTTATTTCATCGTCGCCGATGGTGAAGGTAACGCAGTGTCTTGGATTCAAAGTGTGTTCCATGGCTTTGGTTCAGCCTTTGTTCCTAAAGGAACAGGGGTCTTACTAAATAACCGAGCAACTGGTTTCAACCTAGACACAACTCATCCGAACTTGATTGAACCTGGTAAGCGTCCAGCTCACACCTTGAACGCGTGGACTGTTACTAATCAGGATGGCTCACTTGCTTTTGTTGGTGGAACACCAGGGGCAAACATCCAGGTGCAATCAAACTTCCAACTTATTGTTCAACTTATTGACTTGGGCTACGACGTTCAAGAATCAGCAGAAGCACCAAGATGGCAACACCTAATCGGTGATTCGTCTGCTCTTGAAACAGGTAAAGGTACATTACAGCTTGAATCAAGATTCAGTGAAGAAGTAATTGCAGAGCTAAAGGCTCTAGGTCACGATGTTCTAGTATTACCGGAATACGGTCACGGCTCTGCTGTTCAACTATTACAACTACTACCTAATGGCACACAAGCCTGGGGTAGCGATGTTCGTGTTGATGGGCAGGCTGCTGGAATTTAGCGTAAAAGCACACCAGCAGCAGCTTCAAGAATAAGAAGAGCACCTAGTCTGATTGTTCTCTGATCTTCTGCATCCTTGGTTGCATCTATCTCAGTGATGTCTATAGATCTAACCTGAGGATTACTGGTAGCTAATCTCGCGAACTCTCTTAGTTGATATGCGCTAATGCCACCAGGAGCACTTGCTGGACAAGCAGGAACAAAAGCTCTGTCACAGACATCAACATCGAAGTCAACGTGAATAGGACCAGAGCCAATAAAACTAAAAGCTTCGGCGAGAATATCTTCTGCTGAGCGTTTCTCGATGTCTGCTCTTGTAATGACATGAATGCCGCACTCTTTGGCACGCTTTGTATATTCAGGTGAGTTAGAAAAGTCATTTATACCGATTTGAACTATCTTGTTGCCAGGTAAGCCAGCTTCAATCAATCTTCTAACCGGAGAGCCATTACTAATGCCTTCACGGATATCGTGATGGGCGTCAAAGGTTATGAGTCCTCCACCAGAACCTAAGGTTGCAAGAGCCACTGCATAGGTAACTGAGTTATCGCCACCAAGAGCAACAGCAAGCTTTGCTTGAGCTAAGACTTGATTGGTTAGCGCTTGGGTCCTAAGTTCACCTTCAGGACTATCTGGTTCAGAGACATCGCCAAAGTCAAAGGCTGTGAGGGAACTGATATCTCCCGCTGATGAGTTCAAAGAGTATCTAGTCAGGGCTGCTCTTATGGCTTGAGGGGTCTGGTTAGCTCCGGTTGGGGAGATGCTCGTCAAATGAGCTGGAACCCCAAATACCCCTAGATCACAAGGTTCTTCAGTTGCTTGGCTCAGCCAAGCGCTGGCTCTAGGCCACAGTGTGTCTTCCTTGTTCACCTAATCAGTGTGGCAGAGCGAGTCAGTTTGCGCCAATGCAGTTTCTAAGGTGATATTGACCTATGAGCAATGAAGCCCACTTCCCGCTACACGCTGCAACCGGTTCAACCATCACTGCAAAGGGATGGGCTCAAGAAGCAGCTATACGCATGCTGCATAACAACTTAGACCCTGCTGTTGCTGAACATCCTGAAAATCTGGTTGTTTATGGAGGAACAGGAAAGGCAGCTCGCAACTGGGCATCCTTTGATGCCATCGTTAAAACTCTTACCCAGCTAAAAGGTGATGAAACTCTTCTGGTTCAATCAGGTAAACCCGTTGGTGTCTTTCAAACTCATGAGTGGGCACCAAGAGTTCTTATTGCTAACTCGAACTTGGTAGGAGATTGGGCTAACTGGCCTGAGTTTAGAAGATTAGAACAAATGGGTCTGACCATGTATGGGCAGATGACCGCTGGTTCTTGGATCTATATCGGAACTCAAGGAATCTTGCAGGGCACCTATGAAACCTTTGCTGCTATTGCAGCTAAGCGATTCGGTGGCACACTCGCAGGAACGCTTACTGTTACTGCTGGTTGCGGTGGCATGGGTGGAGCTCAACCACTAGCAGTAACAATGAATGAGGGAACTTGTTTGATTGTTGATGTTGATGAATCAAGACTTAGAAGAAGACTGCAAGATAGATATCTTGATGAGATTGCTGACAACCTTGATGATGCAATCGAAAAAGCTCTAACAGCAAAAGCAGCTAGAAGAGCAATCTCTATTGGTCTAGTTGGCAACATGGCGCACATTCTTCCTGAAATGCTAAAGCGTGATGTTGCCATCGATATTGTTACTGACCAAACATCTGCTCATGATCCTCTTGCTTATCTTCCAGATGGTGTTGACCTAAATGATTCAGTTGCTTTGGCTGCCAAAGACCCTGAGGATTACACCAAGCGTGCCGAAGAATCTATGGCTAAGCATGTTGAGGCAATGGTTGGCTACATGTCTAAAGGTGCTGAAGTATTTGATTACGGAAACTCAATTAGAGATGAAGCTCGTAAGGGTGGCTATAAAGATGCCTTCAAATTCCCAGGTTTTATTCCTGAATATATTCGTCCACTGTTCTGTGAAGGTAAAGGCCCATTCAGATGGGTTGCCTTATCGGGAGATAAGAAAGACATTTATCGCACCGATAAAGCAATTCTTGAACTATTCCCAGAAAATGATCACCTTCGTCGCTGGATCACCATGGCTCAAGATCGTGTCCAATTCCAAGGCTTACCTGCTCGTATCTGCTGGTTAGGTTACGGCGAAAGAGATAAAGCTGGAGCGGTATTCAATGACCTAGTTGCTAAGGGTGAAGTTAGTGCTCCGATAGTTATTGGTAGAGACCACTTGGATTGTGGTTCGGTTTCCTCTCCTTATCGAGAGACCGAGTCAATGCTTGATGGCTCAGATGCTATTGCTGACTGGCCATTACTAAATGCCATGGTGAACATTGCCTCTGGCGCTTCTTGGGTTTCTATTCACCACGGTGGTGGTGTTGGTATTGGAAGATCTATCCACGCCGGTCAAGTCTCAGTTGCTGATGGCACAGAGCTCGCAGCACAGAAACTACAACGAGTACTAACCAATGACCCAGGTATGGGTGTTATCAGACACGTTGATGCTGGTTACCCAGAAGCAGTTGAGGTGGCCCGCCATAAGCATGTTCACGTGCCGATGTTAGACACCGAGTAATGACAACTCTCTATACCGGTATCTCTTCGCTGGTAACCAATAACCCTGAATTAGAAGCAGGGTTATTAGGTGAACTTGAACGTGCAGCTTTCATTGAACAGGATGGGCAGATTGTTTGGGTGGGTAGCGCAAACGATGCGCCTGAAGCTGACACTGAAGTAAACCTTGATGGTAAATCAGTTATCCCAGGGTTTGTTGATTCACATGCACATCTAGTATTTGCAGGAGACAGGTCTCAGGAGTTCGAAGCCAGGCTGAGCGGCATAGAGTACTCAGCCGCTGGCATCATGACTACCGTTAATGCAACAAGGCAAGCAACCGATGAAGAACTTGATGAAAATATCGCTACCCGAGCAATCGAAATGTATCGATCTGGAATAACAACTTTTGAAACTAAGAGCGGTTACGGCCTCAGTGTTGAAGATGAACTTAGATCACTCAAGCTTGCAGTTCAACACACTGAAGATGTCACCTTTATGGGAGCACACGTTGTTCCGGAAGAATTCAAAAATGATAAAGCTGCTTATGTTTCTCTTGTCAAAGGGGAGATGCTCGAAGCCTGTGCTCCGTATTCGCGCTGGATAGATGTCTTCTGCGATGAAGGTGCTTTTGATTACGACGAATCAAAAGCAATCCTTGAAGCAGGAATTGCTCAAGGATTACTGCCTAGAATCCATGCCAACCAGTTAGCTCAAGGTAGAGGTGTTGAACTAGCCGTTGAACTGGGTTGTGCCAGCGCTGATCACTGCACTCACCTGTCTGCTAAAGATATAGAGCTTCTAGCTTTAAGTAACACTGTGGCAACTCTGTTACCAGGGGCTGAGTTTTCAACGAGAGCTGAGTATCCGGATGCTAAAAGACTCTGGGATTCGGGAGTAACAGTTGCACTAGCTACTGATTGCAACCCTGGTTCTAGTTACACAACTTCAATGCCGTTTTGTATTGCAGTTGCGGTGAGGGATATGCACTTTACCCCTGAGCAGGCTCTGTGGAGTGCAACTATGGGTGGCGCTAAAGCATTGCAAAGAGAAGATGTTGGCATGCTTGCAGTCGGTAAGTCAGCAGATTTTGTAATTCTTGATGCGCCTTCATTTAGGCATATCGCTTATCGGCCAGGTGTTGATTTGATTCAAGAAACTGTTATTTCAGGAACCTCTATATACAGGAGCAATAAGTGAATACTGTAACCATCAACTCCTCTGGCATTACCTTTGCCGATGTCGTATCTATTGCACGTGATAATGCCAAGGTTGAGATATCTGCTGATGCGCTAGCTCGCATGCAGGTAAGTCGTGATCAGGTTGAAGCACTTGCTCAAGGCGAAGTTGCTGTTTATGGAATCTCTACTGGTTTTGGAGCTCTTGCTAATAGACATATCGACCCTCAAGACCGAGTTCAATTACAGAAGTCTTTGATTCGATCTCATGCTGCAGGCATGGGGCCTTTCGTTGAAAGAGAAGTTGTTCGAGCGCTGATGTCGCTAAGACTAAAGACGTTGTGTTCTGGAAGAACAGGTGCAAGACCTGTCGTTGCCGAGACTATGGCAGCAATCCTCAATGCGAATATCACACCGCTAGTTCATGAGTTTGGCTCTCTTGGTTGTTCAGGAGATCTTGCACCTTTGGCTCATTGTGCGATGGTACTAATGGGTGAAGGCAGAGCATTAGGTCCTGATGGCGTTGAAGCTCCTGTTTCAGAACTTCTCTCTAAAGCTGGAATTACACCAGTTGAACTAAAGGAAAAAGAAGGACTTGCTCTTATCAATGGCACCGATGGCATGCTGGGCATGCTCATTCTTGCGATTACTGATTTAGAGAAGTTATTGGATTACTCAGATGTGATTGCAGCTATGAGCATCGAAGGACTGATGGGAACTGATCAAGTGCTTCGTGCTGAATTACATGAACCGCTAAGACCACATCCAGGTCAAGCTCTTTCAGCTAAGAACATGTTTGAGGCGCTTATCGGTTCAGAAATTGTTGCCTCACACAGACATGGTGATAACCGAGTTCAAGATGCCTACTCTTTGCGCTGTGCTCCGCAGGTAGCCGGTGCGGTTAGAGACACTGTGACCTACGCTAAGCAGGTTGCTACTCGTGAACTAGCAGCAACTATCGATAATCCGGTAGTACTTGAATCAGGGGAAGTTACCTCTAATGGAAACTTCCATGGCGCACCGGTAGGTTATGTTCTAGATTTCCTAGCGATTGCTGCAACAGATCTTGGTTCTATCAGTGAACGAAGAACTGATCGCATGTTGGATAAAAACAGAAACCAAGACCTACCGCCATTTCTTGCAGGAGATGCTGGAGTGGACTCTGGTTTGATGATTGCTCAATACACCGCTGCAGGGTTAGTCAGCGACTCTAAACGTCTGGCAGTTCCGGCAAGCGTTGACTCTATTCCCTCTTCTGCCATGCAAGAAGACCATGTTTCTATGGGTTGGCACGCAGGCCGCAAGCTACGCAAGGTAGTAGATAACCTTAGAAACATTCTGGCTATTGAACTAGTTGGTGCTGCTAGATGTATTGAACTTCGTGCTCCACTAAAGCCAGCACCGGTTACTGGAAAACTATATCAAGAACTACGTAAGGTGGTTCCTGGTTTTGGCCCAGATCGTTTCATGGCTCCTGAACTAGAAGCGGCAGCTAACTTACTTAGAAGGTAGTTCTTCTTTGCCATAGTCCTTGCCGTGCTTGAGAACTGCTGGACCTAGGACTGCAAGAATAATTGCCCCGATTACGCCTGCTCCGACAAAGGTATTTCTAACCCCAAAAGCTCCAATAGCAATACCGGCCAGCGCAGTGCTGGTGACTGTGCCAACAGTAATGACAGCACCGAAGGTGGCCATCACTCTGGCTCTAACTGATTCTTCAGTTCTATTTTGAATAATGCCATTTCCGTATGAGTTCAGTAGTGCCATACAAACTCCACCGATATAACCAAAGGTCATTACAACCCACCAGTGATGAGCTCTTGCAATAGTGATAACAACAACTATCACCATCAGGATGGCTACCGTTACTATCCTCATGTGATAGCGAAGTGGAACTTTCTTTAGCACTGTAAAGATTCCACCAGAAACTGCACCGAAGGCAAAGACTGCACCAACCAAACCATAAATAAGCGTGGTGGCATGAAGTTCATCGATTAGTAGGAAGACTTCACCAACCTGGATTACCCCAAGAGAGACAATCAACACCGTAATCAAGATAACGATAGATCGAATCAGTTTGTCTTGAAAAACAAACTTCAATCCCGCTAAAGCCTTAAGCGATCCTTCTTCCTGACCTGTCGATCCCTGTCTATCAACCTTCAACATCAGAATTACAACAGTTAAAACAATAAAAGATACTCCATCAATAATGAATGGCCAGAAGTAACCAGTCGTGCTCACCAGCACTCCACCAATAGCAGGAGCAAGCAAAGAACCAAGAGCTGTATAGGTGGTATTCATTCCATTAGCTCGAGTGACATCTTCCTTAGCCGCAAGGCTAGGAATCAAAGCATTGAAGGAAGCATTAACTCCGGTGTTAGCACTAGCTGAAATTAGCAAAGCTATATACGACCACCATGACGGTAAGCCAAGAGCGAGACTAAAACTACTCAGGCTCATAACCATTAGCAAGGGTGGCATTAGCTTTCTGGTGCTGTATCGATCAGCTAGTAAACCAGCCCAAGGCGATAGGAACACAGCAGGAACAAGCATGCAAAGAAAAAGTAGTGAGACTCCAGGAGCACCAGCTGCGTTCTTATCTCTAAGCACAACAGCGAAGGTAGTCATTGCGCTACCTAGAAATGAAATACCTGAGGCAGCAGAAAGAACTTGCAACTTGAACCATTGCGTTTGCACAGCCACATTGCCTCCCTGCTTTTAATTTAGTTTGCACTAGAAACTAGGCAAACAACTTCTCATTTAGTTCTTTATATTTGGATGCCTAAATAGCTCAGCAACTGTTCTCTGTAATACCCCGTTGGTTGCTAAAACACTTGAAGAATCAATGGTTAGTTCCCCATCTAGATCTGTGATGGTGCCACCAGCTTGTTCAATGATTGGAACAAGTGCTGCAATGTCATAGATGGCTAGGTTGTGCTCAGTTGTGATTTCAAGTGCACCTTCAGCCAAGAGCATGTATGCCCAGAAATCACCATATGCTCTGGTTCGCCAAACTTTACGAGTCAAGCTCATGAGCTCATCTAAACGATTATTCTCATCCCAGAGCTTCAAGCTGTTATAGCTAAGTGAGGCATGCTCAAGATTAGAGATTTTAGAAACTTGGATAGCAGTTTCTCTTCCATCGATGTGTCTGGTGTGTGCTCCTGTACCAGGAGCTGCCCACCATCTTCTGCCCATAGCAGGAGCACTAACTACTCCAACGACTGGTTTGCCATCAACTGCAAGAGCTATCAGTGTTGCCCAAACTGGAACGCCACGCATGAAGTTAGCTGTTCCATCGATAGGGTCAATGATCCAAGTTCTAGATCCTGCGCCATGCAGATTCTCACCTGTAGTTCCATACTCTTCACCGATGAGTGAATCGTTGGGGCGAGCTTCTTTGAGTTTGGCTTTTAGTGCAGCTTCAACACTTCTATCCGCATCGGTAACCGGAGTTGCATCAGGCTTAGTCTCAACAACTAAATCTTGAGAGTAAAAACGTTCTAGGGATATCGCATCAGCGATATTGGCAAGCTCAAGGGCTAAAGCTAGGTCTTGGGAGTAATCCATTAGATAACTTTATTCGCTAGGGGTGTTAGCTAATGAACTCATCAGTCTTCGCAAGGAATCAACACGGGCTGCAGGAAGAGTTCCATTGGTTATTGCCTCATCCAATAGACAATCAGGGGAGTCGGCTAGGTGGGAGCAGTCCCTCGGGCAGTTACTAGCTACCGCCCAAAGATCTTCAAAGCTCTTGAGTAGGTTCTCAAGTTTTATGTGTCCTAAACCAAAGGATCTAACTCCAGGGGTATCAATAATCCAAGTGCTTGCATCCAGTGGAATTGCTCTTACCGAACTACTCGTGTGACGACCACGCCCTGTGACAGTGTTCACACCACCGGTTGAACGAAGAGCATCGGGTGCTAAAGCATTTACCAAGGTGGATTTACCAACACCACTGTGACCTACCACGACTGTCATTTCATTGCCTAAGAAAGCATTTAGTTCAGTAAGGCTAGGGCTATCTTGCCTATTTAGAATGACCGGTACTGAAAGACCAGCAAAGTTACTTAAGAATTCAGTTGGGTCAGCTAAATCAACTTTGGTAATACACAGAGCTGGCTTTAGCCCTGCATCAAAGGCAGCTGCGAGATATCTATCGATAAGTCTGGTTCTAGGTTCTGGGTTGCTAATAGCAACAACAATAAGCATCTGAGTTGCATTAGCAACCATCACTCGCTCAACCTGATCGGTGTCATCAGCGCTTCTTCTAAGCAAAGTAGTTCTTGGTTCAACTCGCACTATGCGTGAGAGAGCTCCAACTGTATCTGAAGTATCTCCAGCAAGAGCAACCATGTCACCAACTGCAACGCCTTCTTTACGAAGTTCTTTACCAAGAGTTCCAATGATTTCTCTGCCATCCAAGATGATGGTGTATCGACCTTTATCAACTTGGATAACCATTCCGATAGGAGCATCGTTATAACTTGGTCTGTTTTTAGTTCTTGGTTTATTGCCTTTGGGATTTGGACGTATCCGAACATCGCTCTCGTCGAGGTCATGTTCACCAGGTTCTGGTTCGTATAACCAACTCAAGCTTTTTGCTCCAAGAGTGCAGTCCATAGTTCAACAAAGGTAGGCATAGTCTTACCTACTACGTTAATGTCTTCAATCTCAATACCAGGTACCCTAAGTCCAATAATTGCACCCGCTGTTGCCATCCGGTGATCTTGATAGGTTTGCCATAATCCACCGTGCAAGTTATCGCTAGGAAGGATT